>Ga0180009_10005323_pt1 | contig 13834 bp, 12 predicted proteins | sample OS_PC_MetaG_FD_123537 | JGI IMG/M metagenome (GOLD analysis project Ga0180009, IMG submission 123537) | Groundwater microbial communities from the Aspo Hard Rock Laboratory (HRL) deep subsurface site, Sweden - OS_PC_MetaG | ecosystem: Environmental > Aquatic > Deep subsurface > Groundwater... | reverse complement strand
CGGGGCGCTGGGGGTGCGGCTGGTGGCGCAGGCGATTCATGTTTGAGCCTTCGCTGTCAAAGGCATAACACGGCAGTCAAGCGGACGGCGGAAAAGCACCGTCGCCGCTTACCAGCCCGTTAGATCAATCATTTCGAATGCAAATCCTCATAATATTTCATCCACCATAGGTGCTGATTTGTAGAACGAGAGAGAAGTACGCATCAACCGGATGAATCAGTTTTGCTTTACTCTTCTCTTGTCTTCCGTTAGAAAAAACACTGGATAAGAAGGCTTCCGCCGGACAGATCAATCTGTCCCGATCTTGCCGAAACGGCCTTCCTTAAAGGAGAAACCCATGAAAGAGGACGCATGCCTTCCCCTTGCGGAAGCGGTCAGAACCGCCTACCGGCGGGGCGGGGAGGACGAAACGCTTTCCCCTTTGGTCCTGACCGACGCCCGGGATCGGCCGGTCGGAAGGATCGCCGGGGGGGATGCCGTCATCTTCTACAACATCCGCGGAGAGAGGGAAATCGAACTCACCCGGAGCCTGACGGAAAGGGATTTCAAGGAATTCCCGGTTGAGGAGGATCTGAAACTCCAGTTCGCCACGATGATCGAATACCGCAAAGGACTCCCTGTCGGGGTGGCCTTCCCCTCCGACGGGACTGTTGAGGATACGCTGAGCGACACGATCGCCCTTCACGGTCTTCGCCAGGTCAAGATCACCGAGGCGGAAAAGGCGGTCCATGTGGGGTTTTTCCTCAACGGGAAGAAGGAGACGCTCCTGAGGGGGGAGGAGAAGATCATCGTGCCGACCCGCAAGGACGTCGCCCTGTTCGACGAGGCCCCGGAGATGTCAAGCGAACGGATCACGGAAGCGGCCCTCGGAAAGATCCGCGATCCCGGATGCCGTTTTATTTTCGTCAACCTTCCCAATGTGGATGTGGTCGGCCACATCGAGAACGAGTCGGCCATCCTCCGGGCTGTGGAATGCGTGGATGACTGCACCGGGCGGATCGTGGACGCCGCCCTCCGGGAGGGGTTGACGGCGATCGTCAGTTCGGACCACGGCACCGTGGAAAAGTGGCTCTACCCGGACGGGAAGGTGGATACCGGCCATACGGACAGCCCCGTCCCTCTGATCATCGCCGGGGGAGATCCCCGTCCGGTACTCCGTTCGGGAGGCGAGCTTGCCGACGTCGCCCCTACCGTCCTCAACCTCCTCGGCCTTCCGCAACCGCCGGCGATGACGGGGCGTTCCCTGATCGAACCAGACCCCGTTTTTTCGCTCGCCGGAAACGGGAGCAAATCAGCCGCTCGCCGACGGGTCCTCCTGCTTCTCCTGGACGGTTGGGGCTGGAACGGCGAGACGTGGGGCAACCTGATCGCAAAGGCCCGCACCCCCCGGATGGACTCCCTGATGAGAATCTGGCCCCAGACAACGCTTCAGGCCGCGGGGGAAGCCGTGGGACTTCCAGCCGGCGCGGTCGGCAATTCGGAGGCGGGTCATCTCCATATCGGCGCCGGGAGACGGATCTACTCCGACCGGGTCAAGATTGATCGGGCGATTGCCGACGGCTCCTTCTTCAGGAATGGGGTCTTTCTGCAGACGATCCGTTCCGCCCGGGACGGCAGGACTGCGCTCCATCTCCTGGGCATTGTATCCTTCTTCAGCTCCCACGGGTCGATCAACCACCTCTTCGCCCTGCTGGATCTCGCCCGGCGGGAGGGCGTTCGCAACCTCTACATCCACGCCATGCTCGGCCGGCGGGGGGAAATGCCGGAAAGCGGGGCGCACTATATCGGGAGCATCGAGAAGAAGACCGCGGAGATCGGCCTGGGGAAAGTAGTTTCTGTCATTGGTCGTTACTGGTCCATGGACCGGGAGGATAACTGGGACCGGATCGAGAAGACCTACCGCATGCTCGTCTACGGGGAGGGGACCCCCTGCCGGGATATCCTCAACCCGTGAAACAGAGGGGCACACCTTGTAAAATGACCGGGCCCCTTGACCCAAAGTCCAAACTGTGAGAAAAAAACGGATGCGAAAAAGAGCAAGGCAGCCAAAACCGGAGATGCTTGGGGAAATCCTCCGAAAGATCCTCAAGAAGAGGAATATCCCCCATGCCGGGACGGACCGGCGCCTCTTGGAAATCTGGAGACGGGCCGTCGGTCCCCAGATTGCCGCCCAGACCCATCCCGATTCGCTGAAGCGGGGGACCCTCTTCGTCCGGGTCTCCGCCCCTGTCTGGATGCATCAGCTCCAGTTCATGAAGGAGGAAATCATCGATAAGATGAATGAACTTGAGGGAAGCGGAAGCGTCAAGGGGCTCTTCTTTTCCGTCGGCGAAATCCCGGCGCCGCCTCCCGGCGCCGCCGACTGGCAGCCGACCGACCCGATCCCCGCCCCGCTCAAGGGGCGCGACCGCAAAATGATCCGGGAAAGCCTCGACGCCATCCGGGACCCGGAGCTCCGCGAGATCATGGAGCGGGTCATGACGCGGGAGATCTCTCGCCGCCGTCAGCGGGAGAAGCGGCAAGGTCTCTGAAAACAGCCGTCATCTCCTCAGAATATCCGCCCGTTTCCCCATAGATGTAAAGCGGGGATTCAACGGCCAGCTCTTCCCGCCCCCCTCTCACCCCTTCCACGAGGATAAAAGCGCCTCCTCCGCCCGGACGGGAGTGGACCATCTGCATCCGCTTGGGCTCGATCCGGCAGGCCCTCATCTGCGAGATCATCTCCACCATCCGCGCCGCGGGATAGATCGCATAGGCGCGGCCTCCCTCACGGAGGACATAACCCGCGGCAGCGAGGAAATCCCTCACCGTTCCCTCGATCTCATGCCGGGCCACGGCCTTTTCGGAATCGGGATTGATCCGGCCCGACCGAAACCGCCGGTAGGGAGGGTTGAAGACGGCCACCGTGAAGGAGATGGGGGCGCAGAGCGACTCCGGGCAGCGGATGTCCGCCCGGCGGATCTCCACGCGATCTTCGAGGCCGTTTAAGGCTACGCTACGCTCCGCCATCGCCACGAGTTCCTCCTGGATGTCGATCCCGAGGATCTTCCCGCAGCGGTAGCGGCGCGCAAGTATCATGGCGACAATCCCGCTCCCCGTCCCCAGATCGATAAGGTCATCGTCCTCCCGCAGTTTGACAAAACCGGCCAGGAGGAGGGCGTCGATTGAAAAGCGGTATCCATGTTTTTTCTGGATGATCCGGAGGCGCCCCCCAATGATCTCGTCGACCGTCTCGCTGCCGCTTTTGCGCCCGTCCATGTTCACTCCAGCCGATGCACGAAGAGACCGCTCCTAAGCTTGGGTTCGAACCAGGTGGATTTCGGGGGCATGACCTTGCCGGCGTCCGCCACGGCCATCATCTGTTCCACCGTAGGAGGATAGAGGGAAAAGGCGACGGCAAAACCGCCTCGATCCACAAGTCTCTCCAACTCCGCCATCCCCCGGATGCCCCCGATGAAGTCGATCCTTGAATCCGTCCGCGGATCCCGGATTCCGAGGATCGGGCCGAGGAGGCGCTCCTGGAGTAGCGAGACATCCAGGCCGGCGACGGGATCGTCATCTCTCAGTATCCCTTCACTGGCCGAGAGAAGATACCAGGCGCCGCCCAGATACATCCCGAATTCATGGGACTTCTGCGGGGTTTTCCCGGGGTAGCCCTTCGCGATCAGGAAATTCTCGCCGACACGCTCCAGAAACGCTGCTTCCGCCAGGCCGTTCAGATCACGGACGATGAGGTTGTAATCCATGATCCGGAGCTGATCATGGGGGAAAAGGACGGCCATCATCACATGATGCGCCTCGTCTCCCCGATCGCCGTGATTCCGGGCCTGCCGGAGGCGCGCGACCGCTGCCGCGGCAGCCGCGCGGTGATGGCCGTCGGCGATGTAGAGGGCCTCGACCGGGGCGAATCCTTCAATCACCTCACGGACCTCCGCGGGACCTCTGATGACCCATACGGTATGGACCACGCCGTCATCGGCCGTGAAGTCATACTCAGGTGTCGTGGCGGCAACCCTTGCCGCCAGGCGGTCGATCGCCTCCCGCCCCCGATAGGCGAGGAAGATCGGTCCCGTCTGCGCTCCGACCGTCTCTATATGGCACGTCCTCTCCCGTTCCTTATCCGCCCGCGTCAGCTCGTGCCGCCTGATCTGACCGGCCTCGTATTCGGCAACGCTTACGCCGGCCACGATCCCCGTCTGGAGATGATCCCCCTTCCGCTGCCGGTAGAGATAAAAAGCCTCGGTCTCTTCGCTGAAAAGGATGCCCTCCCGGATCAGCATCTCCAGATTCTCTTTCGCCCGCTCGTAGATACGGCGGTCATCCACACAGGCCGCGGCGGGAAGATCGATCTCTGATTTTTCCACGTGCAGAAAGCTCAACGGTTTGTCCCGGACCAGGCGCTGCGCCTCCGCCACGTTCCGGACATCATAGGGCGGGGCCGCGACCTGATGGACGTACGATTTTCCGGGTCTAAGCGCCCGGAAGGGAATCACACGGGACATAGATCTTTCCTCTTTCCGAAAGGGCCCCGGCAGGTTACAGGAATGGGGCATTCCCGCAAATGCCGCTCCCCCCAGTTGCCCCATAAATAAATGTTACCGAAGGAGGAGAGTTTTTGCCCCCGTTTTTTTACTTGAAATTCATAACACACCGGGATATGGAAAGCAACGGGGCGGGGCGGCTTGTTTCCCCCGCAACAGGGCAGGGCGCGGGGCGGCCGCGATGAAGCGGCATTTCAGGTGCGGGATGGTAAAGATGACCGATTTTACGCGCGTATTTATCCACGGCCGCGACAGCAGCAGCCGCGGAACCAAGGGGAGCTTTTTCCGGGAGAAATACCCGGAGATGCTCATGGACGACTACACCGGCGCCCTTGAGGAGCGGATGGCGAAGCTTGAGAGGGGCCTTTCCGGGAGAAAGGATCTGATCCTCGTCGGTTCGAGCTTCGGGGGACTGATGGCGACCCTTTTTGCATGCAATCATGCACCGCGCGTCCGGCGGCTGATTCTCCTCGCCCCGGCCCTCCGTCTTGCCCATCTATGCGCCTATGACTCAACGCCGCTGCAACTTCCCGTGACACTCTACCACGGAAAGAACGACGCCGTCGTCCCCCCGGAACCGGTCAGGCAGGTCGCAGCGAAGCTCTTTCCGAATCTCGATTACCACCTCGTGGAGGATGACCACAACCTCCACCGCGTCTTCCCGACGCTGGACTGGGACGGTCTCCTGGAAATCGCAAACAAGTAAAATCTTACTGCGCTTTTTTACGGAACGGGATCTCTTCAGAGCCTTCTCAAGGCCCCTGACGGCTGCCGGCATCCTTTTCGCCGCCTAAGGTTTTCGCGATATTTCCGGTAGCATCCTTCCCTTTCTCGACGACCTCTTTTCCCTTTTCCAGCCCTTTATCCAGAACGACCTTCCCTTTTTCGATCCCGTTGTCCAGAGCGACCTTCCCCTTCTCGACGATCTCCTTGCCCTTCTCGTAAGTCTCTCTGCCCTTATCGATCAGTTCCTGCCCCTTTTCGAGCGTCCGGCCGGCCCCGGTGCGGGCCTTCTGCACGGCCTCCTTCAGGTTTGCGGGCCTGTTCTCCGGATGCTGGAAGTAGAAGTAGCCGCCGACCGCGACCGCAATGAGGGTCAGGATCAGGAACAGCTTGACGAGACTCTTGAAGAAAAAATAGAAGAGCAGCAGAACTGCGAAAATGACCGCTATCGCGATCAGCAAATTTTCGGACACGACGCGGACGATCTCTTCCATAAACAACCTCCTTCGATATGTGGCGGCATTTTACCGGAAACGGCCAGGAAAGACCAGAAATCGTTTCACCTTGACAAACGCACTGCCGGCGCTTAAATGTTCGATGAATAGCTGGAGCGAAAGGGGACCGATGTTTAAGATCGCCGTAGCCACCCTCGGCTGCAAGGTCAACCAGTGCGAATCGGCCGGGATCGCGGAAGCGCTCTCCGGCCGGGGTATAGCCTTCGTTCCGTTCGAGGAACAGGCGGACTGCTACATCATCAACACCTGCACGGTCACCGGGAGGACGGACTGCCAGTCCCGCCAGCTCATCCGCCGGGCGATCCGGAGAAACCCGGCAGCGGCCGTCCTCGTGACCGGATGTTACGCCCAGAGAGCCCCGGAGGAGATCGCCCGGATCCCCGGTGTCCGGGTGGTAGCAGGAAACGGGGAGAAGGCGCGGATCCCCGAACTCATCGGGGAGATGGCGGCGGGAGAACCGCGGGTTCTGGTCGGCGACATCCGGAAAGAATGCAGGATCTCCCTTCCGGGGGCAACTGTCTTTCCCGGGCACACCCGGGCCTTTCTGAAGATCCAGGACGGCTGCGACTCCTCCTGCAGCTATTGCATTGTCCCCCGGGCGAGGGGCGGAAGCCGGAGTCTTCCTCCGGAGGAGGTCATGGAGAGGATCTCCGCTCTCTCCCGGACCGGTTACCGGGAAGTGGTCCTCACTGGGATCCATCTCGGCGCCTACGGCCGCGACTTTGCCCCTCCTGAGAATCTGACGGCGGTCGTCCGGCGTATCGCAGATGAACGCCTGGTCGAGCGCCTCCGCCTCAGTTCGATCGAACCCCGCGAAGTGACCGACGGGCTCATCGCCCTCACGGGTTTGTCCGGCGTCGTCTGCCGTCACCTCCACATCCCGCTCCAGAGCGGAGACGACGGGATCCTGGCCGCAATGAGCCGGGATTACGACGCGATCTTTTTCCGCAGCCTCATTGAAAGGATCCGCGACGCCGTCCCCGGCATCGCCGTCGGGATCGACGTGATGGCCGGATTCCCCGGGGAGACGGAGGCGGCCTTTTTTAACACCCTCCGGCTGGTGGAGGAGCTGCCCGTCGCCTATCTCCACATCTTCCCCTATTCACGGCGACCCGGCACGCCTGCGGCGGCTATGCCCGGCCAGGTTCCCGAGGGGGAGAAAAAGAGGCGGGCGGAACGCCTGCGAAAGGTCGGGGCGGAAAAGCGGCGCGTTTTCGCCGAGGGATTCATCGGAACGCCGATAGCGATCCTCGTTGAGGCGCGTAAGGATATATCAACCGGATTCCCCGTTGGATTCTCCGACAACTACATTCCTGTCGCCGTCCGTGGCGGCGGCGTCGACGCCAACCGGATCGTCCGCGTGCTGCCTGAATCTTTCCGGAACGGCCGGCTGATTGCAGAGGTGATTCATGAATGAGGAAAGGTTGCAGACCCTCAGAGAGCTGGAGGCGTACCTCGGCTACCGCTTCGAGGACAGCGGTCTTCTGGACAACGCCCTCACCCACCGGTCATTCGTCAACGAGAACCCCGGCCTCTCCTGCAAAGACAACGAAAGATTGGAATTCCTCGGCGACGCCGTCCTGGAGCTCACTGTCAGCGACATGCTGATGAAGGAATTCCCGGACTATACCGAGGGACAGCTCTCTAAACTCCGGGCGTCCTTTGTGAACGAGCAGCCCCTCGCGGAACTGGCCAGGCGCTTCCGGATCGGAGAGTTCCTTCTCCTCGGCCGGGGGGAGGAGGCCTCGGGCGGCCGGATGAAACCATCGCTTTTAGCCAATGCCTTCGAATCCGTCATTGCCGCGATATACCTGGATGGTGGTTTCTACCGGGCCTCCGCCCTCATCTCTCGGCTCTTCGCGCCGCTAATCGAAGAGGGGGCGATCGCCGCCGCCATCTACCGGGATTACAAGACTGCCGCCCAGGAGATCTGCCAAACCCGCTTTCGGGAGGTCCCCATCTACATCCTGATCTCCGAAACCGGCCCGGACCACGATAAGCGCTTCGAGACGGGCCTCGTCATCGGCGAGCGGGTCATCGCAACGGGAACGGGGAAGAACAAAAAAGAGGCGGAACAGCAGGCGGCAAAAATGGCCCTGGAAGATCTCCAGAGAAATGGCCCCTACTACGCAGGCGAAGCGGAAAAGATCGGCCCATGATCATCCCAATCTTCATCATGAACCGGGGCTGCTCCCGCCGCTGTCTCTTCTGCAACGAAAGGATGACCGCGGGGGAGCGTCCACAGCAGATCACGGAAGCGGCATTCAGGGAAACCATTCGCGCCTGTCTCCGCAGCGCCGGTCGGAAGGACGGCCCTGTCCAGATCGCCTTCTACGGCGGAACATTCACCGGCATGGAGCAGGAGGAACAGCGGCGCCTCCTCGAACTGGCGTCGCCCTTTCTCCGGGAGGGGGCGGCCGACGGCATCCGCCTCTCGACCCGCCCCGATGAGATCGACGCGGAGGGCCTCGATCTCCTCAAGGCCTTTGGCGTGACGACGGTCGAGGTGGGGGCGCAGTCGCTCGACGACGAAGTCCTGCTCCGTTCAGGGCGGGGACACAAGGCGGCCGACGCCGTCCGGGCGGTGACCCTCCTCAGGGAGCGGGGCTTCGAGACAGGAATCCATCTGATGGCGGGTCTCCCGGGGGACAGCCCGGATTGTTTCGCACAAACCATCGAAAAGGTGATCGCCCTCCGGCCCGACACGGTCCGGATCCACCCCACGCTCGTCCTCAGGGACACCGCCCTCGCCGAGGCCTTTCGTGAGGGACGCTATACGCCGTTGACGCTTGCGGAAGCCGTGGATCTCTGTAAAAATGCACTTAAAAAACTGACCAATGCGGGGATTCCCGTCATCCGCCTCGGCCTCCAGACCACCCGGGAGCTGGAGGAACCTGGCGCCGTCGTCGCGGGACCCTTCCACCCGGCCTTAAGGGCGCTCGTCGAATCCGCCATTTTTCTAGAGATGACCGCATCCCTCCTCACGGCCGCCGGCCCCGGAGAAAGGGCCATCACCTTTGCCCTTGCCCCCGCCGACGTCTCGAACTTCCGTGGGCAGCGTAGGGAAAACATCGCCGCCCTGAAGGAGCGTTTCAACCTCGCCGATATCCGCGTCACCGCCGATCCCGCCCTTCCTCGGCACACGCTGATCCTGACAGCGGGAAGCAGGCAACTGAAGACGGACTGGTCCGACCGGATCACGGAGAGCCGCCGGGAAAATTTGCATGCAGATGGCGTACATGGTATTTAATTTCCGATCAGTGAGTCAGAGAGGATAGGAGACGAACATGTTCAAATCCGGTTTCATCGGCATCATCGGCAGGCCCAACGTGGGGAAATCGACCCTCCTCAACAGGATCGTCGGTGAGAGGATCGCCATCACCACCCACAAACCCCAGACGACGCGGAACCGGATCATGGGGATCCGGAACCTCACGGAGGAGCAGGCAGGCCAGCTGATCTTCCTCGACACACCGGGCATCCACCGGGGGACCTCCCCCCTGAACCGGGCGATGGTCGACGTGGCGACGGGAACCTTCGGTAATGTCGATCTCCTTCTGCTGATCGCCGAGGCCGGACCCGCCCCCCATCCGGACGACTGCTTCATCATCGAGGCCCTCCGCAAGTCCCATCTCCCCGTTTTTCTGGTCATCAATAAGATCGACCTCGTGGAAAAGCGGATTTTGCTGCCCCTCATCGACACGTTCCAAGGTCTGCACCCCTTCCGGGAGATCCTCCCTCTTTCCGCCCTGAAAGGCGATGGCGTGGATCACCTCATTACGGAGATCTGGAAGGCCCTCCCCGTGGGACCCCGTTACTTCCCCGAGGAGATGATGACGGACCGCTCCGAGCGGTTCATCGCCGCCGAGATCATCCGCGAGAAGATCACCCTCCGCACCCACCAGGAGATCCCCTACGCCACTGCCGTCGTCGTCGAAGCCTTCAAAGAGGATGAGACGAAGAATATGATCCGGATTGCCGCGACCATCCACGTGGCCAAGGATTCGCAGAAAGGGATCATCATCGGCAGGAAGGGGGCGATGCTCAAAGAGATCGGGACCAAGGCGCGTCTGGAGATGGAAAAGTTCTTCGCCGCGAAGATTTTCCTGGAGCTCTTCGTCCGCGTCGCGAAGGACTGGACCAACGACCCCCGGATGCTCCAGGAGTTCGGGTACAGGGACAAGGCCTGAGCAGAGGTCGGTCGTCAATAGTGGACACAAAATAGGGTTCATCCGGTTCTTGCGTACTTCCTCCAAACACCTTGAAAACCTCAACCCTTTTCTGCTAAGGAAAACCGTGAATAAAAAACTGAAAAAAATCTTCTCCATAAACAACAAACCCGGGTAACATCTTTTATGAGTCAACGTTACCTAAAAACTCTCCTCCTTCGGTAACATTTATTTATGAGGCAACTGGCTGGATGAACAAGGCAAGTAGCGGCGAAAATGCCAAAGCCCTGCGATCGCAGTATTTCTGGCTTGTGCTCAGCGTCATGATCGCCGCGTTCATGTCCAAGCTGGACAGCTACATAGTCAACATCTCCCTCCCGACGATCGCCAAGTCGTTCGGCGTCACCACGGGCCAGATATCGCTCACCGTGATCGTGTACCTCCTCGTGAGCACGAGTCTGCTGCTGCTGTTCGGGAAGATGGGGGACCGGATCGGCTTTAAAAAGGTGTTCATCGGCGGGTATGCGGTGTTCACGGTGGGGTCGCTCCTCTGCGGGCTCTCGTGGAACATCTACGCGCTGGTCGCGAGCAGGTTCATCCAGGGGGCGGGCGGGGCCATGCTGGTCTCGGCGGGCTACGCGATGATCCCCAAATTCCTGCCCAGGGAGATCGTCGGCTGGGGTTTCGGGCTCCTCGGGACGGCGGTGGGGTTCGGGATCGCGGTGGGGGCGCCGCTGGGCGGGCTGATCAGCCGGTACCTGTCGTGGCACTGGATCTTCCTGATCAACATCCCCGTGGGGGTGGCCGCCATCGTCGTGGCGCGCAGGGTGATCCCCGACGAGGGGAAGATGGACTCCCGCGGCGAGTCGCTGGCCGAGTTCGACATCCCGGGGGCAGCGATCAGCTTCTTCGGGCTGTCGCTGCTGCTGCTGGCGCTGAACATGGGCGACGAGCTGGGCTGGGGCTCGACGTGGATCATCGGGGCGTTCATCTCGTCCGCGGTCCTGCTGGTCTCGTTCGTGGTCCGCGAGCGCAGGACCCCGACGCCGCTCCTGGACTTTAAAATCTTCAGGAACAGGCGGTTCGTGCTGTCGTCCGTGGCAGCGTTCACGGCGTTCCTGGTGCTCAGCGGCCACTCGTTTATGTTCCCGTTCTTCCTGCAGATCGAGAAGGGGTTCGCCTCCGACAAGGCAGGCTTCCTCATCATGATCTCCTCAATCGTCATGATCCTCGTCGCCCCGCTCGCCGGACGGCTCTCGGACCGGTTGAACCCCGCCGTGATCTGCACTGTCGCCATGATCTCCTCTGCGGCGTCCGCGCTGTTCTTCTCGCAGACGCTCTCGGGCGGGATGGTGGCGCTCGTGGCGTTCCTGTGCTGGTTCCCCGCCTCGGCGGGGATGTTCCAGCCGCCGAACAACAGCCAGGCGATGGAGGCGGCGCCGGCGGCCGACCGCGGCGCGGCGGCGGGGGTGTTCACCACCATCGGCTCGTTCGGACAGGTGCTCGGGGTGGCCGTGTTCGAGACGGTGTACTCCCACGATCTCTGCAGTTTGGCCGGGACCGGAACGGCCGACATGATGACGGCCCCCCATGCAGACCTGAACCATGCCTTCTCGACGATCTACGTCATGGCGTTCGTGCTGTGCATGATCGCCGCGGGCATCTCGGCGATGCTGATCGCGGGCGCCCGGCGCGAGGACGGCGAGGTGCTCCTCCTGGACTGATCCCCGCGGCTCCTTGGGTCGCGCCCGGCGGAATGCCTACTTTCCCTTTACCTCGTTCGCGAAGTCCATGATGAACTTGTCCAGGATTTCACGGCTCACATGCTGCATCACGATCAGGTGGGCCAGATCTCCGAAGTCGGCGCTTTTCTCGACCTACTGAAATACATCCTGCTGCCGTTGGCATGGTCGTTTGCGCTACCATGATTGAAGGCGCGCTGAGGATGTCCCATGAGGTGACGCGAAGCAGTTCGAGGGCGAGGGGTTTAATGTCCGTTACCTTCGGACCTTTGAGGAGACTTGCTTCCCGCGAGCGGCGGACAGAACAGGGCAAAGTCCCTTTCCCGACACGGAAAAGACAGGCAAACATCAGGAAAGGATGAAGGAATAAACCATGCTAATGCGATCACTCTGCATAAGCGTAATGCTGGCACTGCTCCCTGCAGTTGTACAGGCCCTTGAACTGACGGAGCGGGACAGTGGTAGAAGCGTCTCTGTTCCCTTGGCTGAAACCGTTACGGTTACACTGGCCGGCAACCCTACCACCGGCTATATCTGGGAACCTGCTGCAATGGAACGGGAGATTCTGGTAATGGACCCCGAGCCGTCATTTGCGCCGGATTCGTTTTTGACCGGCGCGGGCGGGAAATTCACTTTTCGTTTCACTCCGCGAAAGCCTGGGAAAACGTCCGTGAAGCTGATCTATCACCGACCATGGGAAAAGGACGCCCCTCCGCTGCAAACCTTCACCCTGACCGTATCGGTTCCCACTGCAAAACCAGGCATGACTAGCGCACGCTATCGCTCTGCAAGCGGAGAAGTCTTGACCGCCTCCTTTGACCTGAATGCGCAGCGGGTGACGGTTACATTCCCCGATGGCCGTAAGGTGACGTTGCCGCTCGCTGTGTCCGCATCGGGAGCGCGCTTCTGCGACGGAACGGAGACTTTCTGGGAGCATCAAGGAACCGGCAGATTCTTCAAAGGAGAAACGCTGCTGTTTCAAGGAACGCTTGTGACGTCCGACGAGGTCAGCCCGCAACCCAGATTATAGCGATTCCTTTTGCCGGATATGCTTAAGATGACGCGGTTTTAAAAAGAAAAATCAAGTCGGAGAGGAAGTCCGGGTGCCACTGGGAGAATGTTTCAAGGCGGCGTTTTCGGAAGCACAGGCATATCTTCAGAAGCCTGTACGTTTCAGCTGTTCAGATAGAAAACCCTGTTGAATTGCATATTCTTGAATCTTTTGCAGCGATGGCGCTTGGGACTTCCGAATGGAATATTTTTCGGACACATTGATGTTGTTGACAAATCAGGTAGCCGGTTTTTCACCGCCAGCCCCACACCACCCGGCATACGGGTCCGAACGGGTAGGCGTTTCCGTTGCAGACAACTTCCTCCTGAAAGCAACAAAATGTCAACCTCGTTAAATATGCTGTATTTCAACCCGTTATCAATGATGTTATTTTCTCGGCGATTGTGATATGGATGGCGAAAATCTGGTATCTGGTGCGGAGACCACCGTCATCGAGGTCTCTGAGTGACCCTGATAAACTGAGCCAAAGTAGCGGAGAGAAGGCCGTCGGGGCTTGGGATTGGGTATGGGACACCGGGGGTTCGTGGAGGTGAGTGATGCATACCGAGAAGAGAAGAACCGTGAACAGGGGGGATGGCGTCCCTCGTCGTGATTTTCCTGGCGATCACCGCAGCCGGCATCTCGATGAAAGGGTGCGGCGACACCTTCGCCTCAGAAGAAGAAGCGGGGACCTTGCACGGAGAATGGTTCGGGAGTCACTACAATGAAGAGGCGGGAACCAAACCCGTCGTCAAGGGGTCAATCGTCCATTCAGCGACTTCTGACTCTAACATATCCGGTTCCATGTCCATAGACAATGAACTCTACACACTGAGCGGGACGTACGAAAATGGAACGCTCCGGGCAACGCTCAACAATCCGACCGCAATCATCTTCTGGGATGGACAATACCAGGGCGGAAGGATTCAAGGAACAGCGTACCGCCTGTCCTCCTCCACCGGAGGGATGGAATCGAGTCTCCTGAGCCTGGTGAAGTTTCTCGACATAGGGGGTGTCATTGAAATGGGACCCTGGCTGTTATTAGCCCAGGACAGTGCCACGGGGCTCTCCAGCATGACCATAAGAATCGCTT
>Ga0180009_10005321_pt1 | contig 13837 bp, 16 predicted proteins | sample OS_PC_MetaG_FD_123537 | JGI IMG/M metagenome (GOLD analysis project Ga0180009, IMG submission 123537) | Groundwater microbial communities from the Aspo Hard Rock Laboratory (HRL) deep subsurface site, Sweden - OS_PC_MetaG | ecosystem: Environmental > Aquatic > Deep subsurface > Groundwater... | reverse complement strand
CTATTTTTTTACTATACAAATAATATACCCTCCATTGCATATTTTTGATATTATATTGTAGACTTGAGCCCGCAACTTTCCCGACTCAGTCGGGATGCTCTAACCAGTTGAACTACCGGTCCACGAATCCGCCAAAGGCGGATGAGTGTCACGTGAGCCGATAGGCTTTTACGTGACACCGATTATCGTGCCATAAGTTTATCACAATATATATTTTTTTTCAACTCTTACTTTTTATCCTCAGCCTTAACTTTTGTCAATCGCTTTAACTTCTTTTTATCACGCTTAATCTTGGCTTTTTCTCTCTCAATTTTAAACTTAGCATTATTTCTTTTTCTCATTCCCATATTAGTAATATTAGTATTAAATAGTGCTAATATAATACAGGATTAAAGTTTTTTTGTCAATAGTGAATTTTTTATGTCAACAGGAAATAGAAATGTCCTACTCTAGTAAATTCAGGATGATTTTTGTTTCTTAATCATCTTTATCAAAGCAATTCTAAAGCATTTGTTAGTATATTTATAGCCTTAGCATATTCATCTAAATCTAAATGTTCATTAGGAGTATGATCTAGTTTTGAATCTCCTGGGCCATAGGCTATTATTGGTATATCAGGAAAATGAGATCCTAAAATATTAAAATCTGCTGTACCTGTTTTTTTCAAGAATTTGGGATTTCCATTATTATTTCTAATAGATTGCAAAAAACTTCGGATAAGTTTATTATTTTTTTCACTTAGCAAACCCCCCACTCGTTCCTTCATGGTGATAGGGTAGTCAGATAAAAATTCCTCTAAACTAACAACATCAAATTCAGGAGGAATGCGTAAATTAATTTTAATTATGATTTTTTCTTTTAAACCATTATTACTAGTATTTATATCTCGTATTTCTAATTGCACTTGATTAAAAATACTTTCATCTCCATCTGTGTTTAAAAATTTTTGTAGATTTTGAATAAATTCAATTCCTTGTAAAGCAACACTTTTTTCTTCGGCAGAAAAATGCATCAAGTTTTTTTCTAATTCATAATCAAATCTAAAACATCCTTTATATCCAATCGTTATATTATAAACGCCACTAGGTTCGCCAATTACAATATATTCTGGATTATATTTATCAAGTATGAATCTGGCACCTTTGGAGCTTGCTATTTCTTCTTCCACTGTGCCGACTATTATTATTTGTTTGTTATCTAGATTTTTTAGTTTATTAACCGCGCTTATGAAAGTGGCTAGACTGCCTTTGGCATCAACAGAACCTCGTCCATACAAATTATTATCTCGTATTTCAACAGGAATATCCCCAGGAATAGTATCAATATGTCCTAAAAGTAGGATTTGTGTGTTACCTGTTCCTTTTACTGCTATATAGTTTCCAGCTTGGTCTTTTTTAACTTCATCAAAATCTAGTTTTTTTGTTTCTTGAATTAAAAAATCAACAGCTTCTTGTTCTTGTTCTGATATACTTGGTATTGAAACCAGATTTTTTAATAATGAAATTTCATCTAGCATAAAACTTGCTTAATTTTTTCAATAGCCATTTCTGCTTCTTGTTTTGAAATTGTAATTGGGGGTAATATTCTCATTATATTTCCGTTTAACATTACTAATACACCTTTTTCCTGTAATTCTCTTACATACGGCGTTACTCTTTGTTTGAGTTCAATTGCTATCATTAATCCTAATCCACGCACCTCACGGATTAAAGGTGATTCCAAGCTTTGCAGTTCATTTAAAAGAAAATTTCCAACTTCTTTTGAATTGTTCAAAAGATTTTTGTTTTCTATTTCTTGCAAAGTTACCAAGCCAGCGCAACAGGCTAAGGGATTGGCGCCAAAAGTAGTACTATGAGTTCCTTTAGGGATATTATCTGAAACTTCTTTTGTTACAGCTGTTACAGCTACTGGGAATCCATTGCCCAATCCTTTTGACAAGCATAATATGTCAGCTTTTACTTCAAAATAATCACTAGCCAGCCAATTTCCTGTACGAAATCCTGTTTGCACTTCATCTATAATTAAAAGACTGTTATTTTTTTCACATAATTCTTTTACTTTTTGTAAATAATCTTTGTCTGGGATAATAACTCCATTTTCGCCTTGGATTGGTTCTAAAATAACAGCTGCTGTGTTTTCATCTAAATTTTCTTCTAGATCTTGGATATTATTAAAAGCAACATGTTTAAATTCAGGAACTAAAGGAAGAAAGGGTTTTTGATATTTTGGTATTGCTGTTGCAGATAATGCCCCCATTGTCCTACCGTGGTATCCCATTTTTGCAGAAATAATTCCAGTTTTTTCAGTTGCAATTCTGGCAAATTTTATTCCTGCTTCAACACTTTCTGTGCCAGTAGAGCAGAGAAAACTTTTTTCCTGCGGAATTATTGAGTGAAGCTTTTTTAAAAAACTAGCACGGGTATCACTATAGAAACTGCTGTGTGCGTTTGCAATATTATCTAGTTGTTTTTTTAATGCTTGATTATAATTTGTATTATTATACCCAAGTAGACTAGATCCGTAGTTAGAAGTTAAATCAAGATATCTTTTGTCATTTTCATCAAATAAAAAACATCCATCACCGCGAACTAAAGCTATATCGCGTTTGGCATAAAGCGGAATTAGGTATCGATCTTCAATTTCTTGTATGTTCATATATTTATTAAATTATTTATTCAATCGTTGTGCATTTTCCTTTTAATGCATTTGTTACAGGGTTTTCAATTCTGCCATCAGCAAAAATTACTTTTTCAACTTCATTTTCAAATGCCTCTCTAATTGAAAGCATTTTTCTTTTCATTCTGCCTTTAGTATATTTTTCCTCTACATGTTCCAGTTCTTGTCTTGCGATTTTTTTAATTAAAGAATTTTCATTATTTAAATCTTGTAACAATCCTGGTGCTTCTATAAAATGAATTATAGTTTTTACATTATCTAATTCTTTGGCTAATAGTGACACAATACTATCATTCTCAGTATTCAGTGCTTTGCCTTCCTCACTTAGTATTGGAGGGCATAAAAATGGGACTGTGTTGTTATTAAGTAATAAATTAATTAATTCAGTATTAATTTTATTAGGTCTTCCTGATAAGTCATCTCTAATCATTTTTACTTTGTTCCCTATTTTTGCTTTAATTGCTGTTTTTCTTTTCCCAGTAATTAATCCACCATCAATTCCAGTTAATCCAATAGCATTAATATTACATTCTTGAGCTAATTCAACAAGCCTTTTATTTCGCAGTCCTGCATAAGACATAAGAAAAATATCCATTGCATTATCATCAGTTAATACGCTGGAATATCCAGAAGGAGAAGTTATGTTATTAATTTCATGATTCATTTTCTTTGCAATTTCATTGCGCAGGGCATTAGCCCCATGAACTACAATAAACTTAGATTCTATGTTGGCTAGATCTTTTATTATAGCTTTATGATTAATTGTTTTTCCTCCTCCTATTTTTATTATCATCATAGAGTTATCAACAAGGGTGAAGTCCTGAAAATTCAAGACCTGTTCTTTCATCAAAACCAAAGCGTATGTTCAAAGCTTGGATAACATGTCCGGCAGAACCTTTGGTTAAATTATCAATTGCGGAAATTAATACTATCCGGTTTGAATCCTCATCTACTTCAAATCCAATGTCACAAAAATTAGTACCTCTTAATAATTTAGGTTCTGGATAGCGATATACTCCTTTTTTTTCTTTTACAAAGCGTATAAAAGGTTCTTCTCCATAAAATGAGCGGTATAATTTCCAAATGTCTTTGTCAGTCATTTTTTCATTGCTAAAAACATGGCAAGTTGCTAATAATCCTCTTACCATTTCAATTGATGTTGCTGAAAAATGAAGATTATCTGTTTTTAACACGTTAGCTATTTCAATAACATGTCTATGTTTTGTTGGTTTGTAAGATCGTACTGCTCCACTTCGTTCTGGATGGTGAGTGCCTAAAGAAGCTTTGTTTCCCGAAGCAGAAGAACTTATTTTAGCTTCTACCACAGTTCTTTCCACATCAATCAATCCTTGTTTGTAAAAAGGATAAAGAGCTAGGATAACTGCAGTCGCATTACAGCCTGCTCCAGCAATCTGGTTTGCTGTTTTTAATTCATTTCTATAGATTTCTGGAACAGCATATACAAAATCATTATCAACACGAAAGTCATTACTCAAATCAACATAAACCTGTTTGGCAAACGGACGAAGTTGGTCATACATGTCTTTACTAGTGCCATGAGGCAAGGCAACAAAAAGTACGTCGCATTCTTCAAGATCATTTACACTAGAAAATTCCAGATCTGTAAAACTACGAAGATTTGGATGTATTGTTGTAATTCTAGTATTAGCATTACTTTCGCTTGTTACTTGTTGTAACTCAAAGTTTGGGTGAGAGAGAAGTAGGCGTATTAATTCTCCTCCCACGTATCCAGATGCTCCTACTATACTGCAAGTTATACTCATATGTTTAAGATTTAAGTTTCGCTTGTTTTAATACGTAATCAACTATTTTGCCAGGTATGTTTACTCCTGTGATATCAATACTGTTTTTAAATTCCATAGTGTAATTTATTTCATTAACTAATATGGAACCGTCTGATTCAAACAGGTCAATAGCAACTATGTCTCCCTTTACTGCCCTGGCAGCGGTAAGAGAAATTTCTCTAATTTCATCAGTAACTTCGCAATTGCTTGTTTTTGCACCCAAGGCTGTATTAGTTTTCCAATGTTCAGAAGTGCGGTAAATTGCGCAAATACATTCGTCACCAATAACAAAGCTTCGTATGTCTCGTCCTTTTTTCTCTATATACTTTTGAAGGTAGAATATAGAATGTTGGTAAGACCCTAATACGGTTTTATGCTCTAAGATTGCTTCAGCAGAGTCTTTGTCATTAATTTTTGCTATAAGCCGACCCCATGAGCCAACTACTGGTTTTAAAACAACAGGATAACCCATTTCCTCAATAGCTTTTATAGCTGATTTTTCAGTAAAAGCTATTCTTACTTCTGGTTGAGGGACATTATTTTCCTGCAAAGTAGCAGAAGTTAATAATTTGTCACCGCAGATTGAAGCTGTGTGATAATTATTTATACACCTAATACCCATACCCTCAAATAATCTAATGGCATACAAGGCACGGGAATGATTTATGCACCGTTCTAATAATAAGTCTATATTAAACCCATTCTGACCCAGATGAAAACTAACTTCTCGGTCATCAAGCATAACCAAATTAACATTAGGACGTTTTCTAAATTCTTGCAACAATAGTTTTTCCTCTTTTCTAATTAAGGAATGTAAAAATCCGATTTTAATATTCATATATTTATTCTCCCCAATCTTCCTCTTCTTGAGGTGCATTTTCTAGGACTACTGGACATAAGCCTTTTACCTCAAGCTCTGTTCCGCAGTCGTCACAAGTAATTATTTCCCCGATTTCTGTACCTTCCCCCAAACTGACTTGAGCATCACACTCATTACAGCTACTAGTTAGATTAGCCATATATTTTAGCTATTATGTATTATCTTTACCCATTGGTGCTGGGTTTACAGAGTGGTCTGTAAGATAAATAAATTAAAACGAGCCCCATCTAGGAAGCTCGTTGTTTTTTGTGGTTTGATATAGAGTCAAAAAACTAACTTCCCAAACGGAAATCTAATTTCTTGCTCTTCTTAACAATTGTGAGAATAATTTTGATATTCATATTATTTATAATATATATAATGATATCATACTAGTTATATAAAGTCAAAAATTTTATCCACAAGGGGATTTTGATTGGTGATTGGAAGAAGTAAATAAAATACAATAACAAGATACAAAATACACATAATAAAATACAATGGGTACTACACAACATTTGTATTTTATTCAAAGTACCCCAATTTACTTTTCAAATCCTTCAACCTAGCATAAAAGCCGGCGGTGTGGATGGAGTTGATTTTTAGCTTTTTGAAATCATAGTGGTGTAACCATTATTCAAGCAAGAGAGTATCTAGGAAGGAATTACTAATTTCCAGCGAGTGGTTTGATCCTTCGACAGATCCCTCCTTGTCCTTTCGCTACGCTCAAGGCTAGTTCGGGATAAACTAAAAGACTCTCAAAGTGTTCGGTGATGGTATTGGAACAAAGGAGGGGGTGTTCCACCATCAGCCAAACACTCTAAGAGTCATTTAACTACTATCTGATTGTGATAATATAATAGCATATACGGCTGATTTTGTCAAGGGGGTGGGTGTGGAAAAGTGAAAAAATACTTTATTTAAGTAAAAATATGCTCTAAATGATTGTATTATGTATGAGCAGTGAGTAATAGATGATAAATGATAGGTGATAGGTGATAGATGATAACTTTCTTAGTAAATATCATTTATCACCTATCATTTATCATAAAAAATTTATAGAAACAAAAAACCACCCTTTTTGAGAGTAGTTTTTTGAAATCACTTAAATCATTTACTTCACAAACTCCACAATCTTGGCAAAAACTTTTGGTTCTTGAGCAGCAATTTCAGAAAGCACTTTACGATCTAGGGTAATGTTTTTCTTTTTTAATCCACCCATAAATTTACTATAACTTAGGCCAAAGTTGCGAACAGCAGCATTGATTCTTACTTGCCAAAGTCCACGCATAGTTCTTTTTTTCTTGCGTCTGTCAGCATAAGCATAAGCACCTGCTTTTGTGTCAGCAGTTTTAGCAACTTTGATCAGATTTTTTCTCCCACCCTCAAAGCCTTTTACTCTTTTTCTAAGGTTGTGGCGTTTTTTTACGTGTCCAACACCTCTTTTTACTCTTGGCATAGATTTTTTTTAATATAACAATATATTTATTTAGACATTTTTAACAGCCCTAGTAATTGTCTTGCGCATGGTATTTGACATTGTGGTATCACTTCTTTTGTTTCTTTTGGTATTACCTGATTCGCGAGAATTGAAATGATCCTGACCGCAAGTGCGTTTAATAATTTGAATACCTTTTTTACCTTTTTTTACTTTAAAGCGTTTTGAAGTTGCTTTATGAGTTTTTGCTTTTGGCATATTTTTTTATTCTGACCCCATATGTACAGGCAAAGGGGATGGTTTCTCTAATTAATGTATCACGATTATAGACCATTTTTTAATTTAAGTCAAGTCTTGCGATTGTTAATTATTTTTTAGTAATAATAGTAATGATTCGGTTACCTTGTTTGGTAGGCCTTTGTTCTTGGTTGATCTCAATTTTTTCTTCTATCATTCCAAGGAATTTTGTCATTACTCCAAAGGCAATAGTTGGTTTAGCATTTTCTCGGCCACGTAAAACCAATTCAATCTTAACCTTGTCACCGCGATTAAGAAATTTCTCTGCCTGATCAACTCTAATAGACATATCATGTTCGCCTATTCTGACCGACAGCCTAATACCTTTAATTTCTGTTTCATGAGCCTGTTGTTTTTGTTTACGGATTTCTTTTTCTTTTCGGTATTTAAAATGACTAAAATCTGTTATTTTACACACAGGTGGTACAGCCTTTGGATTTATTTCTACTAAATCTGACTCTCGTTCCATGGCCATGTTAATTGCTTCATTGGTTTGAAATACGCCAAGATTATTACCCTCATCATCAAGCAAACGTACTTCTGGTACGGTTATCCTGCCATTTAATCGGAAAAGTGGGATTAACGGCTTATCTGGTCTTTTTTTACGAGAGATGCGCATAGGTCTTCGCTTCGCTACGCCCTATAAATATTAGGGTATAGCATAAATTATTGTTTACAGGGCGTAGTCCGAAGTGATAACGAAGGACGAAGCCCTGTGGAGATGCCGGGAATTGAACCCGGGTCTAAATGGGTTACCCCAATAGTCTACATGTTTAGCTAGTTTGGTGGTTCCTTAGTATTTTTGAAACTAGCAAAAAGATACTAAGTAATCCTGAATTGCTTTCAGATTAGATCCACAGGAGGGGGTCTAACCCTACGCTCAATAAGTTTACACCACCTGACTGCTATTGAGTATCACAGGGGTGATGGTAGAAGCACTTAAGCGACTACGGATGCGAATGATGGTACGCTGAAAGCCGAAGCTACGGCGTTTTTCACTCTTGATACTAAGTTTGCACTTATATCGTGTATTCATTGGATTACCCTTCAACTAGTTCAGGGCGGGCGAGGAAATGAATACAAACCTCGACATGCATATAAAAGATAACTAGGTCCATCTATCGAACCCTGTCATCCCCATAATTATATACGAACTACGAACAGGTACGAAATTACGAACTACGAACATAGCGTGATAAGTTCGTAGTTCGTAATTTCGTAAGTATTTCGTAGTTCGTATATTTATATATTTTCCTTTATTTTTCCCTCTAATTCTCTCTTCAATTCTCTTCTCTTGATACTGTCTCTTTTATCATACTTTTTTTTACCTTTACCAACACCAATTTCTACCTTTATATGACGGCCTTTATTATACACTGAAAGAGGAATGATTGTCAAGCTTTTTTCCTGCGATTTTCCTCTTAAATAGTCAATTTCCTTGCGTTTAAGTAGTAATTTACGGCTACGTTCTGGATCATAATCTTTGATAGTGCCGGCAAATTTGTATTTTGAAATATGAACATTAACCAAAAAAGCTTCATTGCCATGAATATTTACAAAAGCACCCTTTAGGCTTACATGACCTGTTCTGATTGATTTTACTTCCTGTCCGGTCAATATCAAACCAGCCTCAAAAGTATCAAGGATTTCATAGTCATATTTTGCTTTTTTGTTTATTGCGTAACCCATACTTTAACGTTATTAGACTAACTAGTGGAAAAAACCCACAAAAACACTCTCCCGACTGAGTCGTGATAAAAACACCCGCCCTACGGGCTTAAAACACAAAAACATTGTTTATTAAAGAAAAAATATTTATACTACTGTCATGGTTTAAATATAATGAGTTTGAGATTGAAAGTTTTTATTTTAGATAAAACGAGATAAACAAGAGTGTTCTTGTGTTTTTAGTTCGACGTAGTCGGACAAGTGTTTTGAGCCTGAAAGGCGAGTGTTTTCGTGTCTCGTATGTTTTGCCTTATCTAGGCTTATAGTGTATAATATATCTAACAATTTTTCAAGTCTCTTTATGTCAGAGATTAATATTAATATTACCACAAAAACCATTTTTAAGATATTGGCGGTGGTTTTGGCTTTGTATCTGTTATATTTATTATGGAATATTGTTTTGCTTTTGTTTGTGGCTTTAATTTTAGCAGCCTTGATTGATCCTTTTGCAGATTGGTTTCAAAAGAAAAGAATTCCTAGAGGATTGGCAGTATTGGCAATTTATACTATTTTATTTGGTTTGCTTTTTTTAGCAGTTGCCTTGCTGGCACCAGTGATAACCAAGGATTTGCCTTTGTTAGTAGAAAATATTGGAAAGTTTTGGACAGATTTGCAAAATAATTCTTTTTTGCAAAAATTAATAGAAGGTGTTAATAATGTACAAGCTTCACTGACATCTTATGGATTAGGTGGTCAAGAAACTGGGAATGTCTCTGGTTCTGGTGGAGTGAAAAATACTATTTCTGGTGTATTCTCAACAATTTCTGGATTTTTTGGTGGATTTTTTTCATTGATTTTGATTTTAGTTTTAACTTTTTATACTGTAGTTCAGAAAGATTCACTAAAAAAGATTTTGTGTTCTGTTGTGCCGGATCAATATATACCTAGATTTTCAAATTTATTAACAAAAATGAGAGATAAGTTGGGTGCTTGGTTGCGAGGACAGCTAATTCTGAGTTTGATAATTGGTTTTTTGGTTTTTATTGGTCTAACTATTTTGGGGATAAAATACGCATTAGTACTTGCTATGCTGGCAGCTTTGTTGGAATTTATTCCTTATGTCGGTCCAGTGCTAGCGTCCCTACCAGCGCTTTTTCTAGCTTTTTCTATGGGCGGTTTGGTTAAAATGTTTTTCACATTGCTTATGTATGTGGTGGTTCAACAATTAGAAAATCATTTATTAGTTCCTAAAATAATGCAAAAAGCAGTAGGGTTGAATCCAATAATTAGCATCACTGTTCTTTTGTCTGGAGCGCAGTTGGCAGGATTTTTAGGTGTTTTGATTGCCATACCAGCGGCCACAGCGATTAGTGTCTTACTGCAGGATTTGCTTGCAAAAAAAAGTTAATAACTTAATAATATTTATTGTAAAAATCATGAGCGTTATTTATACTTTTGTAAATCATAAATCGGGTCATTGCGAGGAGCCCGCCGATTCGGCGGGCGACGAAGCAATCCCAGACTTCAATGCATCTATGAATGGGATTGCTTCGTCGCTCCATTTCGCTACGCTCAATTCCACTCCTCGCAATGACACATGGGCTACACTCGCAATGACAGATAAATAGCATCAAAGAATATAAACAACACTTGTATTTATACACATAACTTTATAAATTATGTTTTGGCATAAGCAAAAAAACAAAGATTTTTCTCTATTAATATTTGGATTAATCTCTTTTTTAATAATAGTTTTTATAGCGCTGATTATAATAATTTTATTAGCAAAAGTAAAAGAAAATCCAAAAGAATTTTTAGAGACAAAGGAGCAAATTAAAAATTATATAGAAGAAACCCCAACCGTTTTTTTAAAGAAAAATTATTATAATGAAATGAAAGATTTGGTTATTTTAATAAATGGCAGTAGTGTGGAAGATGCGATTTCAGTTGTTGAAAAAAGTTTTTTTTCAACTAGGGTTCCACAGGAGAATTTAGATGTCCATTTACAGACATTTTTGAAAATAAAAGAATTGGAAGAGTCTGGAAAATTAACAACTGATGAAATTATAAAATTACTCAACGATTTGATGACTAAAATAGATTATGAAGAGAATTATAATTAGTATAACTGCGGGTTTATTTGCTTTACTCTGCTTGGTATTGTTTGATATTTATCCTAAGCCATGGTTTTTTTTGTCTGTCTTGTTGGTTTGGTTGATTACATTAGTATCCTTGACAGCTTTTACCAGGGGAAAATGCACTGAGTTTATTAATATTATATCTTTAATTGTTTTTTCAATTTTTTCTGTATCAGGTCTGATATCTTTGTTAGAAGTTGTTTTTTTAAAGTACTTTTTGATGGTTATTGGGTTCTTTATTTTTTTCTTTATATTTATGTATCACCTGCGAGGGGAGTCGGGTGCATTGAGTTATAAAGAGAAGCCATATCGGAGAGTATTGCTGATGTTGTGGCTGTTTAATATTTATAGCATTACAAGTTTTGGTTTTGCTTTGAATGTTTTTTTTCCAGCCATTCCTTTTTGGATTATTATTGTTTTGGTTAGTGTAATTATTGGTTACATATCAATGATAAATTGGCAAATGTATTTTAACTTACCTATAAATAAATTTTTTTTACGAGGTATTTTAATAGCATTAATTGTTTGTGAATTAATGTGGGTTCTTCATTTATTACCTTTAGGATATTTAGTTTTGGGAGCAATGGTATCTTGGGTGTGGTATCTAGCCCAGCTTTTTATAAGATTTGATTTAGGACGTAAGAGCATTATTTGGCGCAAACAAATTGTATTTTTAATAAGCAATTTTATTTTATATTTTTTTATTTTATATTTTTTTGTTAGATGGATATGATTAAAATATTAATAAAATATTAATAAAATATTATAAAAATATTATAAAAATATTATCTATGGAGGGTAAACAAGCTAAATATGTGAAATTGTGATATTGTGTCATTGCGAGCGTAGCGAAGCAATCCCATACATTAGCGCACTGATGACTGGGATTGCCACGTGTCTTCGCTTCGCTCGCACTCGCAATGACACGTGTTTCATGCGTCAATCACCTTGTGTCATTGCGAGGAAGCCGATTCGCATCGGCTGACGCCTGCCTGCCGGCAGGCAGGAAGCAATCCCAGTGGATTAGCAACGTTGCTACTAGTCTGGGATTGCTTCGTCGTCGCGCGAGCTCCTCCTCGCAATGACACCTATTCCATGCGTCAATCACTCACTATGTGTCATTGTGCCACGTGTCATTGCGAGCGTAGCGAAGCAATCCCATACATTAGCGCACTGATGACTGGGATTGCTTCACCCTGATGCGAATCAGTGTTCGCAATGACACAGTATCGTAGTGATAAGTTAAAGTCATTATAATTCAAAGAATGCAAAACAAAATAACGAATAAATATTTTTCTAATATTTTAATTGTATTTTGTTAATATTGTTTATATTATGAAAAAAGATCCTCCACATCTACCTCCTCGCGCTTGTCGTGTTGATACTCACTACCGTTTAACCAGTCTTAAATGGGCGATATTTTTGATTTTTATTGCTTTTGTCAGTGGGACTGCTGCTGCTCTAACTGCTGTGGCTTGGTTGGTACCTGTTTTTATCCAATCAGACAGTTTTTATCCAATCATGCGTGAAATCAAATCTACCAATTCTAATCAGCCGGATTCTATTTTTCAACACCAGGTAAATCAGAAGATTATTAGAATTTATGATCAGGCCAAAAAAGTTGATAAGGCTTTTTATAATAAAGAATCGCTTTTATTTAGCTCTGCTATTTTGAGCTCTGATGGTTGGGTCGTGGCTAATTATTCAAATTATGTTGGTGGTATGGAAAAAAAATGGGAAGCAGTGGATAGTCAAGGATTGTATTATGGTATAGAAAAAGTCATTTCAGATCCAATTAGTGAATTATTATATTTAAAAATAGCTGGCAATGGTTTTCGCATAAATTCTTTTTCAGATTGGTCAGAGTTGGTGGTTGGGCATAATTATTGGGCTATTGGTCGTGGTGGATGGCGGGAAGTATCATTGGATGATTTAGTAGTTGCTGGTCAAGTAAAAGATTATGCTATTTGGCGTCCGCAATTTTTCCATTCTATTTGGCAAGATACTGAAGCAGGAACTTTATTGTTTAATGGTCAGGGAGCTCTAGTTGGTTTGGTTGATAAAGACAACTTATTGCGTCCAGCTTGGTTGGTAGATGGTAGAATTAGTCAACTTCTTGATAAGCAACAGATATTTTATTCTGGCTTGCCATGGCGTGGTTATATGGTTGATGGAGTTGATTTGGATGGCAAGTGGAAAAAAATGACAGGTTTTTATATAACAGAAGCTGGGACGAGCAATACCACTTCCACAGTTAAGCATGGTGATGTAATTTTCAAAATTAATAATAGTTTGGTTGAGGAAGATTTTTTAGCAGCTCAGCTATATTTCACCCCAGACCCATTAATTGTTTCATTATTGAGAGATGGTGAAGAGTTGGACATAGAAGTTAATAAGGAGAGGGTGTTTTGATACATCCAAATTACGAAATTATGCGAATTTTCGAATTACGAAAAGTATGACATTTCTATTTCCCGTTGACAGAGTTGGGATACCTATTGACAAAAGGGTGAAAATGTGGTATAATATTTTGTTATCAAGATATAATATACATATATTAAGATACAAAGTGATTTGGTGAAAATTTGGCTAGAATTAGATAAATATTAACGAAATATTAATAAAATACAAATAAAATATTAATAAAATATTAATAAAATATTATCGCTAGTGAGATAGCAAAGTTTATATTAGTAATTGAAAGTTCTTCGCATTAGCAAACTTATAGATACTTTTTACAGCTAAATTGGAAGAAAGAGCAAATGAATAAATATTTTTTTAATATTTTAAAATTGTAAGATATAATAGCGTTGTTTACACTTTTGAAAATTATAAATCGTGTCAATGTGTTGTGTGTCATTGCGAGGAATCCGATTCGCATCGGCTGACGCCTGCCTGCCGGCAGGCAGGAAGCAATCCCATACATTAGCGTGTTGATGACTGGGATTGCCACGTG
>Ga0180009_10005320_pt1 | contig 13839 bp, 10 predicted proteins | sample OS_PC_MetaG_FD_123537 | JGI IMG/M metagenome (GOLD analysis project Ga0180009, IMG submission 123537) | Groundwater microbial communities from the Aspo Hard Rock Laboratory (HRL) deep subsurface site, Sweden - OS_PC_MetaG | ecosystem: Environmental > Aquatic > Deep subsurface > Groundwater... | reverse complement strand
GGCGCACGACCGGAAGCCGTTGCTGTCCAGGGGGTCGGCCCAGCCTCCTCGGCGGTCGAGCTCGCCGAGCAGACAAAGCAGCCGAAACGTAGCGGCCGCAATGGTGGCCGATAGGGTGGCAATTTCTTCTTCGAGGTCTTGCAAAGAGCGCTGCACGAGCGGCTCTGCCGTGTTGTTTTGATTTTCCATTTTTATCTTATAGCACGCGGGTATTTTGGCCTTCTGGGCGGTCCACACTGCCCCGAAAACGACTGGGGTGGCTTGCGAAGCCCCAGCCTCTCGGAAGCGGCGTCAGCGCGGCTGTCCGGGGCGCTCCGCGCAGCTTGAGAGCGGGCGTGTCAAAGCCCTCCGGCGCGGCCCCGAAATCCGTCAAGACAAAAGCGAGGCTGTGTACATTTTTTCGAGCTCGGGCGCCCGTCTTCTCCGCGGCCAAAGGGAGAGGTTGAAAATCCGACGCCACAAGTATCGCGTGCGGCCACGAGGCGTCGAAACACCGCAGAATTCCACACGCGGGTGCTGGCAGGCAGTCCCTTCGGGGATCTGCACCCCGCACCGCGCAGCATTTGCACGGGGCACCCCGGTCGCGCTACAATCATGGTGATTGCCCAATTATTGATCGGTGGACTGGCGCCCAGCGCGCGTGGTGCATCGATCGCCTTACGTTAGGACCTACAAATGACCGATTCCACGCGCACACCTCCCCGGGCCGCGAGCCTCGAGCGGCTCCTGGTGCGGGCGGCCCTGGACCCAGCGCTCCGGACACAGCTACTGGACCACCGCGAGACCCTCCTGGCCGCCGACGACCTCGACCTGTCCCCGTCGGAGGTACGGATCCTACGCGGCCTGTCCAGGCCCCAACTGGCCGGCGCCGTGGATCGACTGACCGTGCCCAGCCCCTCCCGACGTGGCTTCATCCGGGCCGTGCCCGCCACGCTGGTGACCGCCCTGGCCGCCCCCGGACTTGCAACGCTGTCCGGGTGTCCGGCCGGGGACGCCAACGACGACGCCAACCCCAACACCTACGAGTTCAACTCCTGCGACGGCAGCCGTCCGGATCCGCCCACTTGCGAGACCAACGTGGCCGGCGGAGACTACTGGATCCAGCTCGGCGGACGCACCGCCTTTCTGCACCTTCCGGTGAGCTACGAGCAAAATACCCTGCTCCCGTTGTGCCTGGCCTTCCACGGTGAGCGTCAGTCCTGTCTGAACGCGGTGGACCTTTGGCGCGACGCGGCGGACCGGCACAACTTTTTGCTCTTGGCAATCGAGTGGCGGGGGCGGCCCACCGACATCGGGCCCACGCTGTCCGCACTGGCGTATCTACGTGAGGAGTTAGAGTGGACCTACTGCGTGCGGTATACCGAGGAGATCTTCACCGGGGTTGGACTGGGGGGCACCCTGGCCCTGACAGCGGCACTGGGTTCTCCGACCGCTCCTGCCAGCCACAAAGCCGCGTCCTTCGGTGGACCGCTTCAGGACGGTTGGCAAATCACTGCGCTGGAGGCGCCCTTGCAGACCCGTCTGTACATCTCTATGGCAGCGGACGACAAAACCGCCAAAACCGTACAGCGGGACGCACAGCTCCTGCGCGACCAAGGCGTGCGGGTGCAGCTGGTCGTACAGAACCCCAGCGTGGAGCCACGGCCGGACGGCCCTGACCTGGCTTGGCGCTGGCTCGGCTGACCCGAGAACACGGAGCAGCACATGCCCCCTGCAGACCACGCAGCATATGCCGCGCACTTCATCCTCTACGTGTCCAACCAGGCTGATAGTGCGGCTTTTTATACCGCAGCGCTCGCGCCACAGCCCCGACTCGACGTGCCCGGCATGACCGAGTACGAGCTCACCGGGGGAGCCGTGCTGGGGCTCATGCCCGAGGCTGGAATCAAGCGCCTGCTCGGCGATGCGCTCAAACACCCGGCGACGGCGGGAGGCGCACCTCGCGCCGAGCTCTATCTGCTGATGGACAACGCGGACGCGCACCACCAGCGCGCAGTGCAAGCTGGCGCCAAAGAGCTGAGCCCGGTGACCCCCCGCGACTGGGGCCACAGCGTCGGCTATCTGCTCGACCCGGACGGCCACGTCCTGGCCATCGCGCAGTCAAATCCAGCCGTCTATGCCCAGTGAGCAACTAGGTATAATACTAAATTAAAACAGCTTTTTCGCCCTCATTGGTGGGACTCAGCACGGAAGATGACCGTATCTCTGGTACACTTCTACGCGGAGGTACAACCATGAAAATCTGGACTGTGTTGCGAGCTGTGGCCTGTGTCACCGCGGTCATCGCCCTCGGGGCGATGGCCGGATGCGGGGACGATTCCGGCGCCGGCGACCCCTGCGAAAATTCGGACTGTGACCCGACAGCGACCTGCACCGTCGAGGGTTCGGGCTACGCCTGCGAGTGCCCGGCCGGCTACGGTGACGACAACGGCGACGGCACGGTCTGCACGGAAGTGGACGAGTGTGCCGAGGGTCTCGACGACTGCGACGCCGTGGCCACCTGCACGAACTACGACGGCGGTTACACCTGCGCCTGCCCCGGTGGTTATGTCGACGACAACGGCGACGGCACGGTCTGCACCGAGATCGACGCGTGTGGTAACGACCTCGACGACTGCGACGCGGTGGCCGTCTGCGCCAACGCCGATGGCGGCTGGACCTGCACCTGTCCCCCGGACTACACCGATGTCAACGGCGACGGCACCCTGTGCGAACCACCGGCCTGCACCCCTGAGGGCGACTCCCACGCCATTTCCCCCACCGGCCTGGACTGCTGCACCGGTCTCGTGGACGTGGGCTGCGCCGATCCCGACGGAAGCGACGGATGCATGTCGTGCACCGGCGCCTCCTTTTGCACCAACTGCGGCGACGGCATCTGCAGTGCCGGCGAGAACGAGTGCCGTTGCCCCGAGGACTGCGACTTCCCGAACTGCGTCGCCGAAGGTGACTCCCGCCCCGTGATCCCCAACGCCCCGCCCTGCTGCGCAGGTCTCGTTCCCATTTCCTGCGATACACCCGACGGCACTGGAAACTGTAGCGGCACCTGCGCCGGCGCATCCATCTGCACCCACTGCGGCGACGGAACCTGCGGGCTCGGAGAAAACCACTGCAACTGCCCCGCCGACTGCACTCCCTGAGCCCAGACCCCTCCGATCTCGGACAGCGGTGACTCCCAACGTCGCTCGGGCTCAGGACTTGAGGGACTTCATCATTTCGGCCAGGGGTTTGGCGGCACCGTCGAAGCGGTCGGCGTGGGTCTGGCCGTTTTCGAGCTTGAGCACGCCCCGGGGGCACACCGCGGCGCAGATGCCACAGCCGACGCAGGAGGCGCGGACGATGTTGTCGCCGCGCTGGGCGTAGCTGCGCACGTCGATGCCCATCTCGCAGTACTTGGAGCAGTTGCCGCAGGACATGCACTGGCCGCCGTTGGTGGTAATGCGAAACCGCGACAGAAACCGCTGAAAGATGCCCAACAGCGCCGCTTGGGGGCAGAAGAACCGGCACCAGACGCGATTGCCCAGCAGCGGGTAGAAGCCCACACCCACGACGCCGGCGAGCACCATGCCCACACCGAAGCCGTAGATCCTGGCGAAGTGGAAGCTGGCCTTGCCGAGGATGGCTCCGCCCCAGAACAGGTTCAACCAGAGCAACGCCGTGGTCACGACGATGAACACCAGCACCAGATGGATGGACCAACGCTCGAAGCGCCAGGCCCGCAAGGTCTTGCTCGACTTGTGTCGGAAACTGTCGCCCGCGGTCTCGGCCAGGCCGCCGCAGCCGCAGACCCAGGAGCAGTACCAGCGCTTGCCCACGAAGTAAGTCAGTATCGGCACTGCCACAAGGCTGATCACGAAGCTCCAGAACACGATGAAGATCGTGAAGGCGTGACCATCGGCCCAGAGCCCGGTGATGGAATTGGGGAAGAGGTTGTTGTACGACAGCGGCCAGAAGTAGGTGAAGTAGTGCTCCTTCTGACCCAGCAGGCGCAGAAAGGACGGCACCAGAAATGCCAGCCCGAGCTGGCAGAACATCACCGAGAAGGTGCGCACAATCTGGTAGCGATTGTGGCGATAGCGGTAGATGAACCGCACGCCAAAGAGCACCACCGCCACGGTGTACAGAAACGAGTAGAGGAAGTACTGGTCCGCCGGCGCGCCGCGCAGGACGCGGCTCAGTGGATCGGACAGCGCGGTGGCACCGGCGATGCCCTTGGGGTACCAGTACAGCAGGATGTAGAAGCCGGTGAGCAGCACTCCGAGCCCAAAGGCCACCACGCCGAGGCTCCCCAGCGCCCCGGTGACCGTGCTGTTGTTCTTGATGCCCGGGGTCGTCCCGTGATAACGGGCCGCGTAGTAGAGTGTGGAGCCCAGGGACACGGGCCCCAGGAACAGCAGCAGCGCGAACCACCCGCGGCCAATGGGCACTCGCGCCAGGGCCAGGGCAAACTGCAGCAGGCCCACGGCGGTCAGGGCGAGGCCCACCGCCTGCCAGGTCTTTCGCGTGCTGCCGGCGTGGTCGCCGGTATCCGGAGGCGCTTGGGTCGTGGCTTGGGCGACAGCATTCATGGCAACTGCTCCTTCATCACGCCGCGGATCTCTGGTTCGTGTTTACGGTAGAGCTCAGGATCGAAGTTAGCTTCGTTCAGCCGGCCGAGCACATCGGCCACGTCCAGCCGCTCGGCGATCCACCGCTGGCACACCTCCTGGCGCAACCGCAAGCCCAGGCTGTTAAAGCCCACCACGCGCCCCTCCACGTGGGCGATGCGCAGGGAGTGCCGCCCGCGATTGTGGGCCCAGAACACGGACTGCTCGCCCTCGCGTACCGGCGGTCCGCCACCCCCCGCGGTCACCCGCCCGTAGGTGTGGAACTCCAGATCCACGAACTTGGCCGAGTTGTACCAGATGCCGCGATCGTAGGTGCGGTCAGTGCCGGTCATGACGTCGGCCAGCACCTCGGCGTGCATCTTGCCTGTGTACCAGAGCTGCTCGATTACGTTGCGCTCGCCTTCGGGGGTGACCAGCTCGGCGCAGTCGCCGATGGCGTAGACGTCCTCGGCCGCCGACCGGAAGCTGAAGTCCACCTCGACGCCGCGCCCGGTGGGGATGTCCGAGCCCTCCACGGCCGAGAGGTTGGGCCGTACGCCCGCGGTGAGCCCCACCACGCCGCAGTCGATGCGCTCGCCATCGCCCGTAACCACGGCCACGGCGCGCCCCGAGCCGCCGTCCACGATCTCCTTGAGCTCGGACTCCAGCCGCAGGTCGATGCCCTCGGCCCGAATCACTTCGCCCACCATTTTCGCCTCTTCGTCGGGCAGCACGTTGTTCCAGTAGCAGCTCTCCCGCACCAGCATGGTCACCGGTACGTGCCGACTGTGCAGCATCTCGGCGAGCTCCAACCCGATGAGACCGCCGCCCACGATCACCGCCCGTTGCAACCCGGCCATGCTTCGCTCCAGGGTCTCGAGGTCGCCCAGCGTCACAAACCCCTGCACCCCCTCGAGGTCCTGCCCAGGCCAGCCGAATTTGTTGTGCGTCGAACCCAACGCCAGCACGAGCTTGTCGTACGCCAGGGGCGAGCCATGATCCAACTCCACCCGCCGCGCCTTTGTATCCACGCCGGTGACCCAGGCCCGCACCCGCTCGATGCGATTCTTCTGCCACACCCAGTCCTCGTAGGGCCGGGTGTCCTCAGTCCGCATGTGACCCATGAAAATGTACATCAGGGCCGGCCTGGAGAAAGGATAGTCCGACTCCCCCGAGACCATGACGATCTCCGCCTTCGGATCCCGACGCCGCAGCGCCAGTGCAGCGCTGAATCCGGCAACACCGTTGCCGATGATCACAACCCGCATGCCTTGCCTCCCTGTAACACGCCCCACACCACGTCCAGCGGCACCGAGCGTCACGAATGGGGTCGTCCCAAACCCGGCAATCTTACAGGGATTCGCGCATTTTAGTAGCGCCTCGGCACCGCGGCAGGAGCGAGACTACAGCTCCGCGGCCAGGCGCGACAGGCTGGCCTGCATGTCGGCCTCAACGATGTCGGCGCACTGGCGCACGTAGGCCTCGTCCGCGGCGGCTTCGGGCCCGGTGCGGTCAAATGTGATGGGCGGTCCGGCCTCCAGGAGGAACCTGGCCGGGAACGGAATGTAAAAGGGGACCACGCCGAGAGTCAGCCCCCAGGGGATCGAGAGCGTCAACGGCCACACCTTCGTGCGCAGGATCTTGTCGAGCCGCAGACCGCGGGCGAGCCAGCGCAGATCGTCGATGACCATCAGCGTGTTGTGCCCGCCAGCGCAGACGATGGGAACGATGGGCACGGACTCGCGCAGAGCCAGTCGCATATACCCCGTGCGCCCGCCGAAGACGACCCGATAACGATGCCGCCAGGGGCGCATGTCGTCGTAGTCCCCACCCGGATACACGAGCACCTTCTTGCCGGCCGAAAAGAGCCGGTTGGCGTTCTCGTGAGAGGCCCGCACCGCCCCCAGGGGCACCACGAGCTGATTGAACAGGGGATAGTCGATGATGCTGTGTCCCAGGCCGTGGGGCAGAAACTCCGGCCCCCGCTCGCGGTACAGGGCGCAGCCGAACACAAAGGAGTCGAGGGTCATGATCCCCCCGCTGTGGTTGCCCACGTACAGGGCGGGGCCGGCCGGAATGCGGTCGAGGTGGCGCACCTCGGCCCGGAAGTACCCCTCGAGGATCCGGTGGAAGAGCCGATAGAACAGGTCGATCCGCTCAAGGTCCATGTTGTCGATGGAATCGATGTCGTAGTGCCGGACGAGATCTTTGAACGTGAGCGCCATGTCAGCTACAGGCCTTTCAACGCAGCACATCCACTGTCAGGTGGTATTGGAGGGAGTGATCGATATTGAGGGGAGGCGGTGTGGTGACAAAATCGGTTCGGGCAAAGGCCTCGGCCAGGGCCCGGCCGATGGTCGTGAGGCGCACCGGCACTTCGGTGACCACGGCGTAGATCACCAGCCGATCCACGCCCTGGGGGGCACGCAGCTCGGTCGGTAGCTTTTCGGCGCGCGCGGGAACGGCCACGGGGGGGCTGGTCAGCAGGCCGGGCTTTTGCGCGGTGGGGCGGAGCCAGCGAACGCGGCCTTTGTCGTCCACCGCCACGATGGTGAGGAAGCGGGGGCGACCCAGCGCTTTCTTTTTGCCCACATCGAGGGAGTAGGTGAGCAGGAGGCGATCCCCGGCGGCCACGGCGACCTGAACGCTCTGCCACGGCATGTCGTATTGCGTTTGAGGCTGATACCGAAGCAGGGCGATGGAGAGCCCCTGCCTGGGCAGCGGTTCCACGCCGCGGAGCGCGGGAAGCTCATCCTGGAGCCCAAACTCCCTCGTTTGCGGCATGAACACCAGGTACAACTGGCCCACGACAAACAAGCCGATGGCGATGCCGTAGGCGGTCCGGCGCCCTTTGCGCGTGAGCCAGAACCTCCGGTTGGGCGCCTGCTCGTCCTCGGCGGGGTCGTCACCGCCTGGGCGCGCGGACCGCGCATCGGATTCATCGTTGGACGCGGCGTCGGGCACCGCGGACCACGGGAGACCGCGCGCCAACCGCCGCGTCCGACGCCGCAGCCCCTCGCCCCCCTCGCCCTCCTGGACGCGGAGGGCGCCGTAGCGCGAACGGCAGGCGGCGCAGTCGTCCAGGTGCGCCCAGAGACCGGCCTCGGCCGAAGGCGCCAGCGCTCCGTCGAAGTACTGCGCGACCCACTCGGCGGCCGCGGACCGCACACAGTCGTCCGCATCGGCGGGATCATCCGCTTCGGTCAGATCACCGGCCTCGGCGGGATCGTGCGCGTCTTCCTCGAGGGCCGGTGCGTCGTCCACCCGCTCGAGCAGCCACTCCCGCTGCGCCACAGCCTCACGCCCCAGTAAGTTCTGGTGCTGTTCCGGGTCACGCAGCAGGGCGCTGAACAGGTCCAACACCAGGCGGTCGGTGACCAGTCCATCCGCACCGGACGCCCGATCCAGCACGGCCGGGAGATCCCGCTCAAAGATCGCGCGAAGCTGACTGCGGAGGTCTGCGCTCATGGGCTCCGATGGACTCAGAAGTAGCCGGCCAACATGTACTTCCAAAGCAACAAAAGCGCCAGCCCGCCGACGTTGACTGCCATGGCGATGACCGTCGCGAGCCGCGCGCGACCCGACGCCTGACGGATCCGCGCCTCCAGCTCCACCAGGCCCTCGGGAAGCTCACCGCTGCCCACGCCCCCCGCGGCCGCAAACGCCTCCCGAGATCGCCTCAGCGTGCGCCGCCGCGACAAGGTCATGGCGGCGAAGACAACAGCCACCGCGGCCGGGATGACCGGGAGGGCCGCGGTGAACTTCGCCATCAGCACACTGAGCAACAGCGCCAGAATTGCGACATCCAGGTAGCTCTCGGTCTCGGTCTCCTCGCGGGTCTCCCGCGGGATCACCAGCATGAACGCCCGCCGCACCGTATCAAAGAACATCACGCCGCAGGGCACCACGAACAGCGTGCCGATGGTGGAGAAGACCAGGCCCCATAGGATGGTGATGGCCATGGGCTTCAAGAACTCCTCGGCGCCAAACCAGCCCATGGCCATGGGCAGCAACCCGGCGATGGTGGTCACGGACGTGAGGATGATGGGCCGGATGCGCCTGGCCCCGGCGTCAATGGCGGCCTCCAGCAGCGGCTGCCCGGCCCGTCGGGCCTTGTTGACGAAGTCCACCAGCACCAGCGAGTCGTTCACCACAATGCCCAGCAGGGCCACCGCTCCCAGGGCGCCGATGAGGGAGATGGGCAGCCCGTGTACCTTGAGCCCCACCAGCACTCCGAAGGCCCCAAAGGGGATGGCCAGAAAGATGATGATGGGCTGCAGCGCCGACCGGAAGATCGTGGCCAGGATGATGTAGATGATCAACAGCGCGATGAGAAAGGCGTCATAGATGCCCTTTTGAAGCTTCTTGGCCTCCTCCTGCTCGCCCCGGAGCTTGACCTCGTAGCCCGGGTAGCGGTCCTTTACGCCGGCGACAAGCTTGCCCAGCGCCCGGTTGGCCTGGGCCGGGTTGGTGACCTTATCATCGACGGCGCCGTAGACCGTGACCGTGCGTTTCCGGTCCACCCGCGTCAGGGTGGAGGGCCCAACGCCTTCCCGGATGGACGCGACCGTCTTGAAGGGCACGTGTGCCCCCGTGGGCGAGCGGATGAGCAACGCCTCGATGTCCGCGGTGCGTGTACGCAGGGAGTGGGGGAACCGCACCACCACGTCGATCTCATCCTCGCCCCGTTGCAGCCGCGTCGCCAGCCCCCCCCCGAAGGCGTTGCGCACGGCCGTGCCGATGGCGGTCACGTCCAGCCCGAGCTGCGCCGCTTTCTCCTCGTCCACACGGATCTGAAGCTCCCGCTTGCCGCTCTCCAGGTCGTGGCGCACATCCCGCACGCCCGGCACCATGCGAGCTACGGTAATCACGTCGTTGGCGATCTTCTCAATGACGCGCTCGTCGTTGCCCCGGATCTGCACCTGGATGGGCTCCCCGGTGTCGGGTCCCGACCGCATCAGGGCCACTTCAAAGTTCTCCAGGCCGGGCAGGTTCGCGATGACCGGGCGCAGCTGCTTGAGCACCTGTTGCGCGGTCATGGAGCCCTTGCCATCCTCGGCGAGCCGCACCTGGCACTTGGCCAGGTGGGACCCGTACTGGGTCTGTCGGCGGCGGATATTAATGCTGCCCACGTCGCAGATGTAGCTGTCCACGGCGCTCTTGGGGAAGGTAGCGAGCTTCTTTTCCAGGAGAGCCACCGCCTCCCCGGTCTTTTGCAGCTTAGTGCCCACGGACAGCTCCATGGCCACGTCAAACTGACTCACGGTGGTCTGCGGAAAAGGGATGAAGGTCGTGGATGTGAGGATCCACCGGGACACCAGGAACATCAGCAACAAGGCCACCGGGAAGGAGACGTACCACAGCCGCACCACCCCCGAGAGGATCCACCGGTAGCCCGCCTGAAATACGCGGAACCACCGCGCTTCCATGGCACCGTCCTCCAGATTGTCGGACACGTGCTTGTGCAGCTCCCCGGACGCGGAGCGCGCAAAGAGTGCCTCCTCCTCGGCGGGCGTGAGCTTGACGCGCCCCTTGGGACGCCTCGCAAACTCCCTCAGGTGGGAGGGCAGAATGAACAACGCCTCCAACAGGGAGAACATCAACGCGAAACCCACCACCAAGGGCATGACCTTGAGGATCTGCCCCATGCGACCGGGCAGAAAGCTCAAGGTGAGGTAGGCCATCACGGTGGTGGTCACCGCGGCCATCACGGGCCAGACCACCTCGGAGCACCCCACCAGGGCGGCCTCCAGGCGGGACTTACCCATCATCAGGTGTCGGTAGAAGTTCTCCACCACGATGATCGCGTCATCCACAAGCATCCCCACCACCATGATCAGTGCGAACATGGTCACCATGTTGATGGTGATGTTCAGCCACTTCATCATGATGAAGGTGCCGAAAAATGCGATGGGGAGGCCCAGGGACGTCATCAACGCCATACGCCAATCGAGGAAGACGAACAGCAGGATCATGACCAGTCCCAGCCCCATGTACAGGTTCTGGTTCATGGAATCCTGGCGCTGTCGGATGCGGACCGAAGAGTCCCACAGCAACACCACCCCCGCCCCAGCAGGGTATTTGTCCTTGGTACGTTCGATGAACTCCCGCACCCGGGCGGTGACCCGAATGGCGTCCGCCTCCTCTTTTTTGAAGACCACCGCGTAGGCCGAGGGCTTGCCGTACACCCGGCTTTCGCTGGTGCGCTCCTCGAAGCCCTCGGTTACCGTGGCCACGTCGCGCACCCGCACCGTGCCCCCGGCGTGGGCCTTGACCACGATGCGCCGGACCGCTTCGGCCCCCTTGAACCGCCCGATGGTACGCACCAGGAACTCGCCCCGGGCCGTGCGAATGGAGCCGCCCGACACGTTGGCGTGCTTGAGACGCACCGCGTTCATGACCTCGGCAATGGAGAGCTGATGCGCCGAGAGCTTGACCGGATCCACCTCGATGCTGATCTGCACCTTACGGATCCCCCACACCTGCACCTCGGACACGCCCTCGAGCTGCTCGACGTCGGTTTTGAGGTCGTTGGCCAGGGCCCGCAGCTCCTTTTCCGGGAGCTGTGCCGACAGGGCCATCCACATCACCGGGATCTGCCGCCGCACGCCGCGCACGTACGGATCCGAAGGCAGGTCCGCGGGCAGATTGCTCACCCGGGCGATGGCCGTCTGCACGTCCATGAGCACCCGGTTGGCGTCCTTGACGTCCTCCTTCATCTCGATGTGGATGAGCGAGCGCCCCTCACTGGAAGATGTGGTGATCGTCTCGATGTCATCCACCGACGCGATGGCCGTCTCCATGGGGATGGTGACGAGCTGCTCCACCTCCTCGGGCGCCACCCCCGGATAGACCGTGGTGATGGTCACCGTGTGGCGTTCGATGGAAGGAAAGATCTCCCGCGGGATGGAGCGCCACGCCAGGAGCCCGGCCACAAACACGCCGACGGTCACCAGGTTCACCAGAACCGGCTGCTTGATCGAAAAGCGGATAACGTTCATTGGGTGGTGGAGCCGGCCATGGCGGGTTTCCGCGAATCACTGGTGGCGCGCACCGATCCCTTGCCGTCTGATCCCTTGGCCCCGCTCCGCATGGATCCGGCCTCGCGCACCTTGGACCCGTCTCGCAACCGGGTGTTGCCGCTGACCACCAACCGTTCCCCGACCTTGAGACCCCCGAGCACCTGGACCAGGCCGTCCCGGGCCAGCCCCACCTTACACACCCGGAGCTGCACCTTGTCCGCGCCGGCGGGCAGCACGTAGGCCACAGGTTTACCACCGCGCCTGACCACCGCCTCCACGGGTACAAAAATGCCGGGGATGCCCGGTCGACGAAAAACCACGCGCGCGGCCATGCCGCCGCGGACCCGTCGATCGGCGTTGTCGATGCGCACCTCCACGGGAAAGGCGCCGGTCTGCACATCCGCGGTGGGCGCCACCGCGACGATCTTGCCCCGCCAAACGCGCTTGCCCAACGCGGCGAAGCTCACTTGTACGGGCATGGCCCGCCCGAGCCGCACCATGTCCGTCTCGGCCAGGCTGACCATGACCTTGATGGTTCGCATGTCCACCAGGTGGCCCAGCACCTTGCCCGGCGCGGCATAGTCCCCGAGCTCCGCGTTCTGGGCGGCGATGATCCCGGCGAAGGGTGCCCGCACCACCCCACCGACGTATCGCTCCCCCACCGCGCCGAGCTTCGCCTTGGCCTCGGCCCGCTGGGCTTGCAGCCGGATCAACTTGTAGCGCGCGTCGTCATAGTTCTGCCGGGACAGGACCTTCTGGTCGTAGAGCCGCTTGGTATCACGAAGCTCCTGGTCCGCCTGGCCAATGTCCGCCTTGAGCCGCACGAGGGTGGCCAGAGCCTGTTGCGAGTCCCCGTACACCCCTACCGTGCTCACCTGGGCCAAAAGCTCGCCCTTTTTCACCAGCCGCCCCAGGGACACATTGTACCGGATGATGGATCCGCCCACCTGGGTGGACAGGAACATTTCCCGTGCGGGTTTGGTGGTGCCCGTGGCCAGGATGTCGTTGGCCAGGATCCGCTCCTGCACCGGGCTGACGTGGACCGTGAAGATCCGCTTGTCACGCTTGCCCCGCCGCCCTTGCCGCTTGCCCTTGCCCTTGCCACAGGATACGGTTCCCAGTAGGAACGCCCCGGCCAAAGCCCACAGCAGCAGCCGTCTCCAGGCATGCATGTCATACAGCCAATGGGTCATGATTCCCGGAGCATAGCACCGATTTTTGGGTTGTATAGGGCAATTCACGTATCGTTTGGTACCCACAACGCCCGTGTGACCTGTTGGCCGGGTCAGGCCTCAAAGGCCCACCGCCGGCGTGGTAACTGCTTGACACCGGCCGCGAATTCTCCTATATCCCAATCCGCTTTTGGCCGTTGGTCTATCTGTAGACCGTAGCTGTATGGAGAACGTAGCGATGTCTAAAATGGGTCTCTTGGGTAAGAAGGTCGGCATGACCCAGATCTTCACCGACGATGGTCTGCGGGTGCCGGTTACGGTTGTGGCCATCGGCCCCTGCGTAGTGCTGGATAAACGCACGCTGGAAAGAGACGGCTACTCGTCGATTCAGCTGGGCTTCGAAGACAAAAAGACGAGCCACACGACCCGCCCGGAGCTGGGCCGGTTCGAGAAGGCCAAAACGGATCCCAAGCGGTTTGTCCGCGAGATCCGCCTCGCCCCCGAGCTCGCCGACAAGTTCGAGGTGGGCCAGGAGATCCGGGTGGACGAGGTCTTCGCCGCTGGCGACATCATCGACGTCACGGGCATCAGCAAGGGCAAGGGTTTCCAAGGCGTGATGAAGAAGCACAGCTTCAGCGGTGGCAAGGCGTCCCACGGCGTGCACGAGGTCTACCGTCACGGCGGCTCCATCGGCATGCGTTTGACCCCGGGCCGCGTGGTCAAGGGCAAGAAGATGGCCGGTCAGATGGGCAACTACACGGTCACCGCCCAGAACATCAAGGTGGTTAGCGTGCGCCCTGACGACAACCTGCTGCTGGTGCACGGCGGCATCCCCGGCTCCGCCAACGGCTTCCTGGTGATGAAATACGCCCAGAAACAGCCGCTGCCGGACCACGCCCTGGCATAGATATCGCCCCCCTTCCCAACCCACTCCTGAAAAATCATGTCCCGCCTGCGTGACAAGGAACAGCGTCACGACAAGTACTACAAGCGCGCCAAAAAGGAGCGCTACGCCAGCCGTGCCGTCTACAAGCTCGAAGAGATCGACAAGCGGTTCGGGCT
>Ga0180009_10005319_pt1 | contig 13840 bp, 12 predicted proteins | sample OS_PC_MetaG_FD_123537 | JGI IMG/M metagenome (GOLD analysis project Ga0180009, IMG submission 123537) | Groundwater microbial communities from the Aspo Hard Rock Laboratory (HRL) deep subsurface site, Sweden - OS_PC_MetaG | ecosystem: Environmental > Aquatic > Deep subsurface > Groundwater... | reverse complement strand
GCCGGCTTCTTCAATGGTCGGTATATCGGCAACCCCTTCCTCCAGGATGCGGGCCGCCTCGTTTAGAAAAGGAACAAAGAAGCGGTTTACCACAAATCCCGGTGCATCTTTGACAACAATAGGTGTTTTCCCGTGAAGCTTTGCGGCGAGAAGAGATTTTTCAACCGTTTCCCGGCTGGTGGTATCATGGGGGATGACTTCAAGCAGCCGGTTTTTTGCCGGATGGTAGAAATAATGGAGCCCGATGAACCGGTCCGGACGCTTCGTTACTTCCGCAAACTCTTTTACATAGAAGCTAGAAGTATTGGTGGCGAGAATGGTATGATCCGAACAGGTTCTATCCAGCTTTTTAAACACCTCTGTTTTGACATCTTTATCTTCAAACACGGCTTCTATGACGATATCCGCATCAGATACGGCATTGAGGTCCGTTGTACCGGTAATTCGGGAGAGGATTTCATCCACCTGCTCCTGCGTAAAGATTTTGCGCTCGATGCCCTCATAAAGCAGCGTTTTAATGGTGTTCATTCCCTTTTCCACAAATTCATCCTTGATATCCACCATCACCACCGGGATGCCTTCCTGGGCGAGTTTCTGAACGATTCCGCTTCCCATGTTTCCGGCACCGATAACACCTATTTTTCTAATGCTTGCCATTTACATCCTCCGATTTAAATAATTGTATATTGAATATTGAGAATTGAATTTTATGGAGTTTATTTCATTCGTTCCTAAAGGTTTTTCAATCGAAAATCGAAAATCTAAAATCTAAAATCTAAAATGCCTTATCTGTTTTTCCACTCCGGTCGCCGCTTTTCATAGAAGCTTGCGATCCCTTCGATCGTGTCCTCTGTTTTCATGAGGGTATTGAGAAAAAGATCGCTGACGCCGGACAGGGCGGCTTGAAAATCCATATTCAAATGCGCTTTAACGGCCCTTTTATTGAGACGAATGATCAGTGGACTGCAGGCCGCAATTTCTTTGATATACGTTTCAACGCATTCAGAAAATTCGTCGTCTTCACACACTGTACCGACCATTCCCATGGCTTGTACCTGTTCTGCTGAATAGATCTTTCCGGTGGTACAGATCTCTATGGTCTTTGCCGGTCCGATCAGGTGAGGCAGCCGGATGGCTGCATAAGGCGGTAAAAATCCGAGCTTGATTTCCGGTTGTCCAAAAGTTGCGCTTTTAGAAGCAATAATAATATCGCAACCGATGGCAAGCTCCATGCCCCCGCCGAGTGCCGCGCCGTGAACGGCCGCAATAATCGGAAACTCCATTTTATCGAAAATTTCGAAGATGCGGTTGAATGTGGCGATCATTTCATCGGCCATTTCCGGTTTGTGCTCACCGACATCCACCCCTGCGCACCAGCTTCTACCTTCCCCGAATATGGCCATGCACTTGAGTTCGTCATCCTTTGCCAGTTCTTCGAGAACCTCGATCATTTCATTCATCATTTCGCAGTTGAGCACATTGTGCTTGGGGCGTGCCAGGGTCAATCGTGCGATGCCTTCCGCCTTTTCGATTTTGATGTGTTTCATTACAGTCATTGGGAATTCCTTATTTATAAAGTCCCGGGATCAACAGACCCGGTATTGGTTTACGCCTGAAAAGGGCTGATATTGCAATATATTAAGTGCCTAAAGTTTAAAGTGCCTAAAATGCCTAAAGTTAAGGATGTTAATCATTTTATAATAGATAGAATTCCACAACTTTAGCTCACTTTACTCTTTAGTTCACTTTAGCTCACTCATACGGCTTGTCCGGGTTAGGCTTTCTGAAAAACATAACTCAGCCGGTCGTTCGGAAGTTTATCGACCGCAGCCTTCATGGCCATGCCGACACAGATCTCATTTTCCGCAACATCCTTTGAAATCCTTCCGAAGACCTTATAGTCCCCAAAGTCGACTACTGCAATGTAATAGGGCACATCTTCTTCGAATCCGGCCGGTGCGTACTGCAGCCTGCTGAATGTGACAAGGGTGCCGTTCCCGGACACTTCAAACCACTCCATATTTGAAGTCAGACATTGATGGCAGTCCGCCCGGGGCGGGAAAAAATACAAGCCGCAATCCTTGCATCGGGTGCCGGTTATTTTTCCGGCTTCCAGGTGATCCACAAAATCGTTTACTTTGGTAATGGCGGTGAAGCTGACTCTTCCAAATTTATTGAAGCGATCATCGATCTCTCTTTTGCTGCTCATTTTCTATCTCCCCAGGATGGAAACATTGCCGTAAAGGCCGACGCCACCGATGTTATGGACAAGACCGAATTCCGGATTCTTCACCTGAATGTCTCCGGCTTCCTCCCTTAGCTGCAACACCACGGTTCGAATTTGAGAACCGCCTGTTGCGCCGATAGGGTGCCCCTTTGACAGCAGACCGCCGTCAAGATTCACCGGTATCGAACCCTCTTTGTATGTTTCTTTATTTCGAATCAGTTCCTTTCCTTCTCCGGGTTCGGCAAATCCCAAGTTTTCATAAGCCATTAATTCTGCAATCGTAAAACAGTCATGGACTTCGGCCACATCGATGTCTTTGGGGCCGATTCCAGCCATGGCATAGGCTTGCTCCGCTGCTTTCCGGGCAACAGTCAATCCGGAGAAAAGGTTTCTGCCCGCAAGATTAACGCTTTCAGAAGCGGCTCCCAAACCCCGTATCCATACCGGTTTTTTAGATAGGGATTTGGCTTTTTCTTCACCGGCAACGATAATACAGGAACTCCCGTCTGCATTGGCACAGCAATCCCCGACCCGAAGCGGGCTAGCCACAGGACCGGACATCCTGTTTTCCGGATCGGAAAACATATCAAAGGTTACCGGTTTGCGATAGACGGCTTTTTCATTCAGCTGGCCGTAGGTAGATGCCTTGACTCGAATCAATGCCAGGTCTTCCAGGCTGGTGCCGTACTTTTCCATGTGTCCTCTGGCATACATGGCGTAGTAGGCCGGCATCATGGTACCGAAGGTGCTCTCCCATTGAATGTCCGCCCCCCTGCCCATCCGTTCCTGGGATTCGGCTGAAGATATCTCGGACATTTTCTGAAATCCGATGACCGCCACCATATCATGAAGTCCAGAACTGATGAGTGAATAGGCCAATCGCAGTCCCGTACTGCCGGAGGAGCACAACGTTTCCACATAGAATGTCGGTTGAGGATTCAGGCCGAGGTATTCGGCAAACACTCCGGCCGGCGACCGTTGTTTGTCGTATTCAGGAGCGGAACATACGACTGAGGCACCGATATCTTTTGCCCTGATTTGCGCGTCACCAAGCGCCTCCTTAAAGCCGTCGAACACCAGCTCCCTGATGGACCCGGGATAGCTCCTGACGAAAGCGCTTTGGCCTACTCCGATTATCGCAACCTTTCCCATATAATTTACTCCTTTAAAACACACCATTCGCCCCCATCTGATGAGACAATCATGTATTTCGGGGGTGTTGAGTTATACCTAGGTTAAGCGGTTCAGCGTTCACGGTTCAGGGTTGAAAAACCCTAACCTGGTATTGTCAAAGAATTCTTTTCTTCATTTTGGTTTAAAGGCCGACGTACCCAACGGGTTATGCTGATTATTCCAGACCTTGATTATAGATGTTCGCATTTTCAATCGGTTATAACCTTTGAACCTTGAACCCTGAACCTGGAACCGATCATTTTAGGTTATATATATTGTCCGCCGTCCACTTTGATGACCTCACCCGTAATATGACGGGCTTTTTCTGATGCCAAAAAGGCCACCACGTTGGCAACGTCTTCGGGCAGACCTACCCGCTTCAATACGATTTCACCCATGGCCAGGTCGACGATTTTGTCTCGCGCATCCGACTCCCTAAGCATGCTGGTCTCGATTAGTCCCGGGGCTACGGCATTGACGTTCACCCCGAATGCCCCCAACTCTTTAGCCAGAGATTTGGTGAACCCGATGATGCCGGCTTTTGATGCGGAATAATTGCTCTGGCCGAACTTTCCTCTCAATCCGTTGATGGAAGTAACGTTAATAATCTTGCCGTAATTTTGCTCCTTAAAGTGGGGCGCGGTATGACGCGTGAAATTGAAATACCCCTTTAGATTGACCTCGATGACCCGGTCCCATTGCTCTTCGGTCATTTTCCAGGAAACGCCGTCCCAGTTCATTCCGGCATTGTTGACCAGGATATCGAGTCTTCCGAATTCCGCCAGGGTTTGGTTTACTATCTTTTCAGCATCCTCAAACGATGAGGCATCGGCTTTCAATGCCAGGGCATTTCGTCCCATTGATGTTATTTCATCCCTGATCTGATAGGCTTCCGACTCATGTTTTCGATACAGGAGACAGACGTTTGCCCCCTCCCGGGCAAGCTCGAGAGATACCGCTTCACCGATGCCCTGGGAGCCTCCCGTCACGATCGCGTTTTTTCCTTCCAATAGCATTTCAAACCTCTCATTCATCTTTGGGCTTACCCAAAACAGCAGCCATAAATTCCACATCAAATGGATCACTGTTGGCCTGGCGCCTGCGATATTCAATAAAATCGATGGTATCCTGACCGGTGATCTTCTTTGTATTAAATGCGTTAAACCCGAGGAAGGCTTCAGTGGCCATATTCGAAGCCAGCCAATGCCGATTGATAACCTTCGCCTGATCCCAGAAGAATTTTTTCTTCAATCGAATACCTTCCACGCTCTTGATCAAACAGCCTGGAAACAGATTGGTGAACGTCCACAAAATTCGGTTGATCTCGTTATCCAGCTTTTCAAAATCGGTTTTAGCGGTTTTCACATACTCCCGGGCTTTCTTAGCTTCCTCCCCTTTCTTGAACTCACCGAAAACGACTTCACCATCTTCTACGTAAGTATCGATAACAACACCGGGGTTGCGAATCCATTGTTCATCTTCTTTGATAACCGGAAGGCAATTGGAGATCAGGCCGAGGTGTTTCATTTTGTATGCACTCCAAAGCTCACACGATACACAATTCCACATGGCCAGCTCAATGGGGAGCATCCAGGGGAGAAAATCAGAACTTCCGCCGTCCGGGGCGGAACCGTGACGGGGACCGGCCTGGCCGAATATGGCCAGATCACTCGAAATAGAAATATCACATGCCATTCCGATTTCCTGTCCACCGGCAATCCGCATGCCGTTTACACGACAAATGGTTGGTTTCTTGCAGTTCATTATGGCATCCACCATTCCGTTGAACAGATCCATATAGAGGCCGTATTCATTCGGCCTGCCGGAATAGTATTCGGCATATTCTTTCGTGTTGCCCCCGGTGCAAAATGCCTTATCTCCGGCACCGGTGAAAATTGCAGCGACCACCGAGCTGTCGGAAGACGCCCGTTGAAAGCCGGCGATAACTCCCTTGACCATTTCAGTGGTATAGGAATTGTATTGGCTTGGATTGTTGAGGGTGATCCAGGCCGAAAAGAGACCGTCCACCGTGTTACCTTTCGGATCCAGAATCGGTTTCTTTTCATACTTAATACCGGGTGCTTCTTCCGAGAAGTGTTCTTCACCCCAAAGAAAATGGTTTTTCGTGCCTGACTCTCTCGGCAACCAGCTTAAATCGACCATTGGCCTCCTCCTTGTATTGTTGATCATCATGTGGGTTGGTTTTTATTAAAGATTATATAAACTTTATCTGGTTATCCAGAAAGCTCAAGTTAAGGCGATTCGGCGTTGAAGGCAACCCGCTTCGCAGACGTATGAAACTCGCACATAAGGGGGCGTAACACCGAACAGGGCACCGACTGAACCAAAGCATCCCGTTAAATAACAGACCGTTACGGTTTATAGCAGCGCATTCATGCTGTTCGATGCAACGCCCCCTAATGCACTCAAACAGTCATACTGCTGCGAATCGGCTCACCGTCACCGCCTATTCCACAAATCAACTTGGCTTTTGTAGATAACCAGGAGACTTCATTTAATGATTGACGGATAATGTCAGCTACATTACAGCTACATCACAAAGAGTGTCAAGAAAAAAACATGGCATAAAACCTTGACTTTCAACCGCAATCCAATATTTTGTTACAAGTTGAGATGTGTATTACCGCATCCTCAGGTGAATCCAAAAGGGGGTACCGTGAATATAAAACCGACCGATGAGGTACTGGAAGCAAGGGTCAAGGAATTGTGTCGTCCTTTACCTATCGTTTGGGATCAAAATTCTATAATCTCACCCCTTCTGAAATTCATGTTGCAAATCTCGTCAAACAGGGCAAAACGACCAAAGAGATTGCTGAATTATTGAGATTATCTCACAGAACGATCTGTTTTCACAGGGAAAACATTCGGAAAAAGCTTGGTCTGAAAAACCAGAAAATCAATCTCACCTCCCATCTCATGTCCTATCAATAGTACCGGTAAGGACCTGGTATTTTGCAGGCAATATTTTGGTATTGCTTTTTTTCGTAGTTTTGTCATTCTAGACCATTTTCAACCCCCTAAGGAGCGCAGGAGGTACCACAAGTGCTAAGGGGCGCATTTTTGCGCCCAGCGCTCTAAAACTTGCGGAAATAATATGCCGGTACCCAAGATTCTGATCGTTGATGACGAACCCCTCATGTGCAGCAGCTTGAGTTCCCTGCTGGACAGCGAAGGTTATCAAACCGAAACCAGACTCAGCGGAAAAGAGGCCAAACGGTTTCTGGCCACCCACCATGTCGATCTAGTGCTCTCGGATTTCGTCCTTCCGGATCTAAACGGATATGAGGTGATGGAGTGCGTCCATGAGAGAAATCCTGAGGCTGTCGTGATTATTATGACCGGATATGCTTCAATCGAGCGCGCAGTGGAAGCTCTGAAAAGGGGGGCATACGATTACATTCAGAAGCCGTTTGAGCCGGAGAAGTTGATGCGGATCGTTAAGAATGCGATCGAACAGAAGCGTTTAAAAGATGAAAATAAAATCATCAGCAGCAAGCTGGTTTTAATGGAGGAGCGTTACAAGGATCTCGTTCAAAACTCGCCCGACATCATCTATACCCTCGATGAAAAGGGAAATTTCACTTTCATCAGTGATGCGGTCGAACGATTGCTGGGCTACAAGACCTCTAATCTTGTGGGAAGACATTTCTCGGCAATTGTCCACGAAGAGGATCTGGACAAGTCAACATGGTTTTTTAAAGAGAGAAGGACCGATGAACGAACCCATGCCGGAATCGAACTTCGTCTGAAGCGGAAAAACAGATTGAACAGGGCCAGGGAAGGATTTGTAACGGCAGAGCTAAAATCCACAGGGATTTACACCAGACCGTCGGGTGAAAACGATAAAAAATACATCGGGTCATATGGTGTTGCAAGGGATGTGAGCAATCGAAAACGTCTGGAAACCCAGCTTCAGCATTTTCAGAAAATGAAAACCATTGCAACCCTGGCAGGCGGGATTGCTCATGATTTTAATAATCTGATGATGGGGATACAAGGCAATATTTCCCTGACATTATTGGAGATGGAAAAGGACCATCCAAGCGTCCCAAGAGTTAAGAATATCGAATCCTTTGTACAGAGCGCAAATGAACTCACAAAGCAGCTGCTCGGGTTTGCCCGGGTGGGAAAATATGAGGTGAAACCCATAGATATAAACGACCTGATTTATAGAACGATCCAAATGTTCGGAAGGACTAAAAAGGAGATTAACATCAGCACAAAGCTGCATAAGAATATTTGGGCAACAGAGGTCGATCCGGGGCAAATCGAGCAAGTGCTGCTTAATCTTTTCGTCAATGCGTGGCAGGCCATGCCGGGGGGCGGCAGCATCGCTGTCGAAACCGATAATGTGGAACTGGACCACAGCGAGGTGAAGGCTTTTTCAGCAAAACCGGGTAAATTTGTTAAGATCAGTGTCGCAGACACCGGAGTGGGAATGGATAAAACCACCCGCGAGAGGATTTTCGATCCGTTCTTTACAACAAAGGATATGGGGCGAGGAACAGGATTGGGTCTGGCTTCTGCATACGGTATTATAAAAAACCACGGCGGCAGCATCGATGTCCATAGCAAAGAGTTTGAAGGTGCGACCTTCACCATTTATCTGCCTGTATCGGAGAAAGAAGTTGTCAAGGAAAAGGCCATGGATGAAACGGTGGTGAAGGGTTCGGAAACGGTTTTGCTGGTGGATGACGAGGAAGTGATTCTTGAAGTCGGCGAGCAGTTATTGCTCCAATTGGGCTATCAGGTAATCCCCGCTAAGAACGGAAAAGAAGCCGTTGAGCTATATGAACAATACCGAAAAGACATCTCTATTGTTATCCTGGATATGATCATGCCGCACATGGGCGGGGGGGAGACCTTCGACAAGCTCAAAGATATCAACCCGGGAGTCAAAACGCTGCTTTCAAGCGGCTACAGTATTGATGGCGAGGCCTCTGAAATCATTCAAAGGGGATGTAACGGATTTATCCAAAAACCTTTCAAGCTCTATCATCTGTCCCAGAAGATTAGGGAAATTATCGATCTTAAGCGGTGAAACCCGTTTTCTGCAGTTTTCTTTCCTGGATATGCATTTGCTTCGGCAACATTTTATTTGGATGCCTGAAGTATATTCTGAGACGATGTTATGGTTTCAGGTGTCAGTGTTCAGTTCTCAATCATTGGTACTCCCTGACACCTGAACACAACAATCCCACAACAATGATCATTTCATTTCAGAGGCAAACACCCACGTTGACTGGAGCATAGTGGATAACCCACCTTTTTATTCGTCATGGGTGCGTAAAATGTTGACGATACTATCCAATATGGCATAATCACAGCTATTCTAAAAACCAGCACCAACATCATTAATCAAAAGGGACAGGTTATCCTCATGAAACGGAGTACGAACACCGATGTTCTGGTTATCGGCGGCGGGGCCATAGGCGTCTGCTCTGCGTATTATCTCAACCAGGCGGGACGAAGCGTTACCCTGATAGAAAGGGGAGACATTTGCTCCGGCAGCTCATACGGCAATGCGGGTTTGATTGTTCCCAGCCACTCTATTCCCCTGGCTGCTCCGGGTGTAATCGCAAAGGGGTTGAAATGGATGTTGAATCCGGAAAGCCCCTTTTACATAAAACTTCGATTCGACCGGCAACTTATTTCCTGGCTCTGGAAGTTCCGCAAAGCGTGCAGTGAAACCCAAATGCGCCGGGCCATACCGGTCATCCGCGAACTCAATTTCGCCAGCCTCCGGTTGTACGATGAGCTTGCCGGAATTGAAGATCTGGATTTCGGTTATGAAAAGCGGGGAATGGCTATCATTTTCAGAACCGAAAAAGGATTTCAGGATGGCATTAAGGAAGCCCGGCTGATGGAGAAAAACGGGATCGAGATTCGTGTATTAAAAGAACAAGACGTAAACGATATGGCGAATATTGAAACGTCTGCGGTCGGCGGCGTCTACTATCCCCAGGATGCCCACATTAATCCCCATCGGTATGTACAGGGATTGGCCGATTATGCCGCCGAAAAGGGTGTCAAGGTTCATACATCCACAGAGGTCCTCGGTTTTGAATCTTCAGGCGGGAAGGTGAACTCGGTAAAGACAACAAAGGGGGATTTTTCAGCAGAAGAGATCGTTTTGGCAGGGGGCACATGGTCCGGTGAAATCGGAAAGGAACTGGGAATCAAGCTCCTGATCCAGCCGGCAAAAGGATACAGCGGAACGTTCAAAAAAACAGCCGAGTGCCCGGATGTTCCTTTCGGGTTGGCTGAATCAAAGGTTATCCTTACCCCCATGGGTGATACCATGCGGATTGCCGGAACACTGGAACTCGCCGGACTTGATCAATCCGTTAATATGCGACGCCTCAACGCGGTGTTAAAAAGCATACCCGCGTATTTTCCCGATATCGATCTCGATGCTCTGGAATTGATAGAGATCTGGCGCGGTTTACGTCCTTGTACACCCGATGGCTTGCCCTATCTGGGTCGGCCCAAAAACTTCGACAATCTCACCATCGCAGCCGGTCATGCAATGATCGGTATGTCGCTCTCACCCATTACCGGAAAGTTGGTTTCTCAAATCGTAACAGGTGAAAAACCTCAGATCGATCTGAATCTTCTCCGGATCGAGCGATTTGCTTGAGGGGAGCGGCATAATCTATTTGCCTTTATGAAGCGCGCCCATTACGAAAAAAATAATTCCGGTTGCCATCAATACAGCAGACAGGGAAAGGGTTGAAAGCGTCGTAATCAAATGTTGAACCTTTGACCAGGGGATGGTCTGAACCCAGTCTAATCCGAATATCTCTTCGATTGAAAAGATGCCTAGGCCCCGCTTCATTAATCCGGATACCATCTGCAGAAGAAACAAAAACAAACTGCAGGACAATAACATAAATCCAAAAAGGGTAGATTTTGTCATAATACCCCCTTATTCAAAATGAACCGCCAATTCTTCAGATATCGGCTGAAACCGCTCACTCCGGGTCGGTCTGGAATTGACCGGGTTCACTCTTTTCTTTAGATCCGTCCCGCACTTAAAATAAGGTAATTTCTTAGATTTAACTCGAAACAGGTTTCCGGTTTTAGGATTTTTGCCATGATAGGCTTTATATTTTTTGACCCGAAATGAGCATAAGCCGCGGATTTCGACCCTATTACCTTTTGCCAGCGCCTTGGACATTTCATCAAAAACCGTTCGAACCACAAGATCCGCCTCTCGCTTGGTAAGCGCCAGTTTATCACTCATCGCTTCAACAATATCTGACCGGTTCATTTTCCACCTCCATTAATTAACAGCAAAATTTAACAACCAAAGACTGTGATTGGCTGTTCATCATTATATTGAGCAAGTTCTGTGCCGGTGTGGGAGGAGTGACGGGGGTGGAGAAAAAATGTTTATGAAAATAGTAGGTTAAGAAGAAAATAAATTTTTTGGGTGTACGATTTCATAAAAGAACAGACTGTTTTGAGTCGTGAACCGTATGATTTTTTATACGCTTCCGTATTGGAAATTTAACGGTTGATTTTATCTAAAAGAAACAATTCTCTCGGCCGCGGATTGATCGAGCTTGATATCCGACAGGCCCGTTCGGCCGTCACCATGAAAGTCCGTACCGCCGGAAGTGAGGAGTTTATGTTGCCGGGCGATGTTCCGATATCGTTCAATAGACTCCCTCCGATGCGATAGATCGTAGGGATAGTAGACTTCGATTCCGTCCAGCCCGTTTTCCACCAGCGGGTAAAGAACGTTCCGATCATATGCCTCGTAGGTTAATTTCCCATGGTCCGCGGCAGGATGCGCGAGAAAGGTGACGGCTTGGGCTGCTTTAAGAAGATTTAGGCCCTTGTGAATTCCCATCTCTTTTAAGGGGGAGTTTTTGACAATGACAAGAGATCCCTGATTTCTTTTCGCCAGGCTGATTGCATCCGGTTCCTTCAACCCTTCGCCTTTATAGATACAAGCAAGCCGCTCTGTTTTTGAACGGTCCGGCCTAAGAACGTAAAGACTTATTTTTTCTCTTGTCGATGTGGGAATCAACTCTTCCCAGTGCTCAATGATGACCTGGTACGTGATGGGGATAGGGTACCGAATAATATCATTTGTTTTGCCGGACTCCAGAAACCTTGTTCTAATTTTCTTTTCAGCCTTATCCCTCAAGATCTTGATCATGGTCTCAGGGCCGTCGAATAGGCCCCTGATGCCGTCCAGGTTGAGATCAAAGGCCCGGTATATTCTGCCGTCAAGATCTTTAAGTGCCCGGTGTTCGCTGCGATATCTGCAAAATGGGCCGAGCACATGGTCGATTCTTTTGAGTTCAATTTTGTAGTTGTTCTCATTGATCATCGGAAACAGCCCAATCATGTGTACGGATCGCTCGATTTCCTTGCTGTGCAGGCTCAGTTCGATCCCGGGTATAAACCGCTTCGAATCACATCCGGATTCATATTCGGTCTGTTTTTTGGTCCGATATGCCGGTTCAACACCGGATAAGGTGTCGTGGTCCGTTAGTGCGAATGTCTCAAGCCCCTTTTCATCATAGATGTGCCGGACGAGTTCTTCCGGACTTGTCCGGCCATCTGAAAAATAGGTGTGCATATGCAGGTTTGCGTAATCCATTAAACAAATACCTTCTCAGGATAAATAATTTTGCGAACATATACGTTTTGGCATAAATTGACAAGGTTACGGAAGAAGCGGGTATATTGAATAGTAATATCAATTCTGTTAAAGCGAGATATAGGCCACAATTCATTCTGCACATGCAAAATCAAATCGGGAGGAGGAAATGAAAAGAAAAAACGCACTGAGGGAGTTGTTGAAAGCGGGGAAACCGACCATCGGAACCCATGTTCACTCCACATGGCCCGGCATGGTCGAGGTGATCGGCCACACCGGTGTTATCGATTATATCGAATTTTCTGGTGAGTACGCTCCTTATGATCTCTATTCGCTCGAGAATTTCGGGCGTGCCGTTGATCTTTTCGATCACATGTCTTCCATGATGAAGATCGATCAGGAACTCAGAGAATATCTGGCCTCACGGGCACTCGGTTCCGGTATTCAGAATCTACTTTTTGCTCGCATAAAAAACGTCAAGGAAGCCGAGGCTGCAGTCTCCGCCTCTCGGGCCGATTCCCTGGATACCGGAGGCTTTGTGGGGGCGGGAATGAGAAGAGATGTGGGCTATGTTCTAGGTCCGGGTTCTCCTGATTTCATACAAAATTTGGAAGAGGGAGTTGTTGCCCTGATGATTGAAAAGCAGTCGGCAATAGAAAAACTGGACGGTATTTTGGCTGTTGATGGTGTTGAAATGGTTCAATTCGGTCCTGCGGACTTTTCCATGAGCATCGGCATGCCCGGAAAATGGGATCACCCTAGGGTCAGGGAAACCGAAAAATACTTGATTGAAACAGCGATACAAGCGGGAGTGCGGCCTCGTGTGGAACTCTGGGATGTCGAACAAGCCGGTCCCTATCTTGAGATGGGGGTTAAAGACTTTTGCATCGGGTGGGATGTTTGGACGGTTCACCAGTATTGCAAAAACCAGGGGGAAGCGTTGGCCAAATTGGCTGACCGGTAATTGTAATTTGATACTTGATGCTAATTTAAGTCAAAAGGAGGTTTTGATCGGTGAAATATCCTAAGGAGCTTGTGCTGAAAGGCGGTGAGGAGGCCATCATTCGACCTCTGGACAAACAAGACGAACAATTGCTGCGTCAATTTTACACCGACATACCTGAAAACGACAGATGGTTTATGAAGTATGACGTTATGGTTCCTGGAGTGATCCGAAAATGGCTCGATTCGGTGGGAACCGATCGGGTTTTTTCAACCGTTGCCCTCCATGAAGGAACGATCATCGCTCACGCGGCCTTATTCATGCAATTGTTCGGTTGCACCAAACACATCGGTAGACTGCGGGTTATCGTGATGCCGGAATTCAGGCATAAACGTCTGGGGTCCTGGATGTTGCTGAACCTGATCCGCTTTGCCATGGGAAAAGGGCTTGAGGAGCTTCGGGCCGATTTTGTCGTCGGAAAAGAAGATGTGGCCATTGAAGGTGCCTTAAAACTCGATTTTTTCAAGAAAGCCGTCTTGGAAGATTATGTGGTCGATCCCCAAGGAAAACGGTTCGACCTTATGATCATGGTAAAACGATTGCACAAGGATTGGGGGGATTTTTAGAAATTGAATATTGTATATTGAAAATTTGTGGATGTCGCTCGCGCAGCGCAGGCGCTTGCGCCGCGTGTCGCTTCTCCATTTCGATGATATCGTAGTGTAATGGAAGAATTCCTAACCCGGACAAGCCGGAAAAGTTACAAGTGAACTAAAGTTTGAAGTGCCTAAAGTTAAGGTATCGCTTTGCTCTATCTTTTTTTATAAAAAGGATAGAATTCCACAACTTTAGGCATTTT
>Ga0180009_10005318_pt1 | contig 13841 bp, 14 predicted proteins | sample OS_PC_MetaG_FD_123537 | JGI IMG/M metagenome (GOLD analysis project Ga0180009, IMG submission 123537) | Groundwater microbial communities from the Aspo Hard Rock Laboratory (HRL) deep subsurface site, Sweden - OS_PC_MetaG | ecosystem: Environmental > Aquatic > Deep subsurface > Groundwater... | reverse complement strand
TGCGGCGGGCTCGCTCGGCGCCGCCGAACTCGGCCGCCAGATCGCCACCGCCCTCTCCACCATCGAAACCGCCGTCCTCGCCATCGACGCCATCGCCGACCGCCTGCGCGAAGCCGCCGACCTTGTGAACAATGCAGGCCGGAGCGCCGATCACGGGCTGCGCGCACTGTTCGCCGGACGCTACGACGATCTGCGCGCCGAAATCGACGCCATCGCCGGTTCCGCCTCCCACAACCGGGTGAACCTCATTTCAGGCCGCCGCATCGGTGGCAAGATCGCGAGCTTCGACATTCCTCTCGACGGCGACGGCCGCTCCGGCACCGCCGTCCAGGTCGTCAATCTCACGACCGGCGAAGCGGGCCTCTCGCTTTCGCCGCCGCGCGACGCCTTTGCCGATGACGGCGAGATCGAGGCGATCGCCGCCGAAATCGCCGCCGCGCGCGAAACCGCCGCCGCCGTCAGCGAACGCTTCGCCGATCACGCCGCGCTCATCTCCGAGCGCCTCGACCGCCTGCGCGCGCTGGCCGGCAGCCATGGCATCGAGACGCGCCTGCCGACCGGCGCCGATGAACCTGCCGCCCCCGCCCCGCAAGGCGAATACGAACTCGGCATGGAAGCCGTGGAAGACAAGCTCCGCGCCCTCGCCGAACGCCTCGACCGCAAGGTGAATTCACAGGACTGACCTCGCACCCCGCTTCATGCTAGAAAATGGGCCCCCTTCGCAGGAGCGCCCCCATGACCACCGCCGCCACCCCCGCCTCCATCGCCGCCGCCGGCCCCAATGCAGATCAGATCGATTACTGGAACGGCCTCGCGGGCGAACGCTGGGCGCGCTATCAGGACCGGCTCGACACGATGCTCGCGCCCTTCGCCGATGCGGTGCTGCGTCTCGCGGACATAACGCCCGGTGCCCGCATCATGGATATCGGCTGCGGCTGCGGCGCCACCACCTTCGAGGCCGCCGCGAAAACGGGCCCCTCCGGCCGCGCCCTCGGCGTCGACATTTCCGGCCCCATGGTCACCCGCGCGAAAGCCCGCGCCGCCGCCATGGGCAGCACCGCGGGATTCCTGCTCGCCGATGCCGCCTCGCATGATTTCGCCGCCGCGAGCTTCGACGTCCTCCTCTCCCGCTTCGGCATCATGTTCTTCGCCGATCCCGCCGCCGCCTTCGCGCATATGCGGCAGGCGCTCGCCCCTTCCGGCCGCGTCGCCTTCGTCTGCTGGCGGCCGATGAAGGAGAACGGCTGGGTCTCCGTGCCGCTCTTCGCCGCCCTGCCGCATCTGCCGCCGATGGAGCCGCCCGTCCCCGGCGCGCCCGGCCCCTTCGCCCTTGCCGACCCGGACCGCTTCCGCGGCATTCTGACGGAGGCGGGTTACACCGGCATCGAAATCGAACCCTTCGACGCCTCGCTCTCGCTTGGCCGCGGCGCGGACCCTCTCGCGGAGGCGCTCGAACAGACGCTCGACATCGGCCCCCTCTCGCGCGCCCTCGTGGACCAGCCCGCCGATATCCGCGCCCGCGTGACGGAGGCGGTTCGCGAAGCCCTCGTGAAGCACGAGACGAATGGCGAGATCGCTCTTGGCGGCGCCGTCTGGCTCGTCTCCGCACGGGCGTAGGAGACGGCCCCGTTTAACCATCCCTCAATACTCTGCCCCCGGAACAATCGCGGTTTCCGGAGCGTTTCACGGTTCCTTTTTGTTAAGACCTCGCCATTAAGGTTGACGCACACCGGGGGCAGGTGCGGGCAAACGCGCGCCGTCCCGGCCAGTTGGGTGAGCGGGCGCGCCGGATGAGCGGCCGCTCCCACCGGATAAATGGGGGTTGCATGCCGCGTTCGGTCTTCGAAACCATGAGCATTCTCGTCGTGGACGACAGCGCCTATATGCGCCACCTGCTGATGACGTTGCTCCAGGCGCTCGGCGTCAAGGACGTGCATCTCGCCATCGACGGCGATGAGGCGCTGGCGCTGCTCCAGACCAGCGAACCCGATCTCATCATAACCGATGCCGCGATGATGCCCATGGACGGCTTCTCCTTCGCGCACCGCCTGCGCAGCATCCGCGGCCGTGCACTCAGCATGATCCCGATCATCATGGTCTCCGGCCACACCGACATCGCCTCGGTCGAACGCGCCCGCGACATCGGCATCACCGAATTTCTTTCCAAGCCCATTTCCGCGCGCGCTCTTTACGAACGCCTGATCCAGGTGATCGACCGGCCGCGCCAGTTCGTCGAGGCACCGACCTATCGCGGACCGGACCGCCGCCGCCGCGACCGGCCCTTCGAAGGCCAGGACCGCCGCAACACGGTTGCGCTGATCTGAGGAACACTGTCATGCTGGAACGCAGGTCGCCATCGAAGCTCGCCGGCAAGGAGGCAACCGAAACGCCGCCCCCGACCGACGTTCGTTTCGTCCGCGTGCCGTCGATCGCGGAGCGGAAGCTCGGCAACGATTATGTCGCGCCGATGCGTCTCGATCCGCGCGTCCTCGCACAGATGCAGACGACGATCCGCGATCTCGAAACGAAATATGCGGAGTCGCTGAAGTCGCAGGTCGCCATGCTCCAGATTCTCGTGGAGCCATCCTGCAAGGGCGACCCGGATGCGCGCCGCCGTCTCTATGCGCTCGCGCACGACATGCGCGGCCTCGCCGGAACTTTCGGCCACGCGATCGTCGGCCAGTTTGCCGACTCGCTCTGCCGCTACATCGAGAATTTGCAAACCGGGGACTGGAACGACGGCACCGTCGTCACCTTCCATGTCGATGCCATTCGCGATGCGCTTGAAAATCCCGGCACCGATCCGGCCGTCACCGTGGAAACGCTGAATGCGCTCGACCGGCTGATCGGCTCGGGCCGCCACCAGAGAACCGCGGGATGAGCGGCACGCCGCCCCGGCCTCCCACGGGCGCCGACGAGGATTTCTTCCGGAGACTGAAAGTACTTGTCGTCGAAGACAGCGCCGAGATGCGGCGCCTTCTCGTCGCGCTTCTCGAAACGATGGGCGTAACGCGCATCGTCGTCGCGCGCGACGGCGAGAAGGGCCTTGCCGCCTTCGCGGCCGAGCGCCCGGACATCATCGTGACCGACGGCGCCATGACGCCCATGGACGGTTACGAGATGACGCGGGCGATCCGTTCCAGTGCCGGCGGCGACGGCGCCAATCCGGAGGTGCCGATCCTCATGATCTCGGGCCATGTCGGCCGCGCGGAGGTCACCCATGCACGCGATCAGGGCGTGACCGACTATCTCGCAAAGCCGCTCTCCGCCGAGACGCTCTACAAGGCGATCGTGGCCGCGGTCTCAAAGCCGATCCACTTCGTCGAGAGGCCCGGTTATCGCGGCCCCTCGCCAAAGCGCAGCCTCGACGCAAAGCGAAGTTGAGACGGGGGCGACGCAAGGCAGGCGTCATGGATCGCATGCGAGCTTGCACCCGCGGCGACAGGAAACTCTCCCTCAGCACACCTCGTGGAGAAACCGTTCGAACAGCGGGTTGAACATCTCCGGTGCCTGCCAGAACGGCGCATGGCCGAGCCCGTCGAGCACATGCACCTTGCCGTCCCAAAGATTGCCGTATCCGACTTTTTCCAGGAACGCATTGTTCACGTAGGGCTCCGCCCCGCCCGTCACCACCGCGAGCGGTTGCGTCGCGGTCTCCGCGATCTTGCGTCCGTCGAGGTCGCGTCCCTCGATCGCCGATTGCAGCATCAGCGGCCGGAAACGGCCATCCGCGCGCAACGACGCAGTGAGCATCCACGGTTCCATGGTCACGCCCTCGCCGAGTCCGCCCTGCACCTGCGTGCGCGCGTCCTCTTCCGTGAACTTCTCCTGGAAAGTGAGCCCCATCTTGTCGGAAGGGAGAAAGGCTTCGCCCATGTCGGCCCCGCCCGCGGGTGGCGTGCCGGTGATCCACGCCGCGACCGCACCCTTCCAGCGCGCCATCATTTCGAGCGCCGCATGGCCGCCGAGCGACCACCCCATGACGGCCGCCTTCTCGACGCTCAGCGCATCGAGCAGCTCCATCGCGGCGGCGGCGAAGCCGTTGATCGAATAGGTTTTCCCGGGCACCGGCGCATTCGAACTCTCGCCATGGCCCGGCAGGTCGAAGGCGATGAAGCGATAGCGCTCGGCCATCGGCGCTGCGAATTGCCGGGCGAACATCTCCTTGCAGGAGGAATTGCCGTGGATGAAGAGCACCGCCGGCCCGTCGCCGCGGCTTTCCATATAGGTCAGCGCCCCGTGCGCCGTCACAACGGTCCCCTTCCTCATGGCCTTATTCCTCTCGAGCCCCCGCCTTTGGCGGATTTTCTGCGCATCATGCAGTAAAAATGACGAAGGCGTCATTATTTTTTGCATCCATTAACCCTCATGCATATATTGATATTCGAGGACCCGGGAGCCGAAGGCCAGCGCCTTTCTGCCTCCCATCGAGGCAGGAGGAGCCATGACCAGCAAGATCACGACCAACATCACCGTCGATGCGGCCTATGAAGCGGTCGCACCGGACGATTTTCCCGCAATGATGGAAGTGGACCGATACGGCAAGCGCTCCACCGCCTTCGACAAGATCATCTCCGCGACCCATGACCATTTCTGGGATCCGCAGGACAAGAAGTATGTCGACTTCTCCGCGCCCTTCGACATGGAGAACGAATATCTTGTCGATCCCGACCTCTTCGCCGACCTGAAAACGGCCGTTGCCGACAAGCTCGACGAGAAGCAGAAGATCAAGCTGGTCAATCTCGACACGCAGTGGTCGCTGTCCTCCATCCTTCACGGTGAAGCGGGTGCGCTCGCGCTTTCCGCTTCGCTCTGCCACATCCTCAAGGACCCGGGCGCGCAGGAATACGCCGCCAACCAGACGCGCGAGGAAGCACGCCACGTCGCGGGCTTCTCGAACTACATCAAGGCGCGCTGGGGCAAGCCCGTCGGCGTCGGCCCCGCCCTTGGCAACATCCTCACCGAACTCGTCAATTCGCCGCTCGTCTGGAAGAAGATCGTCGGCATGCAGATGCTGGTCGAAGGCCTGGCCATGGGCGCCTTCGCGACCTTCTACAAATATGGTCGCGACCCGCTCATGGTGAAGTTGATGCAGCTCACCATGACGGACGAGGCTTTCCACCACAAATTCGGCAAAATCTGGGCTGACCGCACCATCCCCAACCTCAACGCCGAACAGCGCAACGCCATCGAGGATTGGGCCTGGGAAGTGTTCCAGGTGCTGCTCTTCAACCTCGGCTCGCCCGAGCAGAAGAAGCACATCTACGTCGCTGTCGGCCTCGACTGGGAATGGGTGCAGGGTGCTTTCATGGAAGCCATGACCGACGCCAACATCCGCGAGGAGATGCAGGAATCGACCAACATCTTCCGGGTGCTGATCAAGACGCTTCTGAAAGCCGGCATCATCACCAACCGCACGTCGATGAACTACGCCGCCTTCATCGACATGAAGGAACTCTACGGCGAAGGCGACCGCATGATCGGCGACGACATTGCCGAAGAAGGCATCAAGTATCTCCGCCAGCTGAACGGTCAGCCCGGCGGCGCCTACTCGCTCGACCGCATGTCGGCGGCCGAGTAACGCACCCTCGTCATTGGGGGACCGTACAGCGCGCGCGGCAATCTATCGAGGGCGGCTTCTCCGGAAGCCGCCCTTTCTCATTGGGTCTCGCGGCCCTTGCGCTCCGGACTCGCGCTCAAACTAAAAACGGCGGAAAACAGCCCTTTCCGTAGCCCGACGATCACACACTCTTGTGCCTGACGTAGCGTCGCACATGCTATTCTTCTCCTGGTCAGCGGATTCGCTTCCGAGGTCTCCTGCATGCTTGGGCTGGGCGGCGCGATGGGTCGTATGAGGGGCTACCGTATGTTGGCGGCGGGGCTACTCCTACTGGCAAGCCTCCCCTGTTCTCCAACCCCTTCAAATGCCAACATTTTCGGCCACGACGACCGGCGCGACATCACCCCCGAAGACGGGCTCTCCGGCGTCGGCACCATCGTCTGCAAGGGCACCACGCGGCGTCCGACCGCCGCCCTCGTCACCCTGGAAGGCACCTCCTCCCACGCGGACGTCATCGCCACCGTCGCCCATGCCTTTATCGGCTCCGATGAACAGCGGCTCAGCGCCTGCGAATTCTGGCCCGGCGCCGATCCCGCCCTCGCCGCCCGCATCGTCTATCTGGAGACGGGCACGCTCGCGCCCGAAGGCAACTGGCACAATGACTGGGCCGTCGCCGTGCTCGACCGGCGGCTGCCGGAAAACCTCTCCCGGCTCCGGCCCCGCATGCTCGACGAAAGGCAGGCGGATTTGAAACGCCGCCGCCACGCGCATTTCCTGCTCGCCGGCCACAATGGCGAGCGCGGCCCGCTGCAGGTCTCCGGGCGCTGCGGTCCCGTCGCGAAAGCGAACTCCGATCTCAACGGTTTCGACCGACGCGTCTTCAACCACGATTGCGACATGATGCCAGGCTGGTCCGGCGGCCCGCTGATCCTCAGGGAAGAGGGCGTCGACTACCTTGTCGCCGTCAACTCGACGGAGGTGAACGCCATCACGCACATTTCAGGCCGTCCCTATAATGGCCGCATGAACCCGAACACCGCCGTTCGCGTCGATGGCCTCTTCCACGAGACGCTGGAAAGACTGCTGAAATCGGATACGCCGGGCGGGCCGGCCTTCCGCTGCCTTGTCGCGAGCATGGGCGGCGCCCCCACCCTTCCCTGCTGACAGAACGTAGCGTCGGCTTGGGTCCGGCGGGACGCGGATGACCGCTCCGCAATTCTCTGTATATTGTCCAGCAAAAGAATGGGCCCCGCAGGGGCTGAACAAACCGGTTTCTGGGAGGACACCAATGCCTTGGAATTTCGGGGATATCCTCGACGCAATCTCACCCGTTCTGCCACAGGACGCACCCGCCCACGTGCATGGCGAGCGCCGCATCACCTGGGGTGAGACGACGAAACGGTCGAACAATCTGGCCCGCGCGCTGATCGAACGCGGCGCGAAACCCGGTGACAAGGTTGCCTTCTACATGCGCAACCGGCCGGAATATACCGAGCTGCTGGCAGCTTGTTACAAGGCGCGGCTGACGCATGTGAACGTCAACTACCGCTACAAACCGGACGAAGTCTTCTACATCTTCGACAATTCGGATGCGCAAACCGTCGTCTATGGCAGCGAGTTCCGTGAAACGATCGAGGAAATTCGTCCCCGCCTCAAGAAGGTCGAGACTTTCGTCGAAGTGAACGACGGCGGCGACATCGCGTCGTTCGCCGAACGCTACGAAGACCTCGCGACAGCCGGCGGCGGCGAAACGCTCGACATCAAGCGCTCGCCCGACGACATGCTCTTCATCTACACCGGCGGCACGACCGGCATGCCGAAAGGCGTGATGTGGACGCACAACGACCTGCGCGAGGTGCAGCTCTCGGCGCTGCGCCGCCTCGGCCCCGTTCCGGAAACACTCGACGCGCTCATTGCCTCGATCAAGGAGGCCGGGCCCGCCGGCCCCATGATCCCGGCCTGCCCGCTGATGCACGGCACTGGCCTTCTCACCGCAAACGGCAACATGCTTTCGGGCGGTTGCGTAGTGACCCTCGATGCCGTGTCGCTCGATCCGCACGAACTCTGGGCCGCCGTCGGCCGCAACAAGGTGCAGCAGGTCGCCATCGTCGGCGACGCCTTCGCAAAACCCATGCTGCGCGCGCTGGAAGAGGTGCCGGGCAAATACGACCTTTCCTCCATCGTGACGATCATCTCGTCGGGCGTCATGTGGTCCACGGAAGTGAAGCGCGGCCTCCTGCAGCACATGCCGAATGCCATCATGACCGACAGCTTCGGCGCATCGGAAGCGGTCGGTCTCGGCTCCTCGCTGATGACGAAGGACGGCGAGATCGCCACGGCGAAATTCCAGATCGGCGAACGCTGCAAGGTCTTCGACGAGAACGACGAGCCCGTGGTGCCCGGCTCCGGCAAGCCCGGCTTCATCGCTCTCGGCGCGCCAATCCCGGTCGGCTACTACAAAGACCCCGAGAAGAGCGCCAAGACCTTCAAGACCGTGCGCGGCGAACGCTATTCGATTCCCGGCGACTGGTGCCTCGTCGAACCGGACGGCACGCTGACGCTGCTCGGCCGCGGGTCGGTCTGCATCAACACGGCAGGCGAAAAAGTCTATCCGGAAGAAGTCGAGGAAGTGCTGAAGACGCATCCAGCCATCGAGGACGCACTCGTTGTCGGCCTGCCAGACGAGAAGTGGGGCCAGGCCGTCACAGGCGTCGTGAAGCTCAACAATGGGGCGAGCTTCGACGAGGAAGCGCTGCGCGCCCATGTCCGCGACAAGCTCGCCGGTTATAAAACGCCAAAGCGAATTGTCGTCGGCACCATCCCCTTCCGTGCACCGAACGGCAAGGCGGACTACAAGGGCGTGACCGAGTTTGCAAAGCAGGCGCTGGGCAACGTCTGATCTTCCTTTCCCGCTCCGGGACGGCGAAGGGCCGGTCTTCGCGACCGGCCTTTCCTTTTTGTTGCCGATCGGGTCGGGTTACTCCCTCGATCGGGCTTGCGATGCCGGTTGCCACGGCGGGGGCGGCTGATATTCTGTCAGCCAAGGAAACCCATTGAACAAAAGAGAAAACAGATGGAAGCGCTCGACACATTCCGTCAGGAGACCAGAGCATGGCTGGAGGAGAATTGCCCCCCTTCCATGCGCACGCCAATGCCGGAAGAAGAAACGGTCTGGGGCGGACGGAATGCCAAGTTTGCCAACCCGGACGCAAAGCTCTGGCTTGACCGCATGGCGGCGCGCGGCTGGACCGCGCCGACCTGGCCGAAGGAATATGGCGGCGGTGGCCTGACCAGGGAAGAGAACCTCGTTCTCCAGCAAGAACTGCGGCGCATCAAGGCGCGTCCGGCTCTTTCGAGCTTCGGCCTCTGGATGCTCGGGCCGGCCCTTCTCGAATTCGCCAATGAGGAACAGAAGAAGGAGCACCTGCCCAGGATCGTTCGCGGCGAAATCCGCTGGTGCCAGGGCTACTCGGAGCCGGGTGCCGGCTCCGACCTCGCCGGCCTTCAGACGAAGTGCGAAGACAAGGGCGACCATTATCTCGTCAACGGCCAGAAGATCTGGACGTCCTATGCCGACAAGGCCGACTGGATATTCTGTCTCGTGCGCACGGACCCGACGACGAAACATGAGGGCATCAGCTTCCTGCTGTTCGACATGATGTCGCCCGGTGTCGAGGCGCGGCCCATTACGATGATTTCGGGCGCCTCGCCCTTCTGCGAGACCTTCTTCACCGACGTGAAGGTGCCGAAGAAAAATCTGGTCGGCGAGCTCAACAAGGGATGGACCATCGCAAAGCGTCTGCTGCAGCACGAGCGCGAGATGATCTCGGGCATGGGTCTGGGCGGCGTCGGCGCGGGCGGCGGCATCGGCAGCCTCGAGCAGGTGGCGAAGGATTATTTCGGTGAAGCCGACGGCAGGATCGCCAACCCCTCCCTCCGCGACCACATCACCCGCCAGAAGATGGACAGCAAGGCCTTCGCGCTCACCATGCAGCGCTCCGCCGAGGAAGCGAAAGCCGGCCAGGGCCCCGGTGCGGCGAGCTCCATCTTCAAATATTACGGCACGGAACTGAACAAGCGTCGCTACGAACTTCTGCTCGAACTGATGGGCACCAAAGCGCTCGGATGGGAGGGCGATGGCTTCAACGACGGCGAGATCAACGTGACCCGCTCCTGGTTGCGTTCAAAGGGAAACTCGATCGAAGGCGGCACGAGCGAGGTTCAGCTCAACGTCGTCTCGAAACGCGTCCTCGGCCTGCCCGACTAGCCCCACGCAGATTGAAACAAGCCCCGCGCAAAACAGGGCGCGGGGCAGCCACATGTTGAAACAACAAGAATTCCGGGACGAAATGGCACTTGTACTTACCGAGGAACAGCAGCTTCTCCGCGACACGGCAACGCAATTTTTCCAGGAACGCCTGCCGATCGCCAATTTGCGCAAACTGCGCGACACGAAGGACGCAACCGGCTTCGATCGGCAAGCCTGGAAGGAAATGTCCGATCTCGGCTTTGCCGGGATCATGATCTCCGAAAAATACGGCGGCACGGATTTCGGTCCGGTCGGGCTCGGTCTCGTTCTCGAGCAGGCGGGGCGGACACTGGCCGCAAGCCCGCTCATCTCGACTGTGCTTCTCTGCGGGTCGGCCGCGCAGCTTGCGGGCAATGCCACGCAACGCCAGGACATTCTCTCGGCGATCGCCGCCGGCGACCGGGTAATGGCGCTCGCGATCGAGGAGGGCCCGCACCACAATCCGGGGCGCATCGCGACGAAAGCGACGGCGGACGGCAACTCCTACCGTATCACGGGCTCGAAGACATTCGTGCTCGACGGGCATGTCGCCGACCAGCTCATCGTCGTCGCACGGACGGCAGGTGAAGAAACCGACCGTTCCGGCATCACGCTCTTTCTCGTCGATCCGAAATCGGAGGGTGTGAAAATCACGCGCACTCTGATGGTGGACAGCCGCAACGCCGCCAACATCGAATTCAGGAATGTTGCCGTACCGAGCTCGGCCGTTCTCGGTTCGGTTGACGGCGGCAACGATGTGTTGGAGCAGGTTCTCGATATTGCGCGTATCGGTCTTTCGGCCGAAATGCTCGGCATCGTTCAGCAGACTTTCGACACGACCCTTGCCTACCTGAAGGAGCGCAAGCAGTTCGGCAAGGTGATCGGTTCGTTCCAGGCATTGCAGCACCGCATGGCGGCGCTCTTCGCGGAAATCGAGCTCTGCCGCTCGGTGGTGCTCGACGCGTTGTCGGCAATAGAGGACCGGCGCAACGACGTTCCGCAAATCGCGAGCATCGCCAAGGCGCGCCTCTCCGAGATTTCGACACTGATGACGAATGAGGGTTTGCAGATGCACGGCGGCATGGGCATGACGGACCAGTTCGATGTCGGCCTCTACATGAAGCGCGCCCGCGTCGCTGCCGCAAGTTTCGGTGACGCCAATTTCCACCGCGAGCGGTACGCAGCGCTCGAAGGGTACTGATTCCGGGCTGGCCGGGGTTTGCTCCGGCCATTCCTACATGAGCGTTATTTCGGGAAACGTAATGCAGAGTTGGTGGAAGCGATTTCTGGTCCCCCTTGCGGCGATGGGCATCGTTGCCTTGTCCGCTCAGCCTTCGGCGGCACATCCACATGTCTTTATCGACATGACGACGGCGTTTCATCTCGACGACGAAGGACGGCTCGAAGCGCTCCGCATCACCTGGATATTCGACGAGTTCTACTCTGCTTACGCGGTCGATGGCGCGCCGAAGGCGAACGGCGCCTATGATGAAAAATATCTGGCCTTGCTGGCGGAAGAGAACCTGAAGAATCTGGCGGAATGGAACTATTTTGCGGAAGTGATGGCCGGCGGCGCGCCCGTCGAGACCGGCGATGCCCTTGACGGCCTGTCCACCTGGAACGAGGAGACGGGACGCCTTTCGCTCACGTTCACCCTGCCTCTCAAGACGCCGCAGACGGCCTCCGCCGGGACCGCCGTCAACGTACGGATTTTCGATCCGAGCTACTACATCACCATCGACTATGTTCCCGACGAGCCGGTTTCGCTGGCGGGGGGACAACACCAAGATTGCTCGGTCGCGATCGCGGTTCCCGAAGTCGAGCAGGTCTGGACTTCGCTCCCCGAAAGTGCCTTCACCAACCCGGACAGCAGGCTCGGCGCCAACTTCGCTTCGACGGCAACGCTCCGTTGCGGACCGGAAAAATCGTGATGGACAAACCATGAAGCGGAGAGCTTCCGCAGCGGTTCTGTGGACATTGGCTATTTGCGCCTGCGGCTCGGTCGCGTGGGCGCAGAACACCCTTCCGATGCCCGGCGGAGGCTCCCCCGCGGAAGCGCCCGGTGTGTTTTCAGGCATCATGCGCTACATCATGGCGATGCAGCAGGATTATTACCGGTCGATGGCGGGTGCCCTGCGCGCCGTGAACCTGCAGGGATCGGTCGCCGCGGCCTGGACGCTTGCCTCCCTGTCCTTCCTCTACGGCGTTTTCCACGCCGCCGGACCGGGACACGGCAAGGTCGTAGTCGCCTCCTATATTCTCGCCGATGAAAGGGAAGTCCGTCGCGGCATTCTGGTCGCCTTCCTTTCGGCGCTAGCCCAGGCCATTACCGCAATAACAGCGGTCGGCCTGCTTTCGCTGGCTCTGGGGCTGACACATCGCGCAACGGCGGGCGCCGTTCCTTACATCGAGCGCGCAAGCTTCGTCCTGATCGCCTGCCTCGGCGCATGGCTCGTCTGGCGCGCTGTACGCGGGGGGCATGCACATCGCTACTCGCATGACCATCACAACGACCATGGCCATGAGCATGCGCACCTTCCCACGCCGGCCGAGATGAAGAAGGCGAAAGGCTTCAAGGAAATGGCCGCCATGATCCTTTCCGTAGGGCTCCGGCCCTGCAGCGGCGCCGTCCTTGTGCTTCTCTTTGCTGTGACACAGGGCGCCTTCCTGATCGGCGCGGCGTCGGCGCTCATCATGTCGGTCGGCACCGCCATCACCGTATCGGTGCTGGCTGTCCTGACCGTGTTTTCCAAGAATGCGGCACTTCGGATAGCCCGGCGCATGGACAGTCCATGGGCAGCACGTATCGAGCCCATCCTGATGGCCGGCGGCGGCGCGATCATTTTCCTCTTCGGGGTATTGCTCTTCGCGGGCACCTTTACCGGGCCTGCATCGCCTCTGCTCTGAAGCGCGGTCCGGACCCTATCGACAAGGTCCCCCGCCCGCCCCATACTGCGCGCAACCGCCGCCAAGCCGGCACCCCTCATCGAATAACGAGCATAGAGAGACGATGGCCGACGAGACCACTACCGAGCTGCCCGAACGCATCACCGTTCTTGCCCGGGATTTCACCCCCGCCGCGATGGAATTTCATCGCCGGAACATGAGTGAAAAGGGCTACCGGATGGAGGGACAGATCGTCCAGCGCAAGTTCCAGATGATCGAGGGGATGGGTGCGCCGAAAGATCTGTTCGACGGCGAACTCTTCTACGCCGTGACCTTCGTCCGCAAGAACATCGAGAAGTAAGCCGCAGCGTTGGCAGGACGCAGCCATGACAACCCGCCACGATAGGTTTTCAGACAGCCCTGCCATCGCCGACAGCCCTTCCGTGACGCGTTGGGTGCTGCTTCGCGACGTCGCCGTCTTTCAGTCTAAACTTGTGCTCGACGGGCTGAAGGACATTCTGCTGAGCCCAGTCTCGCTCGGCGCGGCTGCCCTCTCCCTCTTCAACAAGGAGGGGGAAACAGGGCGTCAATTCTACGAGGTGCTGCACACCGCGCGCCGTCTCGAAGATTGGCTCAACAAATACGGAGATGCAGACCGCATTCCCGCGCCCGGTTTCGCCATAAAGCAGGAAGGCGAGAGCATCGATTCCATGATCGCCCACCTGGAAGAACTTGTGAAGCGTCAGTATGAACGCGGCGGTGTGACGGCTGGCGCCAAGGAGGCGATCGACCGCGCTCTCGACGCCGTGCATGACAAGCTGCGACGGCGCAACTGAGCCACACAAAAGGCGGCCACCGGCCAAATACCGGGAAATCAATTGACTTGAGCAGACCCATCGTGTTGTCTGAGGCGGCAATCTATATTTTGGCCTGCCTTGGCTGCGTTGCCCTCAGGGCCTTTCAAGACTCCAAAACCAGGTTGTGCAACGCCGCGCGACTGGCGCGCGGTCAATCTCGCATGCAAGTGCGACAGGAGACTTAGAAATGGCTACAGGCGTCGTGAAGTGGTTCAACACGCAAAAGGGTTACGGCTTTATTCAGCCGTCG
>Ga0180009_10005317_pt1 | contig 13841 bp, 11 predicted proteins | sample OS_PC_MetaG_FD_123537 | JGI IMG/M metagenome (GOLD analysis project Ga0180009, IMG submission 123537) | Groundwater microbial communities from the Aspo Hard Rock Laboratory (HRL) deep subsurface site, Sweden - OS_PC_MetaG | ecosystem: Environmental > Aquatic > Deep subsurface > Groundwater... | reverse complement strand
GCCATTCAAAAAGAATTACATTTCCGGGAAGATTGTCTGGGAGAGGAAGGGAAACTGTATTATCTGAAAAATAAGGATGGTAGAGAAATTGATTTTTGCATAACCGCAAATAACACCCCTTCGCTATTACTGGAGGTAAAATGGAATGACAGCAATCTCAGCCCCAATTTTGAGTTATTCAAAAAATTCTTTCCCAACATTAAAATGATTCAAGTTTCAAAAAAGCTGGACAGAGAAAAGACTTTCCCGAATGGGGCGGAAATTAGAAGTGCATCCAAATGGCTCACTGAATTACATTGGGCATAAATTCTTCCAACTTAAAAAAGCATCGGTTTTTACCGGTGATTTTCACGTTGACATGGACAAGCCAGTGAGTTAATAAGTTATGCCCATTAATACTAAAATATTATAGAAGGAAATTTAATGTTTAACAAAAGAGTTTTTGGAGATATGAGAAGGGCTGGGATGGGTATTGGTGTCTCTAAATCGAAATTATCAACTGCAATGCAAAGTATACTAGAACAACTCCCTGCCGGTACAACAAACTTAAAAGATAACGTTGTACACAATCTAGGACTTATTGGTCAAATGTCTTCCAGCCGAGACATTAACGAAGCCTGGAACATAGCCAAAAAGAAAACGGCAAAGGAAAATCCTGGAAAATTTATACTCAACTCAAGAGGAGTCATAAATTGGAATGATGGAACTATTAAAGTGCTTGACACCAAAATTTCAAAAGCGAATTTTGAAAAATTGAATGAACTTGCAGAAAACGAAAATTGTACTGTTAATAAAATGGTAAGCAACCTTATTCGAACATACCAAAAACAAAAAGCATAACAATTGCATTAACACAGGCCATAAAATGCACCCGAATTTTTTTTCGATATCTTGCTAACCCTCAGCGCATTTTATGGCTGGTTATGCAGGCGTTGGGCGCGGTAGCAATTTATTGGTATCAACAAATTTATCGGGTACAAAAATGGAAATTAATGATCTTTTAAACTCAATCGAAACTTACGACAAAAAATATAAACGCGATGAAATTGATGCGGCACTAGCTAAACGTGAAGAGATCACACCTCACTTAATATCTGTATTAGAAAAGGTGCTTCAAGATCCTGAAAAATATGCTGATCGTGACAGTGATTATTGGGGACATATCTACGCCTTTATGTTATTGGGCCATTTTTGCGAGACTAAGGCCCATGACGTAATAGTTGATCTATTTAACCTCCCGAATGATCTACCCAGCGATTTATTCGGAGATTCAGTCACAGGAGACCTACCTATTGTGCTTCTTCGAACATGTGGGGGGAATACTGAGAGAATCAAAGATTTAATATTAAACAAAAGTGCATATGATTATTGTCGTGGCTCAGCACTTCAGGCATTATCTTATACATTAATTGAAGGATATATAACCCGTGAAGAGATTTTGTCCTTTTATCGAGAATTGTTCTCTGAAGAGGAAGCATCTCCAGGATCTGCCTTTCATGATATATTGGCAACTTGTGTATACGATATTTATCCAGAAGAATTGGTGGAGACAATTGAAAAAGCATATGATGAAGGGTTAATTCACTCCGGCTATATCGGATATGAAGAGTTCACCGAAGTGTTAAGGGTCGGGAAGGAAAAATGTCTTGAGAACCTCAGGGAAAAGATAAATGAAAGGCAAATAGATAACATTCATGATTCTATGTCATGGTGGGCAAGCTTCAATCAGCCTCAACAATCCTTACTAGGAAAGCCATCAATTAAATTACTGAAAAGTACACCCAAACATAACAAGAAAGTCAAGAAATCTAAGAAAAAGCAGTTAAAGGCATCTAAGAAAGCAAATAGAAAGAAGAAGTAATAGACGTCCAACAAATGTTTGCACCGGCCCGCTTAGGCGCCTCGATAAGCGAAAGTACTTCGTTCCTTGGAAGGCTTAATGGCGCAGGTCCAATAAGAATACAATTGGTGTAAAAGGATGTCATGACTGGGGAAAGCAATGCAACTTATTTTAATAGGCATTAAGATTGAGGATGAAAAAGAAATAAAGGCAAGCGTTACAGACCTTTTTACAACGATTTGTAAAATTCCATCCTTAAAAGAATTCAGCAAAGATTTATTGATGAACGCAGACATAAATGATGAAAATCTCAATTTGATTCTGATTGATGATCCTCTGCTGCCCGATGATCCTGTGCAGGCCTGCCGGCAGATCAGGGACATGGCTGAAAATTCCGATACCATCATTATGCTTCTGGTGGATAAAGAAATGAACCCCCAGTCAAAACAGGTTATCCAGGAGGGTTGTTCAGAATTTCTTATCAAGCCGGTAAAAAAAATCGAAATAATGACGCGGATGAACACCTGTTTGAACCTGCAAAAGGAGAAGCGGAAAAGAAAGGCATCTGAAAGCCTGTTTTCTCAAGTAGTTGAAAACATGCCCATTATTTTTGCCGACTATGAAGATGGCATAAATGCTGTTTATGCAAACAAACTGGGCAGCCAGATCTGGGGAATGAGCCATGAAGAAGTCATGAATCCGCCTTCCAAATGGACGCAATTCATTCATCCTGAGGATAAGGACTGGGTTATGGAGGCAATTCGCAATTTAAAGCAAGACAATTTATATATTCAATACAGGATCATCAGGCCGGATGGACAATTGAGATGGATCGATGATTCTTTTATCCCTGTTTTTGACAATGAGGGCAACAGAATAAGGGTTTTCGGTTTTGGACAGGATATCACAAGACGCAAATTTGCAGAACACTCATTGAAGAAGAGTGATGAACACTTGAGATCATTGATGGAAACCGCAACTGATTTTGCCATTTACCGTCTCATGTTTAATAAAGAAAATCCGTTTCAGCCCGAGATTATTTTTGCCAGCCCGTCTATTATGGACATACTGGGAGCCAATGAAAACAGCCTGGATGTCTGGCTGAACACATTTCATGCAGAGGATGCTGAAAAAATCAGGCATACCTTGAGAAAAAAACCGGTTCCCCGGAAAATGGAAGAAACTGTTCGGGTCTTTCATCCTGAACACCAGGAATGGCGGTGGATTCAAATCATAGAAAATCACCTGACAGACGAAAAAGGCAATTTGAAATATTCAAATGGCATTATGTTTGACGTTACAGACCGGGTTAATGCGACCCGGGCATTAAAAGAAAAGGATCTGCAATTGGCCCGGCAGGCTGACAAGCTACAGAAACTCAACGATGCGCTATCCGTGCTGTTGGAACATCAGGAAAAAAAACTGTCGGATATGCAGCACAATATATCGGAAACCCTTGATAAACTGGTTGTTCCCTATCTTCTGGATCTGTCGGTCACGGAATTGGACCAGAATCAGCAGACCTTTGTCGATATTATTTCATCTAACCTGGCCAATGTCACTTCCTCATTTGTCAAATCCCTGTCGTCCTGGAAAAAAAAATTGTCGCCCACTGAGATCAAGGTGGCAGACCTTGTAAAGAACGGGAAAAACACCAAGGAGATTGCAGAATTGTTTAATGTTTCTCCGGCAGCGATCTCATTCCATCGTACTAATATCCGGACAAAACTTGAAATTACCAATGAAAAGATCAACCTGGCATCCTATCTCCAAAACCTGGCAAGGGAGTAATCCATTCTTTATTAGTATGGGGCATTAAAAGAATCAGCGTAAGGATAAAATGCAGTGTATTGATAGGCTAACCCTATCAATACACTGTTATTCTCTTCGTATTTCATTTTTAAAATTAGTTTGTTAAATCTTTTATTGTCGATTACAACCCTATGTAATGGCCAAAGGAGAATTCAATGGAAAAAAAAGGACCGGATACGGCAAAGATCACCATTAATGGAAGGGTTCATGAGTTTTGTATCGGTCGCGATATTGAACCGTCTGAAACCCTTTCCTATCTGATCAGGGAAAGGTTGGGACTTACGGGCACCAAAATCGCCTGCGACCAGGGCGCCTGCGGCGCGTGCACGGTTTTGCTGGATGGCAAGGCAGTCCTGTCTTGCATGACCCTGGCAATAGAAGCGGATGGCCATGAAGTGATCACTGTGGAGGGGCTGGGGGATAATGACCCGGTCATCAGAGCCTTTGCCGAACAATCCGAACCCGGATATGGGACGGCAATGCAATGTGGGTTCTGTACGCCAGGGTTTGTCATGGCAACCAAATCTCTGTTAAATGAAAATCCCAGCCCTGATCTGAGCGAGATCAAACAGGGCCTGTCCGGCAATCTGTGCCGCTGCGGATGCTACCCTGCTGTGGCTCGTGCCGTGGAACGGGTCGTTGAACAGGAGGTAAAATAATGACCACACCCTTTCAGCCCAGAAAGCCAAGACAATTTGTCGGAACCTACCGGCCGAAAATCGAAGGATATCAAAAGGCTTCCGGATCCAGCGAATTCCTGGATGATATTGCCTCAGGCCTCCGGTTCCCGGGAATGATCCATGCCAAGGTGTTGCGGTCACCCTTTCCCCATGCAGTCATAAAAAGCCTTGATACGAGTGCTGCTGAAAAAATGCCGGGTGTCCATGTTGTCCTCCGATATGATGATCCTGAGATCGCATCGCTCAAACCGACAACCAATTCCTGGACAAGTTTTAATACGGTTTCCTATGACAAGATGTATTATCCAAACCACAGAGACAGGAAAGTCCTGGGTTCCAAAGCACACTGGGCAGGGGACCAGGTCGGAGCGGTTGTTGCCGCGGAAACAGAAGACATCGCCTATGAAGCCCTGAAATCCATGGTGGTGCAATGGGAGCAGCTTGCCTTTGAACTTGATCCCATAGAAGCCATGAAGCCGGGCGCCTGTATTATCCATCCGGAAATCAATCCCCAAAGCAATATCCTTCCGTCTGAAGGGTTATGCGGTCCGGATGTTTTCCGTGTCCGGGGAGATGTTGATAAGGCCTTTGCCACGGCCGATGAAATTGTGGAAGTAAGGTCTGACTATCACTTTGCAGATCAGGGATGCCTTGATACCCGGGGATGTCTTTTAAATTGGCACAAAGACGAACTGACCTGCTGGACAAATCTGTACCAGGCAGACCAGACCCGGATGTACATTTCACAGATGCTGGATCTCAAATTACACACTGTAAGGGTGATCTGTCCGTATATCGGTGGCAGCTTTGGCCGGTCAAACACCGGGGATCAAAGCTTTTTTATTTTTACGGCCATTGCCGCGAAAAGGGCAAAAAGACCCGTAAAATATAAACATACCCGGCAGGAGGATTTTCACGACACACGAAATTATGTGGATTGGTCTTTGAAGATGTCCGCAACAAAGGATGGCAGTATTACAGGGTGCTATTTCAACGGGATCGGTGATGCCGGCGCTTATAGTGAACATACCATTGCTGCATTAAAATACATGACCGGTTTTGAAATGGATGAATGCCTGTTATACCATATCCCCAATATGAAAATGGAAGGGTATGGCGTTTACACCAATAAAATTCCCAGCGGCTGTAAAAGAGGGATCGGAAACAACCAGCTGAATATGGCCCTGTTCCTTGCTGTGGAATTGATGGCTGAAAAACTGGGCATGGACCCCATTGATCTGACCATTAAAAATTTTAGTCATGAATGGGAAAAACCGCCCAATAAAAGCGTAACCGCACTGCTTCGAGAGGGGTCAAAAAGAATCGGATGGGAAAACCGGCTGCCCACGAATCAGGGTCCACTGATTGACGGAACCCGGAAAAGAGGATTCGGTTTTTCCCTGCATGACGGATGGCATACTGCCTGGCAGGAAGAACCGAGGGGTATGGTACAGCTCGGGCTCAAACTCAATCCCGATCTTACCGTTATTCTGGATGCGCCCATGGCAGAGACAGGCTGTGGTTCAAATTCATGTGCTGTCTGGGCCTGTGCCGATCATCTGTCTTTTCTCGGTATTACGCCTGAAGACATCAAATGGGTGGAAAAGGCCGATACTGAGACAGGACTTAAAGACATGGTTCAGACCGACAGTTCGGTTTCATTTCTGCACGCTGAATTAATGCCGGAAGCAGCGGTAAAACTCAAACTGAAAATTCTTGAGATGGCGACAAAGAAGTTTGAACAGCCCGTTGAAAACCTTGATATTGACGATGGCCGGGTGTTTTTGCGGTCTGATCCGGACAAGCACATGACAATCCGGGAAATACTATGGAACGAAACATTGGTCCCCATCCCCATACTGGTTGAAAAACTGACCCCCCTTGACAAGACCGGAGTGCCCTTTGAAGCAACCTTTGCAGAGGTTGAAGTCGATATGGAACTGGGAAAAATACATGTGATAAAAATTGTACAGCTGAATGACTGTGGGACTGTCATGTATGCAACCGGGGCTGAAGCCCAGCTCATCGGCGGTCAGGCCATGGCACTCGGAGAAGCGCTTACCGAGGAAATCATATATGACAAATCAACTGGTCTCCCGTTGAATTTTAACTGGGTGGATTACCTTATCCCCACCATGCTGGATATGCCTGAAGTAGAACCGGTTGCCATGGAAGTATGGGAAGGTGCCGGGGAATATGGTGCCTGCGGTATTGGCGAATCTGTAACAACCTGTACGGCCAGGGCAATTGCAAATGCAGTATATAATGCCACCGGAGCACGCGTTGACTCGACACCCTTTAAGCCGGAAAAGGTTTTAGCAGCACTTGATGCAGTTGATCAGGCAGGACATTCTGAAAAAGAGGAGGTGGGGAATTGAAGCCATTTGGATATATTAAAACGAGTTCTTTGACCGATGCCGCTGCCATTCTTGGCGAATATGGCGGTACTGCAAGGCCTGTAGCAGGTGGAACAGATATTTATGGTGGCCTTAAGGCGGCTATCCATCCTCAGTATCCCCAGGCGGTTGTGGACCTCAAGACGATTAATGGTCTTGCCTATATAGAAGAAAGAAATCAGGAACTGGTATTGGGCGGCATGACCCTGATAAGCGATATCGAAAAAAGCCTGGTTATCAAGGCAAAATTTCCCCTTCTGGCTGATGCGGCAAGGTCTGTGGCCTCTCCTCAGATTAGGAACATCGGTACTGTGGCCGGAAATATCTGCCAGGAACCCAGATGCTGGTATTATCGCCATCCAGACAATACCTTTGAATGTATCCGTAAAGGCGGTAATTATTGCAATGCCCTCCATGGCGATAACCGGTATCATTCCATTTTCGGGTCCATGCGGGTGGAGAAGACGGCCTGTTCATCCGCATGCCCTGCTGGAACTGACATTTCGGCTTATATGGATATGATCCGGCTGGGGAAATTAGATGAGGCCGCCGCTATGTTGTTGACAAAGAATCCCATGCCCGCAGTTACGGGCCGGGTATGCCCCCATTTTTGCGAGGACAATTGCGGCCGGTCCCGGGTGGATGAAAATGTTTCCGTAAGAGGAGTGGAACGGTTTTTAGGCGATTATATCCTTGAAAACCATCACAGGATAATGGCAGGGTCATCCGAATATACGGGAAAGGTTGTTGCGGTTGTGGGTTCCGGACCTTCAGGCCTTTCAGCTGCTTATTATCTGAGATGTGCCGGTCACAAGGTGGTGGTTTTTGATAAAATGGACAAGCCCGGAGGGATGCTTCGATATGCGATTCCTGATTTCCGGCTGCCGGAAAAAGTAGTGGATCAACTGACGGCTGCTTTTGTGGATATGGGGATTGAGTTCAAACAACAGACCAAAATCGGTAAGGACCTTCTAATTGAGGAATTGAAAAAAAAGTTTGATGCCCTTTATCTTGCCGGCGGAACCTGGGCTGTACCCACCATTGGTATTAAAGGAGAGGAACACACAGTGTCCGGGTTTGATTTTCTGGTTATGCCGGATTCTGAAAAATCTCAAATCCTTGGTAAACATACCATTGTTATCGGCGGCGGTAATGTGGCAGTGGATGCAGCCGTCACGGCCAAACGGCTGGGAGCGAAAACCGTGACCATGATCTGTCTTGAAAAAAGACAGGAAATGCCGGCTCACCACCAGGAGATCGAACAGGCAATTGAAGAGGGCATAACGCTTATGACCTCCTGGGGGCCATCAGACGTTGGAGTTGAAAAAGGCAAAGTTGCTTATATTGATCTGGTCGCCTGTACTTCGGTTTTTGATCAGGAAAATCGATTTTCTCCGGTTTTTAATACAGGGCAACAAAAAAACCTGAAAGCAGATATGGTCATCATTGCTGTTGGTCAGCGACCAGATACGTCTTTTTTGGACAGCAGTATTATAACGTCCAATGGATTTATTGTTTCAGATCCTGAAACCCGGCAAACCAGTGCCAAAGGGATCTATGCCGGCGGTGACGGTGCAGACGGGCCGGCCACTGTTATACAGGCTGTAGCCGCAGGGCGGAAGGCCGCCCGGTCGATGAATCAATACCTGGGATATGCCGGCAAAAATCCTGGAAATGAGAAAAAATTGATGAATCAATTTAATTCTTCCTGCCTGGGCAAATCATTCAAAGAAAAAGGGGTTTTAATGCCGGTAGAAAACCGGGAAATGGCCTTGGAAGACCTTGGGGGTCTCAGCCTGGATCAGGTTTCCAGAGAAGCTGCCCGCTGTATGAACTGCGGCTGTGTGGCAGTAACGCCCTCTGACCTTGCCCCGGTTCTCGTCGCCCTTGATGCAATGATTATTACCACACAGCGGAGTATTCCGGCAGAAACGTTTTTTACAGCAGGGGTAATGACCTCGACCATCCTGGAAAACAATGAGCTGGTATCTTCTATTGTTATCCCTTTTCAGGACAATATCAAGACCGCATATATGAAATTCAGAATCAGGAATGCCATAGATTTCCCCATTGCCGGCGTGGCAGTGGTGTTAAAAATAGTGAATGACAGTATTGAAAAAGCAAGGATCGTTATAGGGGCTGCCGCACCCATACCGTTGCAGGTTCGTAAAGCCGAAATAATCCTGGAAGGAAATTCAATTCAAAACGTAAAAGCAGCAGAGGCAGCAAGCCAGGCTGTGGCGGGTGCAGTATTGTTAACACACAATGGATATAAACTAAAAATAATTCAGGCAATGATTAGACGGACTATCATAGCAGCACTTTTGTAATACCTTTTACAATTTTTAAGGAGGAAGGAAATGAAAAAAACGTCATTAGTATTTGTTATTCTTGCAGTATCATTATTTTTATCCGGACCGGTTACGGCAAAAGAAATCCAATGGAAAGCACAGACCAGTTTTCCCTCTCAGGATTCAGGCACCATCCATCATGCTCAAGGCATGGTGGATGCAACAAATACGGCCTTAAAAGGACAACTTTCAACAACTTTTTTTCAACTGGGACAGATCGTGCCGGAAGCAGAGATGGGTTCGGCTTTATCCCATGGAGTTTATGATGCGGCCTACATGCCGGCCATGGCCCGTACCGAAGCCGGAAATATCGGATTCGGACTGCCTTTTTCCTGGGATAGTTTTGAAGACGTGATAGAGTTTTACTATGATTATGGATTCCTGGACTGGCTGAGAAAGCATGAAGAAAAATATAATATTTTTGTTGGCTGCCCACTTCCCTGGGGTCCGGTGGCATTGTTTTCTAATTTCCCGGTTAATAAAATGGAAGATTACAAAGGGAAAAAAATCTGGTCATGGGGTCTTATGTCAGCAGTAATAGAGTCTTTCGGGGCAAAGCCGGTCATGTTTGATCCGGGTGACGTTTACATGGCTTTGAAGCTGGGAACCATTGATGGTGTTCTTTTCGGACCTGCTGAACTGGAAACCATGAAATTAAAAGAAGTGATTAAATACATCAGTCTGCCTGCCCTTATTGATCCCCTTGTAATGGACTGGAGCATGAACATGAATTCATGGAAAAAACTGTCACCTGACACACAGGAAACCTATATAAAAGTAATGAAGGAAAATATTCGCCCCATGTATGACAGGATTGCCATAGAAAACAACATCGGGTTTAAAAAGGCTGAAGAATATGGGGTTAAAACAATCCATTTAAGTCCGGAAGAGGCAAAAAGGCTTAAAAAAGTTGCCCGCGAGACCTGGGATATTCAAGCAGCTAAAAATCCAGCCAATGAAGAGGCGGTTGCCATGCTTCGAAAATTCCTTGAAAAAAAGGGGAAATAATCCAAAATAAAAAACAGCAGCCGCTCCTCTGAATAGTTGAGAACGGCTGCTCATGTTGACAATGGATCACACATCATGGGATACTTTTTGAACCTTATAATTTAAAACGGATTCTCAAGGAGAGCGGCTAAATGATTTTTGTAAAACAGGTGATCGGCTTTATTAACACCCTGAACGAAAAAATCGGGCAGGTGTTATGTTTTTCTCTGGTTATTATCATGCTTATTCAAGTTATGGATGTTGTTTTAAGGTATGTTTTTAACAATCCGACCATCTGGGCCATGGATACCAATATCATGCTGTTTACAGGAACAAGTATGCTGGCAGGCGCATATGCCCTGTTGCATGATACCCATGTCCGCCTGGACATTTTCTATAGGAATCTGCGCCGCAGGCCCAAAGCTATTCTGGATATGATTACCGGTCTTCTGGCCATGACAGCGATCTGTTTTGTTATCTGGAAAGGCTCTGAAAGTCTTTTATGGGCCATAAAAATGAATCTGCACAGCCATTCCCACTGGGCACCGCCATTGTGGCCTGTGAAACTCTGTCTTCCGCTGGGAGGGGTGTTTTTACTGCTGCAGTTTATTTCACGCTGGCTGACACTTTTAATATCGCTTGTGGACCCTGAACAGAAAAGAAAGGACTATTTGAAATGAGCATCGGTCTGATTACCCTCCTGCTTTTTGCCTGCCTGTTTACCCTGCTGCTTCTCGGACTTCAGGTCTCTTTTGCCCTGCTGGTGACAGGCATTGTCTTTACGATTGTGTTATGGGGACCTTCTCATCTTTTTGTTCTTGCATCATCCATGCAGGGGGCCTTGAGCACAGAGGTATATATTGCGATCCCTTTGTTCATTCTCATGGGAAATATCCTTTCCCATACCGGGATTGCAGATGAACTGTTTCATGCACTGTATCTGTGGACAGGCCGGTTGAGAGGTGGACTGGCCATGGGGACAGTAGGTGCCGGGACCATCCTGGCGGCCATGTGCGGTTCCAGCGAAGCCGGAACCCTGACAGTAGGCCTGATGGCCCTGCCGGCAATGCTTAAAAGGGGATATGATCCCCGGATCGCCATCGGCTCCATTGCATCAGGGGGGCTTTTAGGATTCTTGATTCCCCCAAGCATTATTGCCATTGTCTATGCCGGGATATCAGGAGTGTCCATAGGCAAAATTTATTTTGCATCTCTCATCCCCGGCATATTGCTTGCTACATTGTATATTCTCTATATTGGAATCCGTTCCTGGCTTAATCCTGAATTATGCCCCTCTATTCCTGATGAAGAAACCCCGACATTGAATGAGAAATTAGCCGCACTGGGTAAAATCATCCTGCCGCTTCTGATTATTGTCATTGTAATGGGGGGAATATACGGCGGCATCACAACTCCCACAGAAGCCGCTGGTATGGGGGCCATTTCCGCATTTATCGTGGCGATCCTGAAAAGGCGCCTTACTTTCAAGGCTGCCCACGGGGCCATAATTGAAACCTTCAAACTTCTGGGCATGATCGGCTGGATTATCATGTGCGTGACGGTTTTTTCAAATGTTTATAATGCCCTTGGTGCGCCAACGATTATTAATGAAATGATCAGCTATTTTCCGACCGGCGGTTTTGGCATCATTATTTTTATGCAATTGTCCATTTTTTTACTAGGCACATTTATGGATGATTTTGCCCTTCTTTTTTTAACCATGCCCATATTTGTACCGATTATCATTTTCCTTGGATTTGATCCTGTCTGGTTTGGCGTAATGATTCTGATCAACATGCAATGTGCCCTTTTAACACCTCCCTACGGATTTAATCTTTTTTACATGCGGGCCATAACGCCGCCTGAAATTGATACAATGACCATATACAGAGGTGTGTTGCCCTTTATCGGTCTTCAGATTATTTGTCTTATTCTGGTGATGTTGTTTCCTCAAATCGCTCTGTGGCTGCCCTCTGTATTGATGTAATATCCAAAAAATTGCTTTTGGCAGACTTCGCCATTTTTCTGAGGATCGATGGAGTGTTGCCTATTATTCTTATAGCAAGATGAAATATGATCCATGTGTATTTGATAATGGTTCATTCGAAGGAACTCCGGAAGAAGGCTTTGTCCAGATTCCGTGCAGAGATCTGCTTTTTGAAGAATGCGAAGTTTATAAGATGCCGTAAAGTTTCGACGAAGCTTTTTCTCAGGCACTTCAGGATTTGGGAAAATATTATCTTCGCCTCCTAATGAGGAGCCCGCTCCAGTCGCCCCGCGGGCTCCTTCCACTGGCTCCTCATTGGGGGCTGCGCCTGGTCGATTTTCAGATGATAGCAGTTTGTTCATTTTAATTGGTTTCATAAGTATATTCCTTACCCGCCCTATTTTAACAAAAAAGCTGCTGACTATGATGAAAAAAGCATCTCCGGTTTGTCCAAAAAAGCATACCTTGAATTTCTTGAGGCCTTTTTAGCCCTGTTGAAACGCAATGTCAAAAAGACGACACGACTTGCGTTTATCAATGCAGACTGGCGGGATTTTCAGAATACATCGGCAGCAGAAGAAAAATATAAAGGCGGCATCCTCATAGACGACTACCTTGATATCCTGAAAAAGACGGGATGGTATCATACGCATATCATCCAGGCTCCCATGTCGACCCAGCGATTCAGTGCCGGAGTCGTCTCTGCTATGCAGAAAAGAAGCATACTGGGCGTTACCAGCAGGTATGTGATCGTTCTGAATCAACAGGGATTGGAATAATACAGCATGTTTCTGCGTGATTAGACTATTTTTCCTAATTCTCTCAAAACAGCTTCGGGTATGATGGACCATTTTCGACATCCCGATATATAGATAACATGCGCGAATTTAATAAGAAGGATCCGGAATACTGATCTATACAGACCCTTCAGAAGATGCCGTCTGCACAATATTGGATGAAACTTTAATCGCATTATCCCCAGATCAGTTTTAGATATCCCAATGTAATGGCACCAAAAAGTGAGAAAGACACATATAAAAAGAATACGCGAGACTTAACCAGTGTCCAGACCGCAGCCATTGCAGGTAATGTGGTGGTTGGACCGGCAATGAGAAAAGCCAAGGCTGCGGCAGGGGTCATCCCTTGGGTCAGAAGGCCGCTGACCATTGGTAAAGCGCTTAAATTGCTTGTATAGACGGGAATACCAAGAAAAGCTGCCGTTAAAATAGCCCAGGAATTTTCCTGGCCCATAATTGTTGTTATCCAAACTTCGGGAATATAAAGTATTATCAATGCCTCAAGGAAAAAAGCCAATGCCATGAATTTAATTACCAATAAGGTTGCTGTCCAGGATTCCTTGGATAAGCGTTTCCAGAAATTTTCTTTTTCATCACAGCCACAGCTGTTTGATTCATCGGTTGCGGTGGTGTTCACCTCCTGCATTGTCGAGCCAGTACCAAAATTGATCGAAGGTCTGATTTGAGTACCGATGTTTGAATTGGCAGCGCAACAGGCAGTTGTCGGAACCAGTTTTTCAGATTTTAAAGTAAACAGGTTTTTTGCACCGGTTGAAATACCAGACCAAATGGTTTTTCCAATCAAAGGCCTGTTTCGAGAATCTAAATTGCTTTTGTGTTTCAGGACATCCGTGCTTATCCATTTTTTTTGAACAAGAAAATGAGTTATAAAACCTGCGGACAGACTTAAGATAAGCGTCCCAACCAGACGCCAGACAGCTAAATCCAATCCAATCGTTCCCACACTCAAAAAGAAGATTTCAGGGTCCAT
>Ga0180009_10005316_pt1 | contig 13843 bp, 10 predicted proteins | sample OS_PC_MetaG_FD_123537 | JGI IMG/M metagenome (GOLD analysis project Ga0180009, IMG submission 123537) | Groundwater microbial communities from the Aspo Hard Rock Laboratory (HRL) deep subsurface site, Sweden - OS_PC_MetaG | ecosystem: Environmental > Aquatic > Deep subsurface > Groundwater... | reverse complement strand
GCCACCGTTATTGGTCCCAATGAGATCGCGGTATTCTGCAAGGGCAAAGGCCTCAAGGCGCACAATATGCACATTGGCGGCGCATGGAATTTCCCGTTCGGGAAAGTGAAATTGACGATCGCTCACCACGGATTCTCATCCGGCGAAAGTGGTCTTGATATTGGCGGAAATCCGTGCGGCTTTGTGTTCACCGTAGAAGGTAAAAACATCTACCATGCGGGTGACACAGGTCTCTTCATGGACATGCAGATCATCGGTGAAGTGGGGCTTGATCTGGCGATGCTCCCAATTGGTGACAATTTCACTATGGGTATCGACGATGCAGTGAGGGCGGTTGATTTTCTTAAGCCGAAGAAAGTCGTCCCGATGCATTACAATACGTTCGACCTGGTGAAAGCTGATCCCCAGGAATTCAAATCGAAGGTCAAGGGTGCGGAGTGCGTCGTGATGGCAGTCGGTGACAGCATGGAAGTCTAGTCTCGACGATATTGCGCGAAAGTGTGTCTCATGTTCGGATCTTACGCGTTCCCACAAATGTAGATAGCAGTAAGATCGATTCATACGTTGGGTTCATGAAGTCTTGAGAGAGAAAAGAGGTTGTGATGGCTGGCAGGAAGGGTTTCAGAATATTGCTTTGGCTCGCTGCAATAGCAGTCGTGCTTGTTCTCGTCGTTTATGCCGCAGTCTTGATACTTCTCCCGCAAGATAAGATTGTCGAGCTGATCATTCCGAGGGTCGAAAAGGCGTTGAATCGCAAGGTAACTGTTGGAGACGTATCCTTCACGATCTGGAGCGGCATCGGTCTGCGATTGTCCGACCTCGAAGTGAAAAATCCGAAGGGTTTCGACAATCCTAACATGCTTATACTCGACCACCTTGATGTGAAAGTGAAATTCTTCCCGCTGTTCAAGAAACGCCTCGAAATTACCAGCATTGTTCTTGATGGCCTCAGAGTGAACCTGGCGCGAACTGCTACGGGTCTGACCAATTACAGCGATCTGGGAGGGGCACCCGAATATGGCGTTGAACGGATAGAGCCGGAACAGGCTGCGGCTGCGCTGCCGTTCAGCTTTGAGAATCTGGTGCTGTCCAATTCATCACTTGTCTACGTCGATGATTCGTCCGGGTACTCGATTGCGCTCGATGGAATCAAACTCAAGAGTACATTGCTAACAGAAAGTGACCGGAGCTCGATGAAATCGAGCGGTGAGATGAGTGTCGATGGTTTCACGTACACCGTTTCGGGGGAGGAGCATCCCTTGCCGTCGCTGAAACTGGAGCTGCGACATGATCTCACATACGCCCCTCAAGGCGACAGTATGACAGTCAATAGTCTCGATTTTGCGCTTAATGAACTCAAGGGCAAGCTGACAGGCTCAATTACCAGCATCTCAGCCGAGCCGATTCTCGATCTGAACATCCGAACAGAGGATTTGAGCTTGAACGATATCCTTGAGTCGATTCCGGTCGAAGCGTTTCCTCAAGTCGCCGATCTCGTAGGCTCAGGCAAGCTTCATATGGTCGGAGATTATCGCGGTCCGGCGAGACTGACTCGTATCGCTGAGATCGAGGGTAAGGTGTCTATGAACGGTATCGAGTTGGCGCATGAAAGTTTCAAAGGAAAGCTTAAGATCAAACTCGCCGAGCTCAACTTCACGCAGTCAAATCTGACATTTTTCACAGATGATGCCGAACTCTCTGGCGAACCATTCAAACTGAAAGCGATTGTGGACAACCTTCCCGATCCGAGCATCTCGGCGGAATTCAGCATGAATCTGAATCTCAGCGTATTCCAGCCATATATGGAGCCGGATGCTGATTTGTCCGGCAGAATGAAGATCGAAACTACCGCATACGGCAAGATGAATGAGACAGCATCCATGTCTCTGCTCGGATCGCTGGAAATCGAGAATCTGAAATACCGCTCCAAATCGATGGATTTCCCGGTTGATGACCTCGATGCTACCTTTGAATTTCTTGGTAAGGATGCGGTGGTGAAGAAGTTCGACGCCGATCTTGGTGAATCTGACATTTCCATCCAGGGGAAGATCAAGGGATTTACACCATACGTCTTCCTGCTCGGAGATGTAGAACGTAAACCGCACTTCACCGGTCGGGTGACGTCGCAGTATCTCGATATCGATGGTCTCTTTCCCGAGGAAGTGGAGAGTGTCGGTGAACCGAGCTCTGTAGCGACTGATACCTCCATGCTCTTCCTGCCTGATTTCGACGCCGACGGCACGTTTTCCATATCAGAAGGCATTTACTCTCTCGTTGCTTTTGAGGATGCCACCGGGAAGTATGATCTTACAGACTACGTGCTCTCAATTGACAGCGTGAATGCCAAGGTCTATGATGGTAAAGTAACGGGTTCGGCCATCATCGATATCGAGAACTTCGATAGGCCGGAATATCAGGCAGATTATTCCGCCAGAGGAATTGAGATAAACAGTTTCCTCTCCCGCTTCACGTCGTTCGAGAACCACTTATTCGGAGAGTTCGACATCGACGGGTCATTCTCCGGTGCCGGGGCTGAAGTCAAAGATCTGCTTCCCACGCTCAAACTCAGCGGCACCGGGAAGATGCGCGATGGGAAATTGCTGAATTTCGATCTGATCAGCAAGCTTGCCGAATCTGTCGGCGCCAAAGTCTCTAATGAAGAGAAGATACGCGATCTCATCGGTTCGTATAGGGTTGAGAACGGGCGAGTATTCCTGGATGATCTATTCCTGACATCATCCACGGGAGACTGGCGCCTGAGCGGCTCAGTAGGATTCGATGGTTCTCTTTCATATGCCGGAGACGTGAAACTCTCTGCAAAAGCATCAGAAAACCTCGATTTCCTGGGAGGTCTGAAGGCGCTATTCCAGAGCGATAAGGGTGATGTCGTGCTTCCTTTCAAACTGACAGGCTCATACGCAGCACCCGAAATTGCGCTTGATACTTCACCGCTCAAAGAAAATGTCGATAACAAGATCAAGAACGAGAAGAAGAACCTTCTCGACAAATTGTTCAAGAAGTAGGGCCTGACGAAACATCGACTGACTTATGTTTAGAGCTCTCCTGGAGGATATCCGCGCGATTTATCGCAACGATCCGGCAGCACGAAATGTTGAAGTGTTCTGCTATGCCGGGTTGCACGCCATTTGGTGTCACAGATTCACGCATCTGTTGTGGAAGCTCGGAATCCCGCTTCTGCCCAGAATGATATCGCAGCTCAACCGCTTTTTCACCGGTATCGAAATACATCCCGGGGCAACAATCGGACACGGACTATTTATCGATCACGGGATGGGAATTGTGATCGGTGAGACAACCGAGATTGGCGATAACTGTGTTCTTTTTCATGCTGTCACTCTTGGTGGCACCGGTAAGCACAAGGCGAAGCGGCACCCGACAATCGGTAACAATGTCCTTATTGGGACAGGCGCCACTATTCTGGGTCCCGTGACGGTCGGCAACAACGTCGATATCGGCGCCAACACATTCATCGTGATGCATGATGTGCCGGACAACTGCACCGTCGTCGGCTCACCCGGCAAGATTGTCAAACTTAATGATCAGCGGGTAGATATCAAACTTCCGAGAACCGATGACTCTCGCTACCTCTAACTTGCCATCCGATTCCAATTCCGTATATTAGTGACATGACTTTTCGGCTATATTTTGCAGCCGCAGTTTTAGTGGTGATAGCTGGCTCTGATTCGCTTCTTGCCAGAAAGACTGCGGACGTAGACTCCAGGAGTTTTACGATTACAGCTTCTGATGCGCTTGTGGCTGCCGAGACTCGAGATGTGCTGGTGAAAGCTGTCAGTGATGCTGAAGAGATTCTTGGCGATACTGTCGCACCGCGAATCTCGGTCCATATCGTCGACACGCGGCAGGAATTCAACCAGATGATCCGCGGAGGAATGCCGGATTGGGGTGTCGGATGTGCTATACCATCCCGGAACCTCATCGTTGTGCTGTCTTCACGATCTTCCGAGTATGAGCAGTCGTTCGCAGAGATACTCAGACATGAATGGGGGCATATCGCCCTGAGGCACAAAATAGGCAGCGCGTATCTTCCTCGTTTTCTCGATGAAGGATTCGCGATGGACTTTGCCGGTCAATGGAACACCGGACTTGCGGTCACTTTAGCCAAAGCTCAGCTCATGGGGACTCTTTTTCGTCTGAGGAGCATCGACAGAGTGAACTTCTTCAACTCGTCTGAGGCGCAGATCGCGTATGCGCAATCGTATCAGGCCATGAAATATATCCGCTCAGCATACGACAATTCGTCATTCCTGATTCTGCTGGATCAGTTGAAGAGAGGCATCTCACTCGATCCGGCCATGTACAGTGCAATTGGCGCCGATTTTGACACTTTTGAAAGCGAATACACAAAGTATCTCGAGCAGCATTACAGCTGGCTCTTAATCTTTTCTGATATGACATTTGTGTGGATAGGTCTCGCGCTTCTGATCGTAGTTGGTTTTCTTCTCAAGAAGAGACGTGGCCGCGATACGATCAAGCGCTGGGAAGAAGAGGAAAAATACGAGAGCACCGATTTCGATTATGAAGAAGGTGACCCATGGGATTGAGCACCTGATTGCTCGTGTCCTGGTCGCATTTGCGAATACTCTGTCGGAACATGGCGCTCTAAGTCTCGGGGCATCCCTGGGTGCGATTGCTCGGTTGTTGATGCCGAGTCGCGTCGCAATCCTGCGGGAGAATCTCCGACTCTGCCGGATCTCATTCGATGATCCGGAACGGCAGCGCCTTTTTGTCATTCGAGTATTCCAGCACATTGGCGTAACCATTCTGGAGATTCTCAGACAGAACTCTTACCGCCGAAATGATTTCGACAGAAAGATATCATTTGATGATCTCGAGCAGTTCAACATCGCTGCTCGAACAGGTAAGGCTGTCTTGCTGCTATCGGGTCATTTCGGGAACTGGGAACTGCTCGGCGCATATGCACGGCGACTTGGATATCCTGTTGACCTGCTGGTCAAACGTCAGAGCGATGAGCGTGCCGATGACCTGATGAACTCATTGAGGCAGAAACAGGGAGTAGGTGTCATCTATACTGATACAGGCATGAGAGCGCTTGTTGACGCTGTGAGGAAGCGCAGGTTTGTCGCCATACTCGCGGATCAATATGGTGGAGCCGAATCGGAGACAGTCAGCTTCTTCGGTCTGGACACATTGGTGCCATCGGGACCAGCCGTTCTGATCGAAAGATACAGTCTGCCGTTTATGTTCGGCACAATGCGCAGGGCAAAGAACGGCCTCCATTATCTGAGCGCACAGACTATCACCAACTGGCAGGGACGGGGGCGTTTGGAGATTCTGCAGGCATACTCAAGCATGCTGGAGGATGCGATAAGGCGCTCGCCGGAGATGTGGCTCTGGACTCACAGGAAGTTCAAGAATCTGAGCAACTACAAGGGTGGCGCTAAATGATAGATCCATCAGCCATCCACAGTGTAATAGTCAGGCTGCCGAATTGGATAGGTGATGCCGTTATGGCTATCCCGGCAGTAAACTGCATCAAGCAGCACCTGCCTCATGCAGAAGTAACGTGCCTTGGAAAGAAGGCGGTCAACCAGCTATACAAATATAACCACAATGTCGACCAGCTGCTGGAATTCAAATTGCCGGAGGGGAAGAACCGCCTCAGCGCTCTTAAGTCGTTTTCTCAAAACCTGCGCAAGCATTCATTCGATCTGGGATTGATTCTGCCTGATTCGTTTTCGTCGGCCCTTGTGTTCAGGCTTGGGGACGTGCGTCGACGAGTCGGTTATCGTTCGGAGCTCCGCTCATTCATGCTGACAGATTCAATTCGACTTCCCGCCGATTTAGTCCACAGAAGCGAGAAATATATCGGTCTGGTGATGCAGGCGTTCGGGATTGAAAACTGCTGCAAAGATATCGCAGTGGATGTTTCTGACAGAGAGAGGCAGGCGGCCGATAGATTCCTGACTGTTGTTGGCAGGTTTGTTGTCATTTGTCCGACGTCACGAGCTCCGTCACGACGTTGGGGTGAAGAGAAATATTGCGAGTTGATTGCTCGTGTGCACAATGACTTACGCTTATCTGTCGTGCTCGCCGGCTCCGGCGATGAATCGGAACTGATAGAGCAGATTGGCAACAAAGCGGGCGTCCCATATCTTAATCTCGCGCAAGAGGACGATCTGTTGCTGTCTGTTGAAGTTATGAGACGAGCTGAGGCTTTTGTCGGCAATGATTCAGGGGCAGCTCATCTCGCTGCCTCAGCCGGAGCGAGAGTGGTGAGCATTTCAGGTGCCGACGATCCGCGCGAGACGCGTCCGCTTGCCAGAGTCGGCACGATAGTAAATAAACAGATCCACTGCAGCCCATGTGTCAAGAACATCTGCCCGAGAGACGACCATGTCAACGAGTGCATGGATGTCATCGCGGTCGGTGAGGTGGTGGAAGTTGTCAGAGAAATCATGGCAATTGAGAAGTAAGAAGAAGATATCGGTTGTCGGCTGCATCAACCGTGACACGGTGATTCGCCCGGGCAGCCCAACCCTCCATGGCTACGGCGGAATTCTCTACAATGTGTTCGGTCTTTCGGCACTCCTTGGATCAGGTGTCGAAATAGTCCCGATGTGCAATCTGGGCAGGGATGCGGCCGCGCCGGTGCTCAGCCTGACGTCAGCATATACAAACATCTTGACCGATCAGATTCGCGTCGTTGCGACCCGAAATAATCATTGCACGATGAAGTATCGTAGAAGTGGTGAGAGGAGCGAGACATTCGCTGGATTCGTGCCTTCTATTTCTTACGGTCAGCTCGAAAGCGCACTCGACAGCGATATCGCATTGGTGAATTTCATCTCCGGGCGGGACGTTACTCTCAAGACTCTCAAGAGATTCCGCGAGCTATTCACAGAGATGATATATCTCGATTTTCATACGTTGTCGCTTGGATTGAGAGAAGGCGGCAGCCGCTTTTTGCGCCGACCGGAAAAATGGCGCGAGTATATCGAGTGCTGCGACTTTCTACAGATGAATGCACGCGAATTCTCCCTGCTGTCCGGCAAGCAGCCGGTTGAATCGGATATTGTCGGGTTTTATGATTCTCACGTGCGATTGACTGGCAAAGCGCTGCTCGTGACTCTCGGCAAGGAGGGCGCTGCCATGGTCGATGTCCGGAGAGGCCGCGCAAGAGTCAGTTTCACCAGACCATCATCACTGCCTACTGTCATAGATACCACAGGCGCAGGCGATCTGTTCGCTGCAGGATTCTGCGCGGGTTTGGTATCGGGAGAATCCCTTGAGGCATGTCTGAAATTGGCTGTGAAGAGTGGAACGCAAGGGTGCACGATCATCCACCCACAGGACTTCGCAGGCCGATAGTGATGTAGCAGTCTGTGATCTTCGTGCGGTCTATTTGTTCAGATAATCTTCGATAATTCTGCGGGCTTTCTCGACCGCTTTCCCACGATGAGACATGCTGTTCTTAACTTCGGCAGGCATCTCAGCGAATGTTTTGCCGAGATGTGGAATCTCGAAAACCGGATCGTAGCCGAAACCCTGTTTGCCCCGTATCTCGGTCGTGATTCGGCCATTGACGCGCCCTTCTGCAAATCGCAAGTCGTTTTTTCCAAAGCATAGAGCAATCACGCACCTGAACCGCGCTGAGCGCTTTTCATCCGGGATACCTTCGAGGGCGGAAAGCAGCTTCCGGTTGTTGTCCGCAAATGTGCAACCCGGACCGGCATAACGTGCCGAGTTGACTCCCGGTTCACCGCCTATTGCATCGACTTCAAGCCCTGAATCATCCGCAAGTGATGGCAGTCCTGTGAAATCGAAGATGGCGGCAGCTTTGAGTGCGGCGTTCTCTTCGAGAGTGGCGCCTGTCTCTTCAACATCTGGAAAATCGGGATATGCATCCTTTGTGACGATTTCTACCTTGAGCCTGGAGAGTATCTCGGTTATCTCTCTAATTTTGTGGATGTTGTTGGTAGCGAGGACGAGTTTCATAGCGTCAGTATTTCGTGATGTCGATTCTAATTACATTTGTGATCTGATCACCAAGAAAGTGTCTTGCCACCTGATTGAATCGATCGGGCAGGTCGGAAACGTAGAACTTGTGCAAGACGTCTGTGGTCTTCTCGCGTAGAAGGTCACGTGTCATCAAGTGCTTATACACCACCTGTGCAGTCTCCTCCGCCGAATCAATCAGCGCAACTTTATCCCCGAGCACCTCGCGTATCACGTTCTTCAGTAGTGGATAGTGCGTGCATCCCAGAACGAGAGTATCGATCCCGTTGGTGCGGAACGGCGCAAGGTAGTCCTCCGCTATCAGTTTGGAAGCGGGCTTGTCCAAATAACCCTCTTCGACAAGGTGGACAAACAACGGACATGCGAGAGAGAATACTTTGATCTTTGGATCGAGTTTTCCGATCTCCCTTGAGTAAACATCGGATGATATCGTACCGGTGGTGCCGATCACGCCGATCTTGCCGTTGCGGGTCGATTTTAGCGCTGATCTGGCGCCCGGTTTTATAACGCCAAGCATCTCTATGTCGTACTCACTCTCGATTGTTGGAAGCGCCAGGGCGGAAGCCGTGTTGCACGCGACGACGATGATCTTGACACCCTGCTCGATCAGGAAATTCGCGTCCTGACGAGAAAACTCGGTGACTATGTCCTTTGACCTCGGCCCATAGGGAGTTCTGCCTGTATCTCCGAAGTATATCACATCCTCATTGGGAAGAAGGCGAAACACTTCCCTGGCAACGGTCAGACCGCCAAGTCCGGAATCGAAAATGCCGATTGGCTGAGAGCTAAGGGTCTCCATCATCGTCTCTTTCTAATCTCTTGCATTGTGCTTGTCAATGAATTTCTTGACACCATAGTATATCGCATCAGCCGCTTTCTGCTGAAATGACTCTTTCTTGAGCAGAGCCTCGTCTCGCTTGTTCGACAGATATGCAAGCTCGATAAGGACAGAGGGCAGGTAGACCTTGTTCAAAAGAAAGAAACCTGCCTGATCAACTCCTCTCGACTTGATCTTCAAGCGATCCTCCAGTTCGTTTTGAATATCGGACGCGAGCTCTTTCGATTCCTCCTGATACTCAGTTTGCATAAAGTCAATCATCACAAAGTCGAGGCTATCCGCAGAGGCACCGCTCGTCCGTTCAAGTAGTATTGATCTGTTTTCCAGCATTGCTGTCCTGCGCGCGTCGTCATCGATAGCAGGAGCGAGGAAGAAAGTCAGTGATCCTGAATTCTTGGCGTTATCGTCGGAGAAGTCTGTATGAATCGATAGAAAAAGATCGCCATAGGTGTTCGCGAGATCGGCTCGCTGTTGCAGGGTCAAGGTAGTATCCACATAACGGGTTAGCATTGCCGAAGTAGTACCGTCCTCATCGAACAGCTCTTTAAGCTTCATGGCAACGGAAAGCGTGACGTCTTTCTCTCTGCAGCCCTGCGATCCTACCGCTCCAGTTTCGTCGCCTCCGTGGCCGGCATCGATGACAATAGTGCTGATGTACCCCGATCTATCGTGCGGCACATCAATGCCCTCAAGAACCGTCGGATCGAAAGTCGTATCCACTATTGCTATCTGGATTCGCGGCGGGTTTGTGGTGAAGCTGTGATGGAAGCTCGATATCGTGCGGTAGAACTTGATCGCCAATTGGGATGACTGTTCGAACTGAAAAGCTTCTACTTTCTTGATGGCTTTGGGCCGTGGATGAGTCCGGAAATGGCGTTCATCCAGTTTCCCTCCGAATATATTGACATTAATCCATTTTTGCTCGCTGACATACGCTTCATATGGCAACTTTTCCCTGGTGACTATTTCAATCAGATAGCCGTTCATCTTTGGTTCGAAATTGACATCAACAATGTTGTACTGGCTCTCTTCCGCCCAGATCGTTTTCTCAACTTCATCCCAGAAAAGAGATTTGGATACAAGATTGTCAAGCGCTTCAACAAATGTAATTGCCGGAACGTAGATATCGCCGTGTCTGTATAGCGCAGGATATGTGATGTTGAGCAGTTGATTGTCGAAGCGAACGTAGTTCGAGAACATCGGTACGACAAGATCACTTTCCCCTGACGTGAGTTGAGCTTCGAAGAACCAAGGGTCCCAATTGAGTTTGCACTCTGAAGCTCTTGCGAGATCCATCAACGACAGATAGGTCAATTCCCCTTCGCTGATTTGCCGGATCGGGTATTCAGAACCCTTGTATTTGTAGACTGCTTGTCCAAATATCGAAGGGCATACGGCTAAGGTGAGAAAGAGTGTGATGATTAATCTGGTGAAGGCTGACATATCTTTGTGTTCTTGTCAGTTTTACGCTGTGCTACCTGTCGCGTTCCCGCATTGCCTGGCGCATTTTGCGGTCCGCGTCTTTCTTCTTGATCGATTCGCGCTTGTCGTAGAGTTTCTTTCCGCGGGCGACCGCCAGTTCGAGCTTGCAAACTTTCCCCTTGAAATAAATACTGATAGGGACAATCGTCAGACCTTTCTCAGCGGTCTGCGCTTTCATCCTTCTGATTTCTTTCTTGTGAAGGAGAAGCCGACGGTCTCGTACCGGATCAGGTTCGAAGTCTGTAGCAAGAGGGTATGGATTGATTCTCATGCCGACGATCCATGCCTCGTTCTCCCGGATCTCAGCATATGCCTCCTGAAGTGAGACTTTGCTGTCTCTTATTGACTTAACTTCGGCACCGATAAGCTCGATCCCTGCCTCATACTTATCCAGTATGTGATATTCGTGAAACGCTTTGCGGTTCTTCGAAATTACCCTGATTCTTGCTTCGCCTTCAGCCATGCAGCCAATTAATGGTCAAACACCTGCGTCTGCAAGTTAAAGTTGTGACGCGACCTGCCGGGTTTTTTGTCTTGCCACATGCCGTAAAATGGGCAATATTGACGCCGCCGGGCCTCCAGCGGTTGGTAAGCAGAGAGGTTGCGGCGATAGCAAGGAGCTTCGCTTTGATTTCTAATCTGATTACAAAGATATTCGGTAGCAAGCACGGCAGGGACCTCAAGAAAATGGGTCCGATTGTTGAGGAGATAAACCGCATTTTTGAGACTCTGGAGGATAAGCCTCAGGAGTATTTCATAGAAAGAACGGCTGAATTTCGCAAGGTGGCTGTTGAGGTCGTTGACGAAGCCAAGGCCCATCTTATAGACACAAATCTCGATCGGAAAGAGAGAAACAAGGAGATCCGCAGGCGGGTCGATGAGTATCTCGACAGCATCCTCCCAGAAGCTTTCGCTATGGTGAAAGAAGTCTGCCGCCGTCTGGTGGGACAGCGATGGGAGACCGCGGGAACAGCAGTCGAATGGAATATGGTGCCATTCGATGTGCAGCTGATCGGCGGCATAGTGCTTCACCAGGGCAAGATCGCCGAGATGGCTACCGGCGAGGGCAAGACTCTTGTTGCGACCTTGCCTCTGTATCTGAACGGACTCGCCGGTCGGGGAGCCCATCTTGTCACGGTCAACGATTATCTCGCAATGCGTGACCGGGAGTGGATGGGACCAATCTTCGAGTACTGCGGCCTGACTGTCGGTTGCCTTCAGAACGGAATGAGCCACGATGAGCGGAGGCAGCAGTATGCACGTGACATAACATATGGCACCAACAATGAATTCGGCTTTGACTACCTTCGCGATAATATGGTTTGGTCAAAAGAACAGCGCGTCCATCGCGAGTTCATCTATGCGATTGTTGACGAGGTCGACAGCGTCCTTATAGATGAAGCGAGAACGCCGCTGATCATATCGGGGCCGGTTGAATCGACTATCGGCGAGGCATTCAGAGATATGCGGCCTCCGGTGGATCGCATGGTCAAGAAACAAACCATTCTTGCCAATCAAATGCTTGCAAATGGCGAGAAGGCGCTCAATAACGAAAACTACAACGATGCTGCTTTCGAATTCCTGACAACGCGGCGTGGAAGTCCTAAGAACAAGAAGCTGCAGAAGCTTGTCAAGGAGCAGGGCGTCGCGAAGATGATTCAGGATATCGAGCTGTCGATATTGCGCGAGAAGAAGAACCTTAATGAAGTTGATGAGAGGCTCTACTTTGCGATCGACGAACGCGACCACTCAGTCCATTTGACCGAAATGGGGCTGAACGAGCTCTCTCCCGTCGACAAACAGCTCTTCGAGATTCCCGATCTCACGGACGGTCTCCATGATATCGACGCTGACGAAGCTCTTACCGCTGAGGAGCGGGTTGTTGCGAAAGAGAAGCTATATAAGCAGCACACGGAGCGTTCACAGAAGTATCACGCGATATCTCAACTTCTGAAGGCGTACTCGCTCTTTGAGAAAGATGTCGAGTACGTTGTTCAGGAAGGCAAAATAATTATTGTCGATGAATTTACCGGCAGGATGATGCCGGGGCGGAGATTCTCCGACGGTCTCCATCAGGCTATCGAGGCGAAGGAACTGGTTACCATCGAAGGGGAGACGCAGACCGTCGCGACTATTACGTTGCAGAATTACTTCAGAATGTACGAAAAACTCGCCGGCATGACCGGAACCGCTGAGACTGAAGCGGCTGAATTCTGGAATATCTACAAGCTTGACGTGGTTGTGATTCCCACAAACCAACCGATTAGAAGGCTCGATTTCGAAGATGTGATTTACCGTACAAAGCGCGACAAATACAAATCCATAATAGAAGAAATCAGCCATGAGCAAGATCGCGGGCGGCCGGTTCTTGTCGGTACTATTTCTGTCGAAGTGTCCGAAACACTTTCGCGACTCCTCAAGGCGAAGGGAATCAAGCACGAGGTGCTCAATGCGAAGCAGCATCAGCGAGAGGCAGAGATTGTCCAATTTGCAGGTCGATCGGGCGCTGTTACTCTTGCGACGAACATGGCTGGACGTGGAACCGATATCAAGCTTGGGCAGGGCGTGCTGCGACATAATAACTGCGCGCTCGTTGAGGCTCCGGAGTCCGGTGAAGTATGCCCTCACAAGAAAGAGCTGAACTGCACCGAGGACATTCCCTGCGGCCTTCACATCATCGGTACTGAGAGGCACGATTCAAGACGCATCGATCGCCAGCTGAGGGGAAGGTCGGGTCGTCAGGGCGATCCGGGATCATCCAGATTCTACCTGTCACTTGAAGATGATCTGATGCGCCTGTTCGGTTCCGATCGAATCGCTTCGATCATGGATCGAGTCGGTGTGAAAGAGGGAGAGGTCATTACGCATGGCATGGTTACAAAGGCTATCGAGCGTGCACAGAAGCGAGTTGAATCCGAGAATTTTGCCATTAGAAAACGAACACTCGATTACGACGACGTGATGAATAGCCAGCGCGAGGTAATTTATGGACGGCGCCTCGATATTCTGGAGAATGTCGATATCTATGAACAGGTCGAAGAGAAGATCAGAGAAATCATCGACAATATGGTCGCGGAGCACACTTCCTCCGGCGATTATCCAGAGAACTGGGATCTCATAGGGCTGCGTGGTCAGGTCGAGAAGATATTCCTGATTCAGATTGATGTCTCGCCGGAAGCTGTCGAGGAACTCACCCGGGAGAAGCTTGCTGATGTCATTACTGATCTGGCGCTGAAGATCTACCGCCAGAAGGAGGAGGTTCTCACTCCGGAGAGAATGCGAGGCCTCGAACGATACGCGTTCCTTAGGGCTTTAGATGATCGATGGCGCGATCACCTATATGAGATGGATCAACTTCGTACAGGTATCTCCCTGCGTGCGTACGGTCAGCGGGACCCGCTCGTCGAGTATAAAAAAGAGGGGTACCGGATGTTCATGGAACTGATCGACCAGATAGATAAGGAGGCCGTGCGGCTCTGCTACTGGGCGCAACCGGCAGAAGAG
>Ga0180009_10005315_pt1 | contig 13844 bp, 8 predicted proteins | sample OS_PC_MetaG_FD_123537 | JGI IMG/M metagenome (GOLD analysis project Ga0180009, IMG submission 123537) | Groundwater microbial communities from the Aspo Hard Rock Laboratory (HRL) deep subsurface site, Sweden - OS_PC_MetaG | ecosystem: Environmental > Aquatic > Deep subsurface > Groundwater... | reverse complement strand
TGCGCAGCCAGATCCAGGCCCACACCATCCTCAAATCCCTGTTCGAGTGGCTTGCCAAAGTGCGTTACCTCGACAGCAATCCATGGGACGGCGTGCCGCCGCCACAGCGGGTGATGGGCGTGGCCATCGCGCCTGATTTGGAACTGACGCACGCGTTCACACGCAGCCAGTGGGCATTTCTCATGGAATATCTGCACGGCCAGCCTATGGACGAATCCATCCGGCGCTTGCACTTCGTGCTCCCCTTCGCCTATGCCACGGGGCTACGGCTCACCGAACTGGTGGATGCCCGCCTGGGGAGACTCTATTCGGTCCCGCTCAAGCGGGGCCTGGGGGGCCGCTGGATGCTGAAAGTGCTCGGCAAGGGGGGCAAATGGCGTGCAGTCCCGATGCCCGGCATGGTGATGGATGCATTACGCGATTACCTGGCCTGGCGGGGCCTCAATGCCGACCCGCTGGATAATCCTGGAGACATTCCCCTGATCGCACGGCTGCGGCTTGGGCAGGATACGGGCACCCTGGATCCCACGACGCTGTACAAGACCTTGAAGGTGTTCTTCAGGGAAGCGGCTGCGGTGCTTGCCACGCAGGGGCATCATGACGACGCTAAAAAGATGGCGAAAGCCTCGACGCACTGGCTTAGACACACGCGCGGCGCGCATTCCGCAGAGACGATGCCAGTCAACATGATCCAGCGCCTGCTCGGACACGCCAGCGTGGCAACCACCAGCATATACACCTCGACGGACGACGAGATGCTGTTTCTGCTACTGGATGACAGCCTGAAAATAGAAACCCAACCGGGCAACAGGGTCAGCTGAATGGCCATGCCAATTCTTTTTGGCTCTGGCAGATGATGATGCAGAACTCGCTCTGCAAGCGCTGTAACAAGTGAGTCGCGTAGATGCTACGGATGCCTCCACCGTTATTGGGCAATATCCGTATCGTCTCCTTCTTGCTATCGAACCTTCAATGCCCGGCGATTCTCGGCATACTCCACGCCGCCGACAAGGCCTCAGCCTGCTGCAACACCGTCTGCACCGCCGCGTCTTGTAGATCAGGGGGGTAGCCGTACTTACGCAGAATGCGCTTCACCAAGACACGCATCCGGGCACGGGCCGAGTCACGATGTGCCCAGTCAACTGACACATTCTCCCGTAGGCTGACGAGCAGTTCGTGTGCGATCAGTCGAAGCTTGTCGTCACCCATCATTTCGACCGCGCTCTCGTTCTCAGCCAGCGCGTCGTAGAAGGCGATCTCCTCATCTGACAAGCCGGTTTCCTCACCGCGCTGGCGTGCTGCCCGGATATCTTTGGCCAGTTGGATTAACTCCTGCAGCACCTCGGCGGTCGTGATCGCGTTGGCGTGATACCGCGCGACCGCATCTTCCAAACGTTCCGAGAATGCCTTGGTTTGCACGACGTTGGCTTTGCTGCGGGAACGGATGCCGTCGTTGATCAGCTTCCTCAACGCTTCGAGCGCGAGATTCTTGCGCTCCATCTGCTGAACTTCGGCCAAGAACTCGTCTGACAAGATCGAGATGTCCGGGCTCTTGATCCCGGCGGCAGCGAGGATGTCGACAATCTCGGTAGAAACTACGGCGCGACTCACAATCTGTTGAATTGCCAGTTCGCGCTCCTGCTGGGCCACGCCTGACCCGGTGCTGCTCTTTACCAGCGCTGCACGAATTGCCTGGAAGAAGCCTACTTCCTCTCGAATTTCGCGGGCCTCGTCGGATGCCGATGCAAGGGAGAACGCCTTGGACAGCGCCAGCACGGCATCCTGATAGCGGCGATGTGCGTCCTTCTTGCCTTCCTTGGTTTTCTCTTTCGCCGCCAGATTTTGCTGCAGGTCGAGAATCCACTCAATTGCACCGGCCATCATCGCCAAGCGTTCCTGCGGTGTCCCGCCCATAGCAGATGCGTAGTCGAAGCCGTGATACATGTCGCGCACGACTTCGTATTTTTCCATCAGCACGGCGACGGCCTGCGCTTCGTCGACGCCGGTGTTTTCCTGATCGTTCTTTGAATACTGCTGCAGAGCTGACTTGAGGTTCTGCGCGATGCCGATGTAGTCCACGATCAACCCGGCAGGTTTGTCGCGGAACACGCGGTTCACTCGGGCAATCGCTTGCATCAGGCCATGCCCTTGCATCGGCTTGTCCACGTACATTGTGTGCATGCACGGCGCGTCAAAGCCGGTGAGCCACATATCCCGAACGATTACCAGCTTGAGCGGGTCGTTGGGGTCACGGGCACGCTTGGCCAGTAAATCACGCCGCGCCTTGTTGCCGATGTGCTGTTGCCACTCCTGCGGGTCACTTGCCGCCCCTGTCATCACGATCTTGACTGCACCGGCGTTGTCGTCCGTGCTGTGCCAATCCGGGCGCAGCTTTACGATCTCGTCGTACAGCTTTACGCAGATGCGACGGCTCATGCACACCACCATCGCTTTTCCGTCCAGCGCGGCAACGCGATCCTCGAAGTGGGTGACCATGTCCTGCGCAACCAGCGCGAGGCGCTTATCGCTGCCCACCAGGGCTTCCACTGTCGACCATTTGCGCTTGAAGCGTTCCTGCTCAACCTCCGGATCGTCCTCTGTTAGTTCGTTGACCTCGGCATCGATCTTCGGCTTCTCATTCTCATCAAGTTCAATGCGAGCGAGCCGCGACTCATAGTAGATCGGCACTGTCGCGCCATCCTCGACTGCGCGGCTGATGTCGTAGACATCGATGTAATTGCCGAACACCGCCGGGGTGTTCACGTCATCAGCTTCAATCGGCGTGCCGGTAAAACCAATAAAAGATGCGTTGGGCAGTGCATCGCGCAGGTACTTGGCGAACCCGTAGGAAATCTCACCTGTTTTGGTATCCACCTTGGCACGAAAGCCATATTGACTGCGGTGCGCCTCATCAGCGATTACGACCACATTACGGCGATCTGTCAGCGCCTCGCTTGTTTCTCCAAATTTTTGCAAGGTCGTGAAAATCACGCCACCAGATGCACGCGCCAACAGCTTCTGCAAGTCTTCGCGGCTGTCAGCCTGTACAGGTGTCTGACGAATCAGGTCACGGCACATCGAGAAAGTGGTGAACAGCTGGTCGTCGAGGTCATTGCGGTCGGTCAGCACCACCAGCGTTGGATTGGCCATCGCAGGATGTTTGACCAACTGCCCGGCGTAGAACGCCATCAACAGACTCTTGCCTGAGCCCTGGGTGTGCCAGATCACGCCGACCCGCTGATTGCCACCAGGGGCGGACGCTGTTACGGTGCTGTTGACCGCGTGCTGTACCGCGTGAAACTGGTGATAGCCCGCGATGATCTTCGCCAAGCCCGAGCCCACCTCACCGAAGACCGTAAAGTGGCACAACATATCAAGCAAGCGGCGCTGCTCGAAAACGCCTTCAATCAAAGTCGAGAGTTCGGGCGCTCCTTTCGGTGCAACGTCTTTGCCGTCGGTCGTGCGCCACGGCATGAACCGCTCCAGATCAGCGGACAGCGAGCCGACGCGGGCGGTGATTCCATCCGATGTCACCAGCAGTGCGTTGGTATTGAATAGCGCCGGGATCTGCTTCTTGTAGGTCTGCAGCTGGTTGAAAGCCCCGACCAATGTTGCGTTGCCGCTGCCGGGAGCCTTCAGTTCTATCACGCCCAGCGGCAGGCCATTAACGAACACCACCACGTCTGGGCGGCGGTTGTATTGCCCGGCAATCACTACGAACTGGCTCACTATCAGCCAGTCGTTCTGCTCCGGCTGCTCGAAGTCGATAAGGGAGACCTTGCCAGCTGTCAAGGTGCCGTCGTCGGCGTAATACTCGACATCAACGCCCTCAGTGATCAACTTGTGGATGCGGCGGTTCTCCTCAAGAAGCGACGGTAGATCAGTCTGCATCACCTTACGGATCGCATCCTGTCGCGCATCCAGAGGCAGCCCTGGATTGAGCAGCGCAACGGCACTCTCGAAGCGCTTCTTCAACACAACCTCATCATGGCTTTCGCGCTCAGGGCGGTGACCATCGGGACCGATGTTTTCCTCTTGCTCGATGCTGTAACCCAGCCCGCGCAGTTGTTCCAGTAATGCCAACTCAACAGAGGCTTCGGATAAAAACGCCATGACTACTCCCTCCACCAACTATTTTTTTAGTTGGTCATTTTTTTATTAAGCTGTTGGCAGGCCAAGTTTGTCGAAGAACGCGCGGTTCCGCTCTCTTGCCGAATTTAGCAGGCGGTCAAACGAAATTACTTCGATGTAGGCTTTGTAATTTTGGTTGTACCCAAAGTAGCCAAGGTGATCGCTGGTAACCGTTAATCCGAGCGTTTTGCATCGTCGCTCAACGGTGGGGGTGATGTCACAAATGGCATAGCAAAAGCCGGGTATCTCGTCTGAGCGCGGTATAGGACGACCAGAAGATGTTTTCGCGTTCCCTTCCCGAATTCGCTCCAAATATCCCAGCGCCTGTTCAACAGGGTCTTTCTCTTCCCCCGCAGCAGCGTCATTCCGCATGGGCCGCTTGATCTCAACGATGACAATTGACGCCAGAGGCAAGCGCTGGCCGTCGGCAACAAGAATAGGTTCATCAAAAACGTTCAAGACGCAAATGTCAGGCTCTTTCGTCTCGGCACAATCGGTGATTGGCATAGATGAGAGCGGCTTGTCAGATGCCAGAAAATCATGGAAGGCAAGCCGCTCGTCAATCAGCCAGAGATTGCAACTATCAAGCCTGATTTCATCCGACGTTTTTCTCATCGGCATGATGAGCTCGTGAATGAGCTCTTCTCTGGCGTATTTTCCATCCGCCCCACGCTGAATAGCTTTCTCTAGAATGTCCAAAATGACTTTTCTATGGAAAACGTAGTTCGCAAGATCGGACTTCTTGATGTCTTCCGCCTTCTCCAAGTAGTTGGTGAGGCGTGCGTGGTACTGGGCAGGAGTTTCATCCTTGCCGAAGTTCATCACCTCATGGCCCTCGGAAAGCAAACTGCCTTCAATTTCAGAAAGCTGCTTGTGTAAGATGAGGTCTAGTTCTTTGTCAGTGATATCTGGATCGACACTTAATTTGTCGTCCGAAATGCGTGCCAAAATGGGACGGTAGCGAGGGGCTCGGTGGCAGACGAATTTCTCCACTCGCTCCCGCCCTGCCTTCTTGCTTTCCTGCAAATAACCTTCCAAATGTTTACTTGAGGAAGCTATGACCGCATCCCTAATCTCAGTCAGGTTCAGCTCGGTTTCCGAGAACAAGTCATCACTCATTTCCTCGATGTCGAAGCCTATTCGCTCAGGGCGTACATGCTGATCCAGGAAAGGTGAAGTGACGTAGCAGGCGTAAACAAAGTCGCCAGCTTCCTCCCTAATCTTTCCGTGCAGGCCAGCCACCTTGCCAGCGATATTCTCTTCTTCAACCACACGGCTTGCTGCGCACCAAGCGATAAAGTGCTGCTTGGCCGAGCTTGCTTTGAGCTTGATATGAGTCAGCTCGAAGCTGTTCCCCTTGATTTTGATGCTCTCCTTATTGGCAGAAGAGAACATGTATTCGTCGTAAACCTCATGAAGATCGATCAGATCCAGGTCGTCTTTGATAAGTATCTTGGGCGCGCCACCGTCACGGACAAAGTACCAAAGGCAGTGCTCAAATAGACTATTTGCGATAGTCCTAGCCGTCTTGGCAGACTTCTCCCTATACGGCTTGTTAAATCCGTCCAAATGCACGCAGGTTTTCGGCTGCACTCCTGGCGTGACATCGGACAGCTTGATGTTTCCAACACCCTGAGCCGCTGTGAAGGAAAAGGATCGCTGCTTCAGACTTCCTGTGTCATCTCGGTAATCGCTGGTGATGCTGATGCCATCGAATGCTTTGAGCCAAAGCAGGCGTCCCACGCCACGGCAACCCTGCTGAGCTTTGTAGTCACTGTCGAGGGTCTCGAACGACGCCATATTCTTGTCATGAAAGCCCACCCCGTTGTCAATGATTTTGAAGCCAATGATGTTCTCAAGTGGTGGAGCACCTCGCCTTAACTTTCCTTCATCAAGTTGCAGTGCTGCTTGCGGCGCTCTGATAATCTCAATGGTGATCTCCCCGAAACTGGGGTCAGCGTTCATCTCTGCAATGGAGTGAATGGAGTTGACTACAGCCTCAAACAAGGGAAGCATTCCATGATTTCGCGGAAGCGGAGTATTCCGCAACCGTCCTTGCAGGTAGGTATTCATGCTCATTTTGTTTCTCCGCTCAGCCCTTCGTCCATCCATATTGCGTCTTCGTGCTGCCCCGACTCATCCTCTTGCGCTCTGAACGCCACACTGCGTGTAGCGTTCAATGCCTCAACGAAGGCGTCTCGGTCTAGCTGGTAAAGCAAGCGACTGGCTTCTACCCTGAGCGGCAAGATGTCACCCGATGGAAGCGCCACTTCCACTACGAGAAATCCTTCCTCGTCTACGCTGGCCTGCAACGATACCTGTACATCGATCAGCTGGTGCAGATGGTCGAAGCGCTCGTAGGGCTCGCGCGTGCGCACCAAGTCCAGTTCTGCTTCAAGATAGGCCTGGTGCAAAAAAGTAACGATGGCGTCGGCTGACAGCACAGCCGAGCGGTGATGGTGGATTGACAGGCGCTGCAGGAAACCCGCACGGCCGTGACTCGCAGTCCCAGCATCGTTGCGCAACTCCCCCAACGTGTCCGTGAGCTTCTTGTGCTGTGACACGAGCTTCTGAAATCCGTTGTGCCTGACATCCCCCAACTTGAGCGCGCGAACAGCTGCGCTCATCCACGCACCGAAGGTTGGCAGCGCCTCCACGGGCCGAACCGGATTCGAGGGCGAATCCAGCTCCTGCAAGATGATCTGACAGACGACTTCAACGATAGCCTTTGCCGAGTCGATGCAGGCATCGTTGTCGTCGGCGAGTGCCCGCTCCAATTCCTCGAAGGTTTGCTGAAGCATCGGCGCCTCGCGCCAATATGAACACGCCTCGCGGATGCCGGGGCACCAGTCCAAAGTCATACACCGGCTCCCGTCATTTGCGCTACCTCCCCGATACCAAGTTCACCGGAAATTAACTTTGGCAGAAGCAAATCTCGAAGCGATGCCAAGTTTGTAGCCTCATGCTTGTTCTGTTCAATATTTGCGATTAGGGGGGACACAGCTTTTGAAAACGCGGACACCACTTTTTGATCTGGGATGATGATTGGCGTTGACGAAACCACCTCCGGCCGCACGGCGGGATATGCGCCACCATCAGCTAGATGGGAAAGTCGTTCGATGTTTTCGGATGACGTTGCCGCGAGATAAACGAGCTCCCGAACCTCGTCATACCTGGGTCGTAGGATCGCGAAGCCAGTACTTCCAGTCAGGCCGTTGACGCTGACATAACTGTATGAACCGTTTCCCGGCCTGACTGTTCCCACAATGGTGTCACCCGGGCGAAGGATGCGCTGGGCTCGACTTGGAGCATCTGCCCAAGCAAATCGCGTCGTGCTCTCAATGACACCCCATTTAGTATTCGCGAGATCGACATAATCGATTTCAAGTGGAGAATTTTTCTTTGACCACGATTCAGGATTCAGATCCGCGATGTCATGAACAGTGCCCATTTTCCATCCCTGAGGCAATCCATGTTCATCTAAAGTATCTGGAAAAATGGCTGCAAGCTCCGGGGACAATCTAGGAGGCTGACGCCCTTCGATCTTCGCCTTTACTGGCCCGAAGTCTATGAACCAGTCCTTGAATAGCGTCCTGGCCGTAGCTTCTAGCGTTTCATTCATGCGCCGGTTGATGTCAATCTTTGCGGACAATTCAAAGTAAATATCGCCGATAAACTCCTGGGCGCGGGGACTTGGAACTGGAAGTCGGAGTTTATCGAAATCACCCTTTTTGAAATGAGGAATGAGAGATCCAACGTGCATCTGTTTGATTCTTTCTTGAACCAATGGCGAGCGTAGGGCCGCAAATAGATATTTCGGATAAATCTTAGAAGAATCAGCTCGCACCGCGACCATATCTTGAGCGATACAAAAATCAACCGGATCAGGAACAAGGCAAACACGCCCTGGAGTCGCCTTATTTACGAAAAGGATGTCACCTGGCTTTGGATGCCCCCTAAACCAGGTCGAATATGTTTCGCTAGAAACAAATCTCACCTTGTCATAGGTCGGGTAGAGCAACTCGTTTCGGATGCAGTTTGTTGCAATTAGAGGAATTCCAGTCTGCGCTGTTGGGCAGGTTCGGCCACGGTTATCGATAACCTGGGAAAGCAATTCAGCGAATGGTCGTTCATCAAATGCCATAGCCCAACTCTTTAAGGCTGGATTGAATTGATGCGTCAAGACCACGACTCAGAATCAACTGCTCACGCCACAAATCTATAAGCCGTTGCATTTTCTCTTCGTAGGGTTCGACGTCCCCCTCCTGCTCATCTGCACCTACGTATCGCCCAGGGGTAAGAATGTGTCCATGCTCACGAATGGCATCTAGAGATGCTGACTTACAGAACCCTGGCACATCTGCATATTGGCCAGCATTTGGCTCGCCACGCCACGCATGATATGTATCTGCGATACGTTGCACATCTGAATCGGTAAGTTCTCGGCGTGTTCGATCTACCAACGCCCCGAGTTTCCGGGCGTCGATAAAGAGCACTTCCCCACGCCTATCGCGCCAACCATTGCCGGGACTTTTGTTTCGGGCGAGGAACCACAAACAGGCGGGAATTTGCGTTGAATAAAAAAGCTGCCCCGGCAGTGCAACCATGCAATCTACTACCCCTGGCTCACCATTTACGCCTTCAACCAATGCGCGCCGGATATCGCCCTCAGTATTCTGGGTAGACGACATTGAGCCGTTGGCGAGCACCACGCCTGCAGTTCCGTTTGGACCTAGGTGATGCACGATGTGCTGTAACCAACCATAGTTGGCATTGCTAACTGGGGGTACCCCAAAGCGCCAGCGAACATCCTCCCGCAGGCGATCCCCCCCCCAGTCTGAAATGTTGAACGGCGGGTTGGCCAGGATGTAGTCAGCTTTGAGATCGCGCAGGTCATCCTTGTGAAAACTGCCTTCGTTGTTCCAGCGGATATCGGAGTCGATGCCGCGGACCGCAAGGTTCATCTTGGCCAGCCGCCAAGTGACGTAGTTCGACTCCTGGCCGTAGATGGCAATGTCACCGATGCGGCCGCCGTGCTCCTGCACGAACTTTTCGGACTGCACGAACATCCCGCCCGAACCGCAGCACGGGTCATAGATTCGGCCCTGGTAGGGCTCCAGCATTTCAACTAGGACGCGCACAACGGAGCGCGGTGTGTAGAACTCGCCGCCACGCTTGCCTTCAGCACCTGCGAACTGGCCAAGGAAGTATTCGTAGACACGGCCCAGGATGTCGCGGGAAGTGTGCCCCTCTTCATTGAGGGCAATGCCAGAAATCAGGTCGATCAACTCGCCGAGCATCACCTTGTTGAGCGCAGGCCGCGCATAGTCCTTGGGCAGCACGCCCTTGAGAGACTCGTTGTCCTTCTCGATGGCGCGCATCGCATCGTCGATCAAGGTGCCGATGGTGGGCAGCTTGGCGTTGGCTTGCAGATGAGACCAGCGAGCGTCCTTTGGGACCCAGAACACATTGTCAGCAAGGTATTCATCCTTGTCCTCGGCGGCCTGAGGGTCTTCTGCCAACAGCGCTTTGTGCCTCGCTTCGAAGGCATCCGAGATGTACTTCAGGAAGATGAGCCCGAGCGCGACGTGCTTGTAATCGGACGGCTCCATATTGCCGCGCAGCTTGTCGGCTGCCTTGAACATCTCGGCCTCGAAGCCGAGGTTGCCACCGTTCTTGTTCGTATCGTTTTGCGCCATTTTTTTATCCTTGAACAGTAGGTTGCGTTGTCGCCTGCTGGCCGGTGGTTGTTGCATCGGGAACGGCGAGATTCCAATGCGTTTCGAGAACGCCGACGAGCCGTTTCTGTCGTTCGGCAAGCATTGTAGGAGTCCACGAGTCTTCAGACCTGACCTCCTGTGTCAGGATGAATGGCGAGGCGGTGCCTTTGCCTTTGAAGTAGACGTTCTTCTTTGTTGCGAAGTCGTAGTTGCTCGCAGCGGGGTTTTTGCGAACGTGTAGCGGAACCAAATTGGCCAGTCGGTGCGTCCACGAATCGCGCTCGTCCTCGTCTGGGAACCACTTGATCCATTCCGACGCGGCGGGAGGGGTCTGCGGGAGTACGTGCTCAAGCGATAGCTGATCGAACGCCTGTTTTTTGCTTCCGTCACTCACCAAGACTTCGAGGCGCAGCATCAGAGCCATCCGTGCCTTGGGCAACCGCCGGTAGATGTCACCGTCGAGTGCGGCGAGGAATTCGCGCTTCTGCTTGTCCGTGAGATCGAGTGTCATCAACGCTGTCAGATCGCCGTCGAATGCATCCGGCTCGATCTCCTTGGTGAGATCTGCGAAGGTCTCAATGCGCTCGTTAATACCAACCTTGGTAACGAGCAGGAAATAGGTCAGACGTTCGAGCGCCTTGAAGAACTCGGCCAGCAACTCGGGCTGCTGACGGAAGCGTTTGAAGTAGACCAGTGCCGGGGGCACCCAGTCCTTAAAATCAACACGGTTCAGCCACGACAAATAGTCGTTGATCATCTCGGCCTGCTCGGTGGCCTCGAAGTCAGCGTCCCGCACGAAATCCCAGACTTCGGCGTAAGGTTTGATGACCTTATCGATCAGATCAACAGGCATCTTGTACTCGGTGACGTGATCCTGAAACTCCTTGACCAACGTCGCCCGCTGCTTCTGCTTGGCGTAGATGGTGCGAATGTGGACAAAGAGATCGCCGAACGCATCGCGTCCGAGCGTACTCTCGGTTTCGCTCCATTTCTTTGAATAGGCGCGGGCCTTTTCTTCGCCTGCGATACGGCGAATTGAGCCAAGAATCTCGGCCTTGATGATGTCGATAGGTGCGAGATCAAGACCTCGGTTGTTCAGCACCGAGAAAATACGGTACGCCGCCTCAAGATCGGGCGTCGAAATAACAACCAGCGAACAGTCGTTGGCCAGGAATTTCCAGAGGGCGTCACGTTCGCCGCTGGACAGTAAGTTGGCTTTCTCCAGCAGGAGTGCCGCGTTCTCGCGGTAGCGCAGTCGGCTATCCTCGAGCTTGTCGGTGTTTGCCACTAAGCGCCCAATACCGCCGGGTTCCTGGACTAAGGTTCGAAAGAAATCAGCATCCTCCTCGCGGGCAATCAGGCGGTACTCATTCGTTTCACCCAGACTGACCTTGCCTTTCTTGTAGAGAAAATCGGTGATGTCATCAGCAGCATCCGGCATCACTGCTCGCAGCACGGCGAACAGCATTGTGAGTGTGCTGAGTCGCTGCTGGCCATCGACCACGAAGGATTTTGGCTCTCTGTCGTTCTTGATGAGAACAATACTTCCCAGAAAGTATTGGCTGTTAGCAGCTGAAGTGCGGGCATCCTGCATCGCCGACACAAGGTCGTTGAACAATTCCTCAGCCTGCTCCGTTGTCCAGGCATAGGGGCGCTGGTAGTCGGGAATCTCGAACTGAAAGCTGCCCTCGAAAATCTCCCGGATCAGCTTGTCGTGTGCTTCAAGTGTCTTGGCCATCGTATTCTGTCTTTCCGTTTATTTCTTGTCTGGTTTGCGGTTGAGATTCCCTTGGTTGATCGCCTGCTCAAGTTGCCGAGTAGCATCAAGAACCTCAGCAAAGTCGGGCACCTCACCAAAAATCATCCCGGCCATCGCCTGGTAGTCACGCCTGAGCGCATCCACCATCTCGGGTGTCGGTGTGATCGCAAATGAACCGGGCCGAGCATGCAGCAGGTCCAGGTCCGCGCTGTTGAAAAACATCAGTGCGTGACGCGCACAGTCGAGAGCCAGTGCATGATCCGTAGCTGCCTGTTGCCCTACCGGAGAAAGAGTCAGTTTGTAGATGTCGTAGTAATGCCTTGATACGCGATGGCCATGCTGGCGTAACACACCCCGGTTGTCATGCCAACGACGCAAGCCATGCAAGATCACGACCTTGTCCCAGAAAGTACGCTCGGCATCGATGGTGACCACGCCCGGCACGACGAGATCGGCCGCCGGCATGTCGTCGGCGACATAGGGTTGAATGGTGGCGAAACGGTGCGGGTCCAATGCCGACTTGGCTCCGGCTTCGATCTTGACCGTTGGCTTCACATATTCGTCGACGCCAGTGCTGACTGAGGGGTAATGTACCAGCAGTGTCTGTTGATCCGGGTCGTCAGGATCATGAACTACGGATACTTCTGCAAGCGATACTCCCGCTTCGCAGAATGCTGCTTCGATCTGCCGGTTCAAACGCTCCTTGAGTGTGCCCTGGATGTAAGCCTGGCAGGCTTGCTTGATGGCTTCCAGCAGGAGGCGTTGCTGTTTGCCCGAGAGACCTTCCAGGTCGCCAACCTGGACGTCTTGGCCAATGTCTTCCCGGAACACCGTGATATCGATGTCTTCAGAAAACCGGGAGATCAGCCCGTAGGCCTTGGACAGCGATGTCCCACCCTTGAAGAGCAGGCGCGGCTCGCCGGTGTCGCGGCCGTTGAACAGCAGGTCCAGCACCCAGGACACCCAGAAATCCTTCTCCACATTCTGGATCGGCGTGCCGAGCCTGTTGGCGGTCGCCAGAAACAGGCCGCGACGATCCTCGGGAGAGGCGGCGATGATACGAAGAAAGCCGGCGTTCACGGCGAAGCCTTGGTGCTTGCCTGCTCGGACCGGGCAAGCAGATCGCGAATCCACTGTTGCATCCACGACGGCACGGTGTGTAAACCGGATCGCAGATCATCACGAATCACGCTTCCCTGGCTTGAGTCCTGCAGTAGCCGAATGAGCTTGGCTTGAATCGCATCCTGATCGACCTGGGTGCCACTCTTCAGACCTTCGCGCAGCCAGTACAAGGCTTGAACCACCCGCATGGCTGGGCGACCAGCCCAGTAGAGTTTGCTTGGCGCCGTCAGCTTGAACTGGAGGGTCAATTTGCCCAACTGGATCGGTCGCAACCGACCATCCGTATGTACGACAACCTGCCCTGGCACCGCATTGGTCAGGCCCAGATCGTTGGCGGCGGTCATCCCGTCAACCAATACGCGCACCTGGTCGCGGCGACCGACGGCATCGATCACACTGCGGTAATCGGGGGCGGTCGGCTGCCCGGTGAGGGCGTTCATCCGGGACTGGTCGTACAATCCTCGGTCGATGCGGCGCAGATCGTTGCTGGCGACCATGCGCTGGAGCGTTTTATCCACCGCATCGCGGCTACCCAGGTCGAGAAAATCCACCGGCGTCCACACTTTGGCTGCCGGGGCCTGGTTGATACGTTGCATCACCTGCGATTTTATGACTGGCGACAGATTGAGCATGACAGGTTTCCTTGTCCGATAATTATATACACATTTCGGACAGCCACAAGACCGGGAATGACCGAACAAGAAGGAAAGAACGTCGGCAAAAAAACCCACCATATTGGCTTAAGCGACAACGGCCCTTGAAGGTGGACGTCATAAGGCACGAAGTCTCATTACCAACCTGCTCATCAAGCTGGGACTGGCGTGCCATTATAAAAAGAACGAAAATGTTGACGATCGCGAGGTTTATGCGCGAACAGGACTCGATTCATGAATGAACAAGCGAAGGCTGTTAGTCTGACTTGAATCCTATCCCGCCATGGGAGTGGCGGAAAAATAACAAGCTGAAAAATTACCCCTTGCAGTTGCGGAGCCGAAGGGATTGAAAATAAGAAAGGCGAAAAACACATGGGTTCCGCACCCTCTAAATGCCTGCCCGCATACATGGAGCAGTTCTGCAATGATCTATGGCTTAGCCATGGCCTCGCAGACAAG
>Ga0180009_10005314_pt1 | contig 13845 bp, 11 predicted proteins | sample OS_PC_MetaG_FD_123537 | JGI IMG/M metagenome (GOLD analysis project Ga0180009, IMG submission 123537) | Groundwater microbial communities from the Aspo Hard Rock Laboratory (HRL) deep subsurface site, Sweden - OS_PC_MetaG | ecosystem: Environmental > Aquatic > Deep subsurface > Groundwater... | reverse complement strand
TAGGAGTGCGGGAAGCAGGTCGTCGCCGTTAGCCGGCGACAGCCGCTTACCAGCGGAAGTGCGCGAAGGCCTTGTTGGCTTCCGCCATCTTGTGGGTGTCGTCCTTCTTCTTGACGGAGTTGCCACGGCCTTGGGCCGCGTCCACGAACTCCGCTGCGAGACGCTCGCGCATGGTCTTCTCGCCGCGGTTGCGGCTGTACATGACCAGCCAACGCATCGCCAACGCGATCCGACGCTCCGGTCGGACTTCCACCGGGACCTGATAGGTCGCACCACCGACGCGGCGGCTCTTGACCTCGATCTTCGGCTTCACGTTGTCGAGTGCCTTGCGGAAGATGTCCACAGGCTCTTCCTTGAAACGAGCTTGGATGATGTCGAAAGCACCATAAATGATGCTCTCTGCAACAGCCTTCCCGCCGTTTTCCATGAGCGAGTTCGTGAACTTCGCCACGAGCTTGTCCTTGTACTTCGGGTCAGGCGTGATGCGGCGCTTGGGCACCTCTCGTCGTCGAGGCATGGCTAACTACCCTCTCACGCTTTCGGGCGCTTTACGCCGTACTTCGAACGTTTGCGGTTTCGGTTGGCCTTGTTGGTCGAGGACGGTCCGGCGGCGCCTGCCGCATCGAGCGTGCCGCGCACCACGTGATAACGCACACCCGGCAGGTCCTTGACACGGCCGCCGCGAATCAACACGACGGAGTGCTCCTGCAGGTTGTGACCTTCTCCCGGGATGTAACTGGTCACTTCGATGCCGTTGGTCAAACGAACGCGGCACACCTTTCGAAGCGCCGAGTTGGGCTTCTTAGGGGTGGTCGTATATACGCGGACACAGACGCCTCGACGTTGCGGGCACGACTGGAGAGCCGGCGCCGTCGTCTTGGTCCGAGGCATCTTGCGCCCTCGACGAATCAGCTGATTGATGGTCGGCATTTATCTAGTTATCGCTAGGTGATCCCGACGCGCGAAAACACGTCGGCCCAAAAGGGAAGCGCAAAATAGCGATATCCAACTTTGTGTCAAGGGAAAGATGCAGACGAACCGTCGCTCCACTCGATATTTTGCGAGCCGTCCGCCCCTTTCGAGGACACTCATCGCCATGCAGTCCAACGCACCGGACGTGTTGTAAGGTATTGTGCCTTGTTCCCAGACGCCAAACCCAGCAATTGAGGGGCTTTTGGCCCCAATCACGTTATCCTCTACCAAGATGGCAGAAGCCCGCCAGTCGATCCTTCTCGTCGATGACGACGTCATCCTCTGCAGGGGGTTGTGTCGATCCCTCAGGCAACACGGCTTCGACGTCCACGCCGTGCACTGCGCCGCCGATACCGTCGAGCACCTCAAAAGCAACTCCGTCGACATCATCCTCCTCGATTGGATCCTGCCCGACCGCGATGGGGTCGCGCTGCTTCAACACATCCGAAGCAGGGGAATCAGCACGCCCGTCATCATGCTCACCGGCGAAGACACCCTCCAAGGGCGGGTCCGTGCCCTCAACCGCGGCGCCGACGACTACCTCGCCAAGCCCTTCGACATCGAGGAGCTGATCGCACGCGTTCACGCTCACGTACGACGCGCCTCTGGCACTTTCATCAATTCGAGAGCTGGCCGCATCAGCGTTGACGCCTGGAAACAGGAGGCCAGCGTCGATGGCGAGCGCATCGACCTCACCCCCATCGAGTACGCGATCCTCGCTCGCCTGGTGCGCAACGCTGATGAGCTCGTTGCCCGAAGGCAACTCATCGAGGCGGTTTGGACCGACAAAGGCGCGGAGGGATCCTCGAGGGCTTTGGACATCCACCTCACCCGACTTCGACGCAAGCTGGGCAGCGCGGCGGATCAAATCGAAACCGTCCGTGGCAACGGCGTGCGGCTGCACAGCGGACACCGCGCCACCGGCTAGATAGGCGCATGAGCTCCTCCCCTCGATCTCCATTCGGCTCGACGCCGACCCTCACGTGTCTCGTCGCACTCTGTGCTGGCGCGACAACCACCGGTCACGCCCACGCCGACGTGATCGAAGCCTGCGCGCATGCTGCCGAAGCGTCGCAAGAGCTTCGCGATGCCGACCGCCTTGTCGAAGCCCGCGAGCAGCTGCGCGTCTGCGCTCGTGATGTCTGCCCCGGCGTCGTGCGTGTGGACTGCCGCAAGTGGCTCACGGAAGTCGATCAGCTCGTACCGTCCGTCATCATCTTCGCCAACGATCAGGGCGGTCGACCCGTCCATCCGGTCACCCTGCGTATCGATGGTCGGTTGATCGAGCGCGCGCTCGACGGAAAGCCACTCGAGTTGGACCCCGGCGAGCATCAGTTCACCTTCGAGGCCGATGGTTATGTGACATCAACCCGCGAAGTCGTGATCCGCACCAGCGAAAAAAACCGCGACCTGCGCGTGATGCTCACGCCGACATCGACCCGTCCTGCACCCACCCCAACTCCCTCTTCTTCCGGCGTGCCGACGCTGTCCTACGTTCTGTACGGTGTCGGCGTCGTCGCGCTTGGTACGGGCGCCTACCTAGGGATCGACGCTCGTTCCGATGTTTCCCATCTGCGAGAGACTTGTGCGCCTTCCTGCTCGACGTCCGACGTGGATCACGTGCGTACCCAGCTGATGATCGCGGACATCGCGCTTGGCGTGGGCGTGGTTTCGGTGGGGGCTGCCACGTGGTTGCTGCTGAGCGATGGCGATGACGAACCGGGTCCTCTCTCGGTCGGTGCTGGCCCCGGCGGGCTGTCGGCCAGTTGGCAGCAGACGTTTTAAATTCCGGGTGGCACGGCCAAGCAAGCCTCTGAGTTTCTCCAAGCTTCGGCTTGGCCGTGGGCGGCGAAGCCGCAGTACTTCTGACACGGCCAAGCACAGATTCGGAACCCACCGGCGACTTGCTTGGCCGTGCCACCCACGGTCGTTACCGCGTGGATCACGCGAACCATCTGATCGCATGCCCGCTGGGTGCGATCACCTTGATCGCGGATGCTATGCGAAATTCGCCTTAGAAATAGGCTCTTCGGCCGCGTCGGGGGTTGGCACGAAGGGTGCTCCAAACCATTCGGTAGGGCGCCTCACCCGCCCCGCCCATGGGTCGCGAACCCACTGCGAAGGAGCTCCCGTGAACGGTCGTTGGATCCTCTCTCTTCTTGGCGTCATGTCCCTTGCCTGCACCGCACCGTCTTCGGACGAAGCAGATCATCATGGCGCCGGCGGTACGAGCGCCAGCGGCGCCGCGGGTTCCTCATCGACCCCCAACGTCGGAGGAAGCAACGCGGCCGGGACGTCGGGAGATGCCGGTTCGTCCGGCTCCGGCACCGACTTGGGAGGCGCGGGCGGCACCGGCGGATCGAGCACCGGCGGCGTGGGGTCAGGCGGCAGCGGCACCGGAGGTTCGGGCAGCGTCGGGGCAGGGCGGGTGATCGGATACTTCGCTGCCTGGGGCGTCTATGGCCGCGACTACCATGTCGCCGACGTACCCGCAGAGCTGCTCACACATATCAACTACGCGTTCGCCAACATCTCCGAGGACGGCCGGTGCGTGCTGGGCGATCCCTACGCCGACACCGACAAAGCCTATCCAGGCGACACGTGGGATCCGGGCGCCAAGCGCGGCAGCTTTCATCAACTCGAGCTGCTCAAACAAGCGCACCCCCACCTCAAGACCCTCATCTCCGTGGGCGGCTGGACCTGGTCCGGCCGATTCTCCGATGTCGCTCTCACGCCTACCTCGCGCGAGACCTTCGCGAGCTCGTGTGTCGACTTCATGATCGAATACGGCTTCGATGGGATCGACATCGACTGGGAGTATCCCGCCGGCGGAGGCCTGCCCTCGAACACCGTGCGGCCCGAAGACACGCAGAACTACTCCTTGCTGCTCCAAGAGCTCCGCGCGCAGCTCGATGCCCGCGGTGCCTCCGTTGGACGTCCCTACCTGCTGACGATCGCGGCGCCCGCCTCCCCCGTCACGTCCTCCCACCTCGAGCTCGACACGATCCAGCAGCATCTCGACTGGATCAACCTGATGACCTACGACTTCCAAGGAAGCTGGAGCGCGCTGACGAACCACCACGCGCCGCTGGCGGCGTCGTCGACCGACCCCAACCCCGATGCGACGGAACGTGAACAGCTCAACGTGCAGTCCACGGTGCAGAACTATCGAAGCGCCGGCGTGCCCGCCGACAAGCTCGTCGTGGGCGTGCCCTTCTACGGTCGCGGCTGGGCTTCCGTCGGTGCAGCCAACAATGGGCTCTATCAAGCATTCTCGGGACTGCCCCAAGGCACCTGGGAAGCGGGCGTGTTCGACTACCACGACTTGGTCGCGAACTATGTGCCGACCTATACGCGCTACTGGCACGACGAAGCGCATGTCCCCTGGTTGTACGACGCCGCCGCGGGCGTGATGATCTCCTACGAAGACACCGAGTCAATTGACCACAAGACGCAGTTCATCAACAACGAGGGATTGGGTGGCGTCATGTTCTGGGAGCTCAGCGGTGACACCCCCGACAACCAACTTCTTCACGCCGTCGTCGACGGATTGAACCCGTAGGTTTCGCGTTCTCGTCGGCGTGCCCAAATCCGGGTGGCACGGCCAAGCAAGGATTGTCACCTCGTCAACTGGTGCTTGGCCGTGGGGGCGCGGTTATTCGCCCACGGTCAAGCCGTCACGCCAAGCAGCTTCCAGGCTTGCTTGGCCGTGCCACCCGAGACGGGGCCGAGAGTTACCGGAGACACTCGCGCTTGTACCGACGGTGTCCGTTCTCGTCGATCTCCCACGGCGGGTTGCAGTTCGGCTTTGCGACCACGGGCGGTCGCCAGCGTTTCGGAGGCGTCGGAGGCACCTTGTGCGAAGGCTCCGCGGACGCGGATTGCGTCGGCTCAGCAACAGGCGTCGATGCCGCCGCAGCCACCGATGCCGTTGCCTCTGTTGCCGTCGATTGGGTCGATCCTGCCGGCACAGTGTTCGTTGGGGTCGCGGAAACGACCCGCTCCGACATGCGCTCGTTGGATGAAAAGCTGACCCAAACAAGCGCCATCACGACCACCGTCATTGCCAACAACGCGACGGCCAACACGGCTGCGAGTCGATGGGAGCGTGGTTGCGAAGTTGGAGCCATCGTGATCGCCGCGGTCGTTGGCTCCCCCAGCAGGCTCCGGTCCTCGACTGATGCCTCGACCTCGGCGGGATCCGTACCCGTTTCCTGGTTCGCCTCGATGCTAGCGACCATGAGCGCACGCTTTTCGATCGCCGGACCCGCCAACGCCTTGACCCAGATCGCCACCTTGCTCGGCTGCGCGGGGACGACGGCTTTCACCAAGGCGTCCGCCATCTGCTGTGCGGAGGTAAAGCGCTTGTCCCGATCGCGCTCGAGCGCCCGAAGGACGATTTCGTCCAGCGCATCCGGAACATCGCTGCAGTGAATGCTCGGACGCCAGACCGGCGCAGTCAACGCCAGCGCCAACGCGTCCTCTCCGCCTTCGCCGGCGAAAAGACGCTTGCCGGCAAGAAGCTCCCACAGGACCACGCCCGCTGCGTAGATGTCCGCGCGTCGATCGACTGGCTCTCCGTAGAGCTGCTCCGGCGGCATGTAGCCAACCTTGCCTTTGATGCCGCCTGACTTCGTCGTCTGCGAAACCCCTCGCGCTTTCGCGACACCGAAGTCGAGAACGCGCGTCACTCCGTCCACGCCGACGATCACGTTCTGCGGAGAAACGTCGCGATGGACGAGGCACAGCGCCTGACCCTGCTCGTCGGTGGCCTCGTGGGCAGCGTGCAGTCCGAGCAACGCATCGCAAACGACGCGGACGGCCACGTCCACCGGCACGCTCTGCCGGGCTTGTTTTGCAGCCCAAGCCAGCTTCGCCACCGTCTCTCCGTGCACGTACTCGATGACGTGGAACAACGCATCGCCGCTCGCCACCACGTCCAGTGTCGGAACTACGTTGGGGTGACGAATGCGCGCAGCCAGCCGGGCCTCATCCGTGAACATCGCCACGAAAGAAGGGTCTGTGGCGAACGAGTCGTGCAGCCTCTTGATCGCTACCAACCGAGTGAACCCCGCGTCACCGCGAAGGCGCCCGAGGTGCACGGAGGCCATGCCACCCGTACCGATGACGCCATGAATTCGGTAGCGTCCAACGACCCTCATTCTCCGCGAGCGCGGCTCGCCGGAACCTGAAGACGAAGAGGACGCTTCCGAAGCGTCGGTCACGTCGATTCCCGCTTCTTGGTGCGCGCGTGGATGATCTGAAAGTAGCGCCTGGCGATGCCCGACGCCTCCGCGGCGCGAACAACGTTGCCCCCGTGCCGCTCGAGCACCCGCTCGACATACCTGGTCTCAAACTCGGCGACGATCTGTTGCTTGGCCCGGGGGAAGGGCAGATTCATCGACAGGATCTCGTCGATGACATCATTCGATTCGCCCGGGCGGGGTACGCGGCCAGCGCCCTGCAAATCGGGAAGCCGATGCGAACCGGTGGAAGCCAGATCCCCCAGCGCCACCTTGCGCGCCACGGCGTTGTGCAGCTCGCGAACGTTCCCAGGCCACGCATAGGATGCCAGGCGCTGCAGAAGCTCCGGCGGTATCGGCGCGTCCGCGTCGGCCATCCTCCTCCAGAAGTTCTGGGCCAGGAAGGGGACGTCGCCTTCCCGACGCCTCAGCGGCGGAAGCTCGATTCGCGCGACCGCTAGCCGGAAGAACAGGTCGTCGCGGAATCGGCCCGCTTGCACCTCCTCATCCAGGTTGCGACGGGTCGCCGCGAGCACGCGTACATTCACGCGGATCCAGCTCTTGCCTCCGACGCGTTGGACCTCCGAGCGCTCGATGGCGCGCAGCAGCTTCGCTTGCAGTCCGATATCCAGGTCGCCAATTTCGTCGATCAGCAGGGTGCCGCCATCCGCAGCCTCGAACACACCCTTTTGCTGGGAGACGGCACCGGTGAACGAGCCGCGTTCGTGGCCGAAGAGTGCGGATTCGACCAGATTCGGTGGGACTGCCGTGCAGTCGAACACGACGAAAGGCCCCTTCGCGCGTGGACCCTGCTCGTGCAACGACTCGGCCAACACCTCCTTGCCCGTGCCCGTTTCGCCTTCGATGACCACGGGCACATCTGCCGCGGCGAGCTTCTCACACAGCGGGTACAGGCGCCTCATCGCGTCGCTCGTACCCAGAAGCCGGCCGAAGTTGGAGGCCATCGTCAACGGCACGCGCGTGTTCTCCGCGAGTCGGTGAACCGTCAGCGCGCTCGCACCGATGCCCAGCGTCTCGCCGCCTTGCAAGAACGCTTCCGCGATGCCGATACCGTTGACGAACGTTCCGTTGGTGGAGTCCAGATCGGTGATCCGAAGACGGGCGCCGACCACCTCGGCCGCGAAGTGCCGTCGTGAGACCTCGCGATCGCGCAGGCACAGGCTGCATGCTCGACTCTTGCCGACGAGCAATCGCCCCGGATCGGCCGGTTCGATGCGGGCGGCCGCGCCTACGTCCGGCCCGGAAGCGACCCGCAGCTCGAAGCTTGCTCCCTCGGCCGCGGGACGGGCGGCTTTTCTACGGAGGATGGTTTGGGTTTCATCATCCAAGTCTTGCTCGGGCCGATCGGACATGGACTCCTCGGGCGCGGGTTGTTTCGTGGCGGGCGTCTCCACGAACTATATCACGCGCGGTCCGGTCGCCCTTCTTCGGCTCGTTCCTTCCCTTCCGTCGTCCGAATTGCTGCAACGCGAGACGGCCCGGGCCCGGAGGAACTCCGGACTCCAGCCTCCAGACTCGATCAGACGCCCTCAGCCGCGTCCTGAAGCTTGCCAGGAAGCAGCTCACGCTCCTGCTCCGCTTCAGGCGGGGCGACGCGCCGCACGGTCGAGTCGGCCGGATACGCGCCCATGCCCATCTCCGACAGGTCGAGCCCAACATGCTCCTCTTCCTCGTCCACACGCAGACCGATGGTCTTGCGGATGGCAAACCAGAAGACCGCGGACGCGGCGGCCACGAAGGCACCGACCACGACGACGCCCAGCGCCTGCGCGCCCAACAGCCCTGCGCCGCCGCCGAACAACAGCCCGTTGCCCACGTCCGCAGAGAACCGCGCCTCCGCGAACAAGCCCACAGCGAGGGTTCCCCAAACGCCGCCAAACAGGTGCACGCTCACCGCGCCCACCGGATCGTCGATGCGCAGGCGGTCGAGAAGGGCCACCGCAGGAACCACGATCACACCGGCCAACAGGCCAATGGCCACGGAGCTGCCGAGGGAGACAAAGGCGCAAGGGGCGGTCACGCCAACCAGGCCGGCGAGGCAGCCGTTGATCAGCAGCGTGAGATCGAACGTCCTGCTTCGAACGTAGCTAGCGACGAGCGCGCCGAGGATGCCTGCGAAGGACGCGAGCATCGTGGCGGCCGCGATGCGGCTGATGGCCGCCGGGTCCGCCGCCATCGTGCTGCCCGCGTTGAAGCCCAGCCAGCCAAGCCACAGAATGAATCCTCCAAGCGTTGCCATCGGAATGCTGTGGCCCGGGATCGGACGCACGGAGCCGTCGCGACCGAACTTGCCGCGTCGGGCGCCGAGCATGATCGCTCCGATGAGCGCCGCCACGCCGCCGACCGTATGAACCTGGGTTGAGCCCGCGAAGTCCCAGAAGCCCAGCCCTGCCAGCCAGCCGCCGCCCCAGATCCAATGGCCGGTCACCGGGTAGACCAGCGCGATGAGCAACGCTGAAAAGGCGATGAATGCAGGGAAACGAATGCGTTCCGCCACCGCCCCCGAGACGATCGAGGCCGCGGTCATCGCAAAACAAGCTTGGAAGAAGAACTTCGCCTCGAGCGGCACACCCGCCCACGACAGAGAAGAAAAGACGCCTGCGTAGGCCTCGCCCATGGCCGGACTGTTGTCCGCGCCGCCGAGCAGCCACCCAGACATGCCGAAGACACTATTGCCTTCGGCGAACATGATTCCAAAGCCGACCACGAAGAACACGAGGCCAGCGATGGCGGCGACGGTGAAGTTCTTCGCGAGGATGTTGACGGCGTTCTTGGCGCGACAGAGTCCGGTCTCCAACAACCCGAAGCCCGCGTTCATGAAGAACACAAGAGCGCCGGCGAGGATGACCCAGACCGTGTCGACCGCGACGCGAACCTCGCCGGCCGAGGCCTCGCTCGCGTGGGCGGCGCTCGAGGAAAGAGCGATTGCCGCCAGGGCGGTGGCGCCGATCACGAGAGGCAAGCGGGTCGTGATTCGAGGGAACATTGCTGTCGGACCTCCAAATGGGTGCGTTGAGGCAGTCGTCCGCGGCATAGGCCGCGATGGGGATCTCCTACGCAACACCCGCGCCAGGTCGTCCGGCTCACCACAACCATTGGATTCTGAAGGTAAAACGCCGAGATAAGGCAAACGAAGGGACGTCGAAGTCCTACATCTATGTAGGAATCTGCCCCAAACCCTACCTGGATGTTCGAAACCGACCGGGCGAGATCCCGTGCTTGCGTACCCGCAGGCCCATCATCCGCTCCGTCAACCCCAGCGATCTCGCCGCCTTTGCCATGTTGCCGCGCGACGACTTCAGCGCCTCCACGACGAGCTCGCGCTCCAGTCTTTCGACGCTCGCTTGCAGCGTCCCGTCGTGAACGGTCCCGCTGGACTCGGCCGTCTGCAGGGTCGGCGGCAAGTGGTGGCCATGGATGACGTCGTCGTCCGTGAGCAACACCGCGCGTTCGATGCAGTTCTCCAGCTCCCGGACGTTTCCCGGCCAGTGGTAGTTCATCAGCATGTCGATCGCCGGCGTCGAGATGCGACGAACCCGCTTGCTGTTCGCCTTGCCGTAGACCTCCACGAAGTGATCCGCCAACAGCAGGATGTCGGCCTGGCGTTCGCGCAGCGGGGGCACACGGATCGGAAACACGTTCAGCCTGTAATAGAGATCCTCACGAAAGCGCCCCGTCTTGATGAGCTCATGCAGGTCGTGGTTCGTCGCCGCGACCACGCGGAGGTCCGCGCGAAGGGTCTTGGTTCCCCCCACGCGCTCGAACTCGCGCTCCTGCAGCACGCGGAGAAACTGGACCTGCAGGCTCGGTGAGATGTCGCCGATCTCATCCAGAAAGATCGTTCCACCCTCCGCGAGCTCGAAGCGCCCGCGGCGTTGGGCCACGGCCCCGGTGAACGCGCCCTTTTCGTGCCCGAACAGCTCGCTCTCCAACACGGATTGAGGAAGCGCTGCGCAGTTGACCTTGACGATCGGCCCTTGCGCGCGGGAGCTGTTGAAGTGGATGGCGTGCGCCACCAGCTCCTTGCCCACGCCACTCTCCCCTTCGATCAGCACCGTCGCTTCGCTACGGGATACCTGTGCGATCAGGTCGTAGACCCCCTGCATCGGCTTGGACTTGCCGATGATGTTCGAGGGACGAAATCGCTTCTGCAGACTCTGGCGAAGCCGCTCGTTTTCCTCCACCAGCCGCTTCTGATCCTCCTGGGCCTTGCGACGCAGCCGTACTGCCTGCGCGATCATCGTCGCGACAATCGACAGAAGGCGGACGTCCTGTTGCAGCGCCTCCGGCGTCGTGGCGGGGCGGTGAACGCTCAACGCACCCAACGTCTCGTCCCCAACCCGGATAGGGACGCATACAAACGCGAGGTCGTCGTGCAGACCACGTGATCGGATCCCCGTGCGGTCAAGGAAGGAGCTGTCCTCGTCGATGTGGGGGACCACCGCAGGCTGGCCGGTCTGAACGACCGTCCCGGTGACGCCTTCGCCGAGGGCGTAGCGTCCGCGGCGCTGTTCCGAAGCCGATAGCCCGTGGGCGGCCTCAATGAACACCTCCTGCGTGTCGCGGTTCAACAACGTGAGGGCGGCGCGCACCATGCCGAGGTCGCCCGCGAGCTTCGACAAGAGCAGATCCACCACGTCACGCAGATCGAGCGTCCGCTCCAGCACCCGGCTCACGTCGAAGAGCAGGGCGAGCTCCTTGGCCTGGCGCTCGTCTCTAACGTTCATCTCTTCCGCCCCTGGATTCCCCGGCTCCTTGATGCGAACGTTCTCAACGGACCCGTGTAGACCCGGTGCCAATCCTGACATGGACTCTGGCTAGAGCCAGACCTCGTCGATCGAAAGCCCCCTCCGTCTCAGTCGCACGAACAGCTCTTGAACCCCTCCCTTTGACCCAACTTGCACGTCGGTGGGGTCTTCTTGCCCAACCATTCGCATCCGTCGGGCATGCAATCCCCGTCGGACTCGCACAACATCACCGCGTTCGCGACGTCGATGGACTTCGCGCAGTACGACCCGAACATCCCGGACTGGCACCACGCGCCAGGTGGGCAGTGCTCCGAACGGGAGCACTCGAACTCGAAGACCCGATCTTCTTCGCTCGCCGGCTCGCAGTCACGCTCGCACGTCGGTGGCGTTTGAAAACCGCGCTGGCAACACACCGGCTTGTCGTCGCTGCACGCCACGCCGCTGCACGTGATGAGGGCACCCACGCGATGGCACTCGTTCTTCACGCAGTGCGTGCCGCGCGTCCTACAGGTGTCTCCGGCGCAGCGCTCGTGATAGTCGCACACCTGGTCACCGGCCTCGGAGGCGGGCAGGCACGCCAGCAAGCCAGCGCCGCTCCAAAGCCACTGGGAGCAGCACACCTGTCCCTCGGGGCAGTCGGTGGAGTCATCACAAAGGTAGAGCTCGTCGAAGGAGTACTCCGACGCGACGTTCTCCTTGCAGCTGTTGATCAACGGCAAGAACCGATCCTCGGCGTTGGGACCCGAGACCGCGGGTTTGCGCGGCGCACACCCTTTGTCGGTGCTGAAGCCGCAGCAGACGTGGGAGGAGGCGTCGCAGACCTCCTTGCCGCACTGAATGCGATTGGTGGAAGGGTTGCCCGCGGGTTCTTCGACCGCAACGAGCGGCTCGGTGCCCGCCGCACCCGGTGCGACCGTCACGGGTTGGGTCGAGGGTGATTGGGTGCGACCGCAGGCCGCGAATCCCGTCGCGACCAACGCCGCCACGGCGAGCGAGGCGACCTGTACATGATGGAGCCCTGGACGCATGCGGGGATCTTATCAGCACGTGGCGGAGTTAGGGTGCGGTAGTCCGCGCGTCGAAATGGGCACGCACACACCGCCCGGGACGGGCCGGACTACCGTGAAATCTTGTCCCGACTGCGGTGAGGCACGCGCGTGGCGTTCGAGCCGTCGACCGCGTTGGGGCCCAAAAGGGTTCCGCACATCGTCTTGCACGTGATGTCGCCGGCGTCGCACGTGCACTTGCCCTCTCGCTTGAGCCGCAGCTTCTCTCGCATCTGCTCCACGGTGAAGCCCGCGAGGCCCTCCACCCGCTCGAACTTTCGATACGCGCGAATCTGTTTCGGCGTACGCGGGTCGTTGGGCTGTCCGTCGGGGTTCGAGCAACACCGGAACCCCAGGAAGTAGCTGTAGAACTCCTCGCTGTGCGTGTAGACCTTCGGGCGGCACTGGTTGCGCACTCCGCTGTACCAAGGGCCTCCCGTGTTCACGCTCGAGAACTCGGCCCACAACACTTCGCTCGCCACGACTTCATCGTTGTTCGCTGGCAGGTCGTGCACACCAAAGTCACTGATGCAGTGTGGTTGGGATCCGCTCGGCACACCCTTCCACAGGCGGGCCAGCTCGGTCGCGTCGCGCTTTTCGATCTTTCGATTGTTGGGATAGTCCCACTTGTGATCGCCGTTGCAGTTCTCGGGATCGCGCACGTAGCCGTAAGGAAACGGCTTCATCTCAGGACCCTCGCAGGCGAAGGTCCATTCTGTCTCGGTGCACATCCGCTTGCCTGCCGCCGCGCACTTGACCTGGGCCTGGTGGAAGTCGTTCATCACCTCCGGCCTCACGCCTCGTTGGTTCGGCCATGCGTACGTGTCGATGCAGAACCGCTTGTGCGCCCTGTCGCCGACGCATCGGGTGGGAGGCTCGAACTGCTCGCAGACTCGTTTTCGGTTCTGTGGAGCCCACCATTCGACCAGGCACTTCTGCTCGACCTTCGTGCAGTAGTCGCCTTCCACCAGCTTCATCTCGGGTGGACAGGCGGCCGGCTCGCTTGGTTTTGGTGCAGCAGCGTCTGTCCCGCCACCGTCGGGAGCCCCGGAGGACGGGGAGGCCGCATCCATCCCAGCGTCCTGCGCGACGAGCGTTTCGGCGGGTGCCTCCCGCGTCGAAACGCTGGGCGTGTCAGGGGCCGCCTTCGTGCGAGGCGTCTGGCATGCGAGTAGCCCCGCGCATCCGAGGAGCCACCGCGTGTTCCTCATGAAGCCCCTCGTCATCACGATCGAACCGTAGGGATCGGCTGCGAGGGCGTCAACCACGCACGCCTCGCATACCCGCACACCCGGCTCGCGGATGCTCTTCGAGATACCGGGCGAACGCCTTCCAAAGCACATGGACGATCCGTCGACCCATGAACGCCCCACCGGATTCGGTCAGGTGCACCAGGTCGTTCCAGGCAAGGTGATGCGACGCGAAGGTCACGATCGACATCTCCCCGCCCATGGCGGCGTAGAAGTCCCAATAGGCACAGCCATGGTCCAACGCGATCCGCCGCTTGCGCACGGCCAGCCTGCCGATGCGACGCGCCGGCTTGGGGTGGGCCCGACCGCCATAGGCGAAGTCGATGGGACTCAGGATCAAGATCGACGCGTTGGGCAGCGCCTCTCGGTGCAACGCGATGAATTGTTCGAGGGCGGCGTCGTGAGCTTCGTTGTCGTCCTCCGTGCCTCCGGTCAGGATCATCACGAGGTCGTACTTGCGCTGTTGGAGCGCGGTTCGGGCGATGTCGCGGTTCATCCGGTCCAACAGGTTGACCGTCGCGCCTCCCACGCCCAGCGAATCGACCACGATCCCCGGGCGTGTTCG
>Ga0180009_10005313_pt1 | contig 13847 bp, 12 predicted proteins | sample OS_PC_MetaG_FD_123537 | JGI IMG/M metagenome (GOLD analysis project Ga0180009, IMG submission 123537) | Groundwater microbial communities from the Aspo Hard Rock Laboratory (HRL) deep subsurface site, Sweden - OS_PC_MetaG | ecosystem: Environmental > Aquatic > Deep subsurface > Groundwater... | reverse complement strand
TTTCTTTAACATATCTATTATTTATTATATATTCTAACTACTAAATGTTTATTAATCTATAATACCTTATATTTAGTAGAGGGTGTGTATACTAAATGCGATATGTAAGATTTAGGATGGATAGAGAGCGAACTTATCTGGCAAGAAAACAGATACAATTAGCTATGGGGACAATATTTATGATATCTGCCATGGTAATAGTAATGCTCTACGGCATCTTGTTTGGATAGAGAAAAAGCTTAGGGAAAGCTTTATATTCTTTTAAGTAGGATTTTATATCTAAAATGCCTTCAAAAAAAGTTGAAAAAACAGAGAAAATAGCTGATGAAGACAAAATTAAAGCTGTTTTTGCAAAAGAAAGGGTTTTGGCAGATAGTTCTAATTTGACTAGAGAATTATATGATAAAAGCAGATATGGTACTGTAGAGGGTAATAAGTTCCAGTATTCTTTGAATGAAGCTCTTTATTTGCTGGAAAGAGGCAAAATGATTATTATGGATGGTAAGAAAGATATGGATTTGGAAACTTTTTTGAAAAAAGCTAATAAAGTAGAAACAAACTTTTGGATTAGGTATAGTGTTTTTAAAGATTTAAGGAATAGAGGTTATATTGTCAAGACTGCTTTAAAGTTTGGAGCTGATTTTAGAGTTTATGATCGTGGAGTAAAGCCAGGAGAAGACCATGCAAAATGGGTAGTTTATCCTGTATATGAAACTGATTCTTTAACTTGGTATGAGTATGCAGCAAAAAATAGAGTTGCACATAGTACAAGAAAGAGATTATTATTAGGAATTGTAGATGAAGAAGGTTCTGTCACATATTATGAATGTAAGTGGATAAGACCTTAATCGTCATTAGGAATTATTCTGGCAACTGTTTTAACTTTATCATTTTCTCTTAACTTCATAATTCTTACACCTTGAGTATTTCTGCCAATTACTGAAACATCTGTAACAGACATTCTTATAACAATGCCTTTTTGTGTAATCAATATAATTTCATCATGATCCATTACTGTTTTTATTCCAACAACATGGCCATTTCTTGTAGTAGTTTTAATGTTGATAACCCCTTTACCACCACGTTTAGTTAATCTGTAATCAGGAATAGGACTACGCTTACCATAACCATTTTCTGTAACAGTAAGCAATGTAGCTGTTTCTACTGCAACCTCTAAACCTATAACCTGGTCATCTTTACCTAATTTGATTGCTCTTACGCCTGCAGCATTTCTTCCCATTGCTCTAACATCTTTTTCATCAAAACGTACTGCCTGACCTTTTTTAGAACCAACAACAAATTTAAGATGCCCAGGAGTTAATCTAACTTGTACTAGTTCATCTTTGGGCATAAGCTTGATTGCAATTATGCCTCCTTTTCTTGGATTTGAATAACTCTCTAATTCTGTTTTCTTAATTAAGCCTTTTTTAGTAACCATAATCAAATAATGTTTTTTATGGAATTCTTTTAAAGGAATCATTGTGTTAATTCTTTCATCTTTATCTAATCTTAACAAATTAATTATTGCCTTACCTTTAGAATATTTAGATGCCGTAGGTATTTGGAATCCTTTTAACCAATAAACTTTTCCTTTGTTGCTGAAACATAATATTGTTGAATGAGTTGAAGCAGTAATTAAATGTTCAATAACATCTTCTTCTTTTGTTTTTGCACCTTGTACTCCGTAGCCGCCTCTTCTTTGTTGTTTGTATTCTTCTAATGGAAGCTTTTTAATATAACCAGAATAGGTTGCAGTAATTACAACATCTTCTTCAGGAATCAAATCTTCTGTTTCAATTTCGTCTTGCACTTCTGTAATTTCTGTTCTTCTGTTATCCCCATATTTTTGTTTTATTTCTACTAAATCTTCTTTAATAATGTTTATAACTCTTTTTTCTGAAGCAAGAATATCTTTAAGATCTTCAATTAGTTTTAATAAATCTTTAATTTCTTTAATCAATTTATCTTGTTCTAAAGAAGTTAATTTTTGCAGTTTCATGTCTAGGATTGCTTGCGTCTGAACTTCTGTAAGTTCGTATGACTGCATTAAGATTGATTTTGCATCGTTAGTGCTTGCAGACTTTTTAATTAGTTGTACAACTTCTTCAATATTTTGTAAAGCAATTTTTAATCCTTCTAAAATGTGTGCTCTTTCTTCAGCTTTTCTTAACTCGTATCTTGAACGTTTGATAATAACTTCTTTTCTGTGTTCAATGAAATATGTAATAAGATCTTTTATCCCCATAACTTTTGGTTGATTGTTGTGCAGTGCAAGCATGTTTATTCCAAACGTGGTTTGCATTGCTGAACGTTTGTATAATTGGTTTAAGACAACTTCCGGGTTGATTTCTTTTTTAAGTTCAATTACAACTCTCATTCCTTGCCTGTCTGATTCATCCCTTATATCAGAAATGCCGTCAATTAGTTTTTCATTAACTTGATCTGCAATGTGTTCAATTAAAGAAGATTTGTTTACCATGTAAGGAATTTCTGTGATAATAATTCTATTCTTTTTTCCGTTATCTTCAATCTCAGCTTTAGCTCTTACCCTGATTTTTCCTCTGCCGTGCTTGTAAGCAGCTCTTATTCCTGCTGTGCCACAGATTATTCCGCCTGTAGGGAAGTCTGGTCCTTTAACTACTTCGCATAGTTCTAAAGTTGAAGTTTCTGGATTATCAAGCATAAGTAAGGTTGCATCTGTTATTTCAATAATATTATGTGGCGGGATGTTTGTTGCCATACCAACTGCTATTCCTGTTGAACCATTGATTAATAAATTAGGAATTCTTGAAGGTAATACTGTTGGCTCTTGCATGCTCCCATCAAAATTAGGTATGAAATCAACTGTTTCTTTGTCAATATCTACTAACATCTCTTCAGCAATCTTTTCCATTTTTGCTTCAGTATATCTCATGCTTGCTGCAGAATCGCCATCAATACTTCCCCAATTACCTTGTCCGTTTACTAAAGGGTATCTTAATGAGAAGTCCTGAGCCATTCTTACTAAAGTAAAATATACAGCAGAATCTCCATGCGGATGGTACTTTCCTAAACAATCACCCACTATCCTTGCACTTTTTTTGAATGGTTTATTATGTTGTAAAGAAAGTTCTTGCATTGTAAACAAGACTCTTCTATGAACTGGTTTTAATCCATCCCTGACATCTGGCAAAGCTCTTCCTACAATGACAGACATAGCATAATCTATGTAACTCTCTTTCATTTCATCTTCAATTAATCTTGTTTTTATGCCTTCGGCCATTTTTATAGGTAATTCAATAATTCAATAGGTTTTGAAATAATTCCATCTGGATTTTCCGACCATAACTTTTCAGCAGGTTCAAAGCCCCAATCAACACCAATAGTCATAGCAATATTTGCAGCTTTTCCTGCCCTCATGTCTACATAAGTATCTCCTACAAACAGAATGTTATCTAAAGAAACTCCTAAATTTTTAGAACATTTTATTATTGATTCTGGATGAGGTTTTAATTTTGAAACTTTTGTACTTCCTATAATGCTGAACATTTTATATAATAAATCCATCCTTCTTAATTTTATTTCAATTAAATATTCTTTGCCAGATGAGGCAATTCCCATTTTATGTGGTAAGGTTTTTGTAAAATCTACCATTTCTTGAAAAACAGGCGTCTCCAAATAATTTTTGTCTAAATATTCTTGAACGTATCTTTTAGCTTCAGTTTTTTCTTCTTCTGTTATGATTCCTAATTTTCTGTATGTTTCGTCAAAATCTATGGTCATGAACTCTTTGAATTCTTCTAAAGATTCAATTCTTGGCCTTCTTGTTTTGTCAAATAAATAATTATAAGCTTGATGAATGCAACTAAGCGAATCTACAAAAACTCCGTCAAAATCAAAAATGATTGCTTTAATATTAGACATCGAGAATCTTAACCTCCTTAGCATGTTCAAAAATAAATTGTCTTCGGGCTTCAACTTCATCTCCCATTAATGTGGTAAACATTTCGTCTGCTGCAATAGCATCTTCAATAGTAATTTGTTTTAACATTCTGTGTACTGGTTCCATTGTTGTTTCCCAAAGTTGTTCAGGATTCATTTCACCCAAACCTTTGTAACGTTGAATGTTTGAATCTTGCCCCATTTCTTCTACAGCTTTATCTTTTTCTTCATCAGAATAAACATATACTAAACTCTTGCCTTTTTTTATCCGATATAATGGTGGCATTGCTAAGTAAACATGTTTGTCTTCAATTAGTTTTTTCATGTATCTATAGAAAAATGTTAATAATAAACAAGAAATGTGTTTTCCATCAACATCAGCATCTGTCATTAAAATAATTTTATGATATCTTAATTTTTCTTTATTAAATTCTTCTCCAATGCTTGTACCTAATGCTGCAATCATGATAGAGATTTCGTTATTGGCAAAGATTTTGTCTATCCTTGCTTTTTCAACATTTATGATTTTTCCTCTTAATGGAAGAATTGCTTGAAATTCTCTTGAACGTCCTTGCTTTGCTGAATTATGTACAAATATTCCTGAAGTTAATGCAAAATTATGTGTTCCTTTAACTTCTAAATCATAAACATCTATTTTTCTTCTTAATTTAATTAATTTCTTTATTTTGTGATTATAATTTCTAATGGCTTCTAAAGTTGAGGTTAAATTTCCATTGAAAAATCTGTTTTTAAATTCTTCAAAACTTAATAATGTGTGATTATTTAAAGCAACCCTAAATTTATCATAATCTCTTAATTTGTTTTCATCATCAAGAACTTTCATTAATCTAATAGATTTATGGAAGTAAGTTTTATTATATGATTTTTTCCTTTTTTCTCTGAATTCACTAGTCCATTGTAATTTTGTTTGTTCACTTCTCCATTTTAAGAGTTCTTGATCTGTCCATAGTTCTTTTGCATTATTAGATAATAAAATTCTTTTTTGAGGATTATTAATAAAATATTCTTTGATCTTTTTAGCTTGTTTTTGGCAATTTTCTTTTAATGACCAATATTTTTGTTGTGCTAAATTTAATCTTTTATTATTTAATTTTTGATATTCTTTATTAGATTGATAAAATTCTAAGAATTTTTCTTTCATATATTGTTTATATTTTGGGTTTTGCCATTGTTTTATTGCTCTTTCACTAAGTAAATTTTTCATTTCAGGAGAATTCATAATTTTTTTAATTTTATTTTTAAATTCTTGACTTTGATGAACATTTTTTGATTTTAATTTTGCTTCTTCTGTTAAAAGTGTTTTGAATATATGTTTTTGATGTAGCTCTAAATGTTCTTTTTTGTTTAATCTAATAATATTTTCAGGATTGTTATTTAATTTATTGAAGTCTAAATGGTGCCTATGATCCTCCTTGTTCTTTGAATAAAAATTATTAATCAAATTATATTCGTCAGCTAATCTATGGGTGAATAACCATTTGTTTTGAGAATTGTCAAAAATCATTTCATAACCATCTATAGTTATGTTTTTAGATTTTTTAGAGAGTTTACGATATAAGGGAGCTAAACTAATTTTTGAATTTAAATCTTTAGCTTGAATATATCCTCCTTCAGCTAATCTAAACTTATGATCTGGTGTACAAATAATTTTTTCATTATTATCTAAAATAACTTTAAGCACTTCTGCTTTTTTCTTTATCAATCTTGGGTTTTCAATTAAAGCAATAGATATTTCTCCATTTTCTTCTAAAGTATAACAATAATTCTTTTTTCCTTTTTTATGTTCTTTAACTAATTGTTTGAATGTTAAATTTCTGCCATCTGTTAAAGCAACTTTAGTGTCTCCAGAAAAACATCCGCCTGCGGAATCGCCTTCAACGATGAATAATTCACATTTGGCTGGATCTTTTTCTTGGCAATCAGCTAATTTCCCAGGCAAACTTCCTGAACTTAAGGATGTTTTTCTCCTTGTCAATTCTCTAGCTTTTCTAGCAGCTTCTCTTGCTTTTGCTGCTAACACACATTTTCCAACTATGTTCTTGGCAATTCCAGGATGTTCTTCAAAATAATCTGTTAATGCTGTTGAAACAACTGAATCAACTAAACCTTTTATATTATGATTCCCTAACTTAGTTTTTGTTTGACCTTCAAATTGAGGTTCAGGAACTTTAATTGAAATTATGACAGACAAACCTTCTCTAACATCATCTCCTGAAAGAGGTATGTCACTTAATTTATTCTTTTTAATATAATTGTTAATAACTCTTGTCAACGCTGTCTTAAATCCAGAAACATGTGTGCCTCCTTCAATGGTATTGATGTTGTTGACAAAAGAAAATTCATTGCAATTAAAACTATCATTATATTGCATGGCAATTTCAATACCTATGTCTTCAGATTCTTTGGACAAGTAAATTATTTCTTCATGAAGTGCTCTTTTATTTTTATTAATATATTCAACAAAAGATCTTATGCCTCCTTCATATTGAAACTCTTTTTTCTTTCCATCTCTTTCATCTTCAATTTCTAGTTTCAATCCTTTGTTTAAGAAAGCAAGTTCTCTTACTCTGTTATGGAAAATTTCAAATTGAAAATCTATTGAAGGAAATATTTCTAAATCTGGTTTGAAATGTACTTCAGTTCCATGTTCTGTTGTGTCACCAACTTCTTTTAGTTCAGATGAAGGTGCACCTCGTTGATAACTTTGAAAATAAATTTTTCCATCTCTTTTTACTTTAACTTCCAGCCATTCTGACAATGCATTAACAACTGAAACTCCTACACCATGTAATCCGCCAGAAACTTTATAGTTTTTTTTGTCAAATTTTCCTCCAGCATGTAAAACGGTCATTACAACTTCAACAGCTGGTTTTTTTTCAGTAGGATGCAAATCAACAGGAATTCCTCTTCCGTTATCTATGACTGTAGCAGTTCCATCTTTATGAATAATTAATTTTATATAATCACAATAGCCACCTAAAGCTTCATCAATTCCATTATCTAAAACTTCAAAAACTAAATGGTGCAAGCCTCTTACTCCAAGATCTCCTATGTACATTGCAGGTCTTTTTCTAACTGCTTCTAATCCTTTTAGGACAGTAATATTTTCAGCTTTATAGCTATTATTTTGGCTATTTTCGCTTGCAGTATTCGGACTATTTTGGGTCATTTTTTCTCTCAAAATTTTGCCTAGAAAAAAGGCTTTAAATCTGTATTTAAGAACAAATAAATCTTTAAAAAGTTTTCTGTTTAAAACCTTAAAATTCAAGGGTTATAAGCCTTGTAGTGCTTAAATTTTGCTATTAGAAAGTGTAAAATTTTGGCTTGTTTTGGGCTGTATTTAGGGATTAAAATTAAGCTTTTTTAAACAATAAAAGTCTTTTATAAATTCAATAACTTCGGGGGATTTTTTGTAAGTTTCTACAGCTTCTTTTTCTACTTCAGTATCATTTTCTTTATCTAATTCTAAAATTAAATCATTTCGTGCATGAATAAATTCATGTAATAATGTAATCTCTAAATCTTTTTGATTTTCTATCATCTTTTGATAAATTATTATTTCTGGAGGTTTAGTAGAATTATTTAAATTATTTTCAGTATTATATTCTCCAGCTAATGTTTTAGGTCCAAATTTTTTATTAATTTGTTTAAAAATAATAACAAGTCCTTCTTTTTCATAAAGTTCAACTACCTCTTCTATAGTTAACATAATCGGAAGTATTTTCTAGATATTATTAAACTTTTAGGTAAGATTATTAAATAGGGGCTGTATTTCTAGGCTATGCTTGAGAAAATCAGTGGAATTAAGGAATTAAAGGAAAAAATTAAGAAATTTGAGTTTGAAGTTAATGATAAGTTAGAAAAACAGGAAGATTCTTTAAAATTGTTGCATGAAGAAATAAAAAAGTTAAATCAAAATATTTCTGAAGTTAAAGGGATAAAACAAGATTATGTTGATAAATTTAGTAAAGATCTTTGTAATATTAAAGATTTACAAAAAGAGTTTGAAAAAGCTTTAAGAACTTTTAATCAAAATCATAATAAACTATATGATTCAATTTATGTTAAATTACATAGAGAATTAGATAATCAAGTTAGACCTATAAAGAATATTGTTGAACAGTTAACAGAAATTAAGCCGGAAGTAAAGAATATTGTTGAATCTTTGAAAGAAGCTAATCAAGCTGTAAAGAAATTATATGAAATAACTTCTTCTATAAAGAAAGAAGATTTTGAATTAAAGCAGTATGCTAAGGAATTATTAAAGATGGATACTGAGAAGCTTAGATTAATGAAAGATATAGAGACATTGAAGAAAGTAATCTCTTCTGAAAGACGTAGAAAATATTAGAATTCTACCGAAATGCTTTTAAATCTGGCTTAATTACTACGTAATTAGCATTAAAAGAGGAAAATAAATGTTAAATGTATTAAAGAGCTTTTTAGGGAAACTTTCTAAAATTTTAAAGAAAAAAAAGAATGTTAAATTAGGGTTATATGGTCCTCCTAATGCTGGAAAATCTACTTTGGCTAATAGAATTTGTAAGGATTGGTTAGGGGAAGAAATGAGTTCTGTAAGTGCAGTCCCTCATGAAACAAGGGAAGTCATAGTTAAAGAAAAAATTAATGTTGAAAACAAAGGCAAAAGCTTGTCATTTAATTTGATTGATACTCCGGGTATTGCAACAAGGATAGATTATGAAGATTTTTTGAAGTTTAAGATGCCAAAGGCAAAAGCAAAAATTAGAGCAAAAGAAGCTACCAAGGGTGTTATTGATGCAATTAAGTGGCTTGATGATATGGACGCAGTAGTTGTGGTATTAGATGCTACAATAAATCCTTATTCACAGGTTAATATTACAATCATAGGAAATTTAGCTGCAAGAAAGATTCCGGTTCTTGTTGTAGGGAATAAAATTGATTTGAAGAAGTCTGACATTAAGTCTGTTGAATCAGCATTCCCACAGTATAATGTTGTAGGGATTTCAGCTCAACAAGGAAATAATATGGAAGAGTTTTATGAAGCTTTGTTCAAGGTGGTAAAATAAAAATGGTATTGACATTACAGTTTGTTCCGTACGACGAAATAAGTAATTTGGAATCTGAAAAGAGAATAAATAGGCTTTTGGATATAGTCAAGAAAGATAAAGTAATCTTGATGCAGGGAAGATTAAAACCTTCTGAAGAAGCATGGCTTATCCAGAAAACAATGGAGCATGTTAGCAAGACATTTAAGGGGATAGAACTTTGTACAATTTACCCAGAAAATCCTAAAAATACGAGATTGTTAAACACATTAAAAAATATGTTGGTTAAATTTTTAGTAGGCACAAGAGATGGGTTAACTATCATTGGTCCTGCAACAGTCATTAAGGAAATTAAGAGAAATCCTGATAAGATAGAGTTATTGACAACCATAAAATAAAATGCCACACCAATGCGTAAAATGTGGAGCCTTGTATTCTGATGGTTCAGCAGAATTGCTTAATGGGTGTAGTCAGTGTTCAGGCAAATTCTTTTTTTATATCAAACAAGAAAATATAGAGAAAGCCCAAGAAATAACTTCTTCTCTTACTGAAAAAGAAAAAGAGCAGATGGAAAAGGATGTTCTTGAAATTGTGGGTCACCAATTAAAAGAAGATCAGCCTTTGGTTTTGGATTTAGAAGCTATAAGGGTCACAGCTCCAGGTAAATACGAGATTGATTTGATTGATTTGTTTAAAGGCAAACCTTTGGTTTATCGTTTAGATGAAGGCAAATACGTAATAGACATAGTAAGTACTTTTAAATCAAAAACTAAGGAATTACTTGATAAAACAAAGAAAGTTAGGTAAAGCTTTTAAATTGGTTCTATAAGGCAAGTTTATGAGAAGATTACATGGTTTGGAAGGGGTTATGTGTCATATCTTAAGGAAATTAACTAATGAGTTAGAATTACCTAAAGTGCCTATTAAAGATTATCCTCAAATTTATCTTGATTTTGAAAAAATGAGAAATAAAGGGATTTCTGAAGAAAGAATTGAAGAATATAAGGATAGGGCGACTAGTTTGTTTGATAAAGAATTAAACCTAATATATTTGGAAGAATTTGATATGGAACATTTGACTGAAGAAAGTTCTCATTTTTTAAATGAATATTGTAATGGTAATTTGAATAAACCTTTTTCTAAAAAACTTTTTTATGATTCATTTTATGGTAATTGTATTTCTGAAGCAACGGCTTTCTTTTTATCTAATTTAATTAAGAAGAGAAAACCCCTTGAAACTAAAGAAATAGAAGAAAAACCGGTTTTCAAATTATATAAAGAACATTTAGAATATGAAAAATCAAAAGAAGCTTTGGAAGGTTTATCTTTTTTATTACAAAAAATTATAGTTTTAGAAATTGATGGGTCTGTAAATATTCATGATTTAATTTACCTTTTAGGTTATAATTTAGGAGATAAAATCTTTAAATCTTATTCTATTAATAAATTTACAAAAGAAAATGCTAGAGATTTAATTTATAAAGATTTTTCTGAAGAAAGTTCGGCATTAATGGAATACTTGACTTTAGTTAAATTTTTAGAATAATTTTATAAGTAACCCTTTCTTAAAAGCCTAGATGCAAACATTATTTCCATATGATAAGGTTAGGCCTGTGCAAAAAGGGTTTATGAGGCAGGTAGAAGCGGCCATAATAAACAAAACCCATTTGTTAGCACATTGCCCGACCGGAATTGGCAAAACAGCAGCTGCCTTAACTCCTGCATTAGCTTATGCTATAGAAAACAAAAAAACTGTTTTCTTTTTAACATCGAGGCATACCCAGCATGTTATTGCAATTGAAACTTTAAAAAAAATTAAAGAAAAACATAATGTTAATTTTTCGGTAGTAGATTTAGTTGGAAAGAAATGGATGTGTTGTCAGAAAGGCGTTGCGATTTTAACTGCTTCTGAATTTGGTGAGTTTTGTAAAGAATTAAGAGACAAAGGGAGTTGTGATTATTATAAGAGGCTGAAAAGAAAAAATCATCCAACATTTGAAACACAAACTGCAATTGGTCAATTAAAAAAAGAACCGAAACATGTTGAGGATGCAAAACAAATTTGTTGTAAATTAAAAGTTTGTCCTTATGAAGTTGCTTGTTTATTGGCTAAAGAAGCTCAAGTTGTCATTGCTGATTATTATCATTTCTTGCAGCCAGGGATTAGAGATACTTTGTTAAAAAAATTAGATTTGGAATTAAACAATTGTATTATCATAATGGATGAAGGTCATAACTTGCCTGCAAGAGCTAGAAAATTGTTAACAACTTCTATGAGTACATACATGCTCGAGCAGTCAATAAAAGAAGCTAAAGCTGTTGAATATTTTGAAACTGCTGACCAGTTGACTGAACTAAAAAATCAAATAGATAGTCTAGCTTCTTCTTTATCTTTAGATAAACAAGAGAGATTAATTACAAAAAAAGAATTAATGCAATTAATTGAAAATATAGTTGAAATTGAAGAGTTGAGCGGAAGTTTAAGGTTTATTGCTGAAGAGATTATTGAAACTAAAAAAAGAAGTTTTGCAAATGGTGTTGCTAATTTTTTAGAATCTTGGAAAGGACCTGATAAAAGTTTTGTAAGAATTTTGTCTAGAATATTTTCAAAATCAAAACCTTACTTGAATTTCTCTTATAAATGTTTAGATCCTAGCTTGGCAATGAATGACTTGGTTACAAATGTTCATTCTATCATTGTCATGAGCGGAACTTTAACGCCGACTGAAATGTATAGGGACTTGTTAGGATTTAATGAAAGCACACAATTAGCTGAATATGATAATCCTTTTCCGCAAGAGAACAAGTTAAATTTGATAGTTCCAAAAACTTCAACAAAATTTACTGCTAGAAGTAAAAAAATGTATGAACAAATTGCGCAGGAATGTGCTATTATAGTTAATAATGTTCCTGGAAATTGTGTAATCTTCTTTCCGAGTTATCGCTTTAGGGATGATGTTTATGTTTATCTTAGAAGTTTGTGTGAGAAAACTACTCTTTTAGAAGAACCAGGATTAACCAAACAAGATAAGGCTGAGATAATTGATAGTTTTAAATCTTTTAAAGATGTAGGGGCAGTTTTGTTATCTGTAAGTGCAGGTAGTTTTGGTGAAGGCATTGATTTAGTTGGAGATTTTTTAAAATCTGTTGTGGTAGTAGGTTTACCATTAACAAAACCTGATTTGGAGACAGAAGAGTTGATAAAATATTATAATGAAAAAAATGGGAAGGGATGGGATTATGGTTATATTATGCCTGCAATTATCACAACAATGCAAAATGCTGGTAGATGTATTAGGAGTGCAACAGATAAGGGTATCATTGTTTTCATGGATGAAAGATATGTTTGGCCTAGTTATTTTAATTGCTTCCCAAAAGATTGGAATATGGAAGTTACTTTAAATGTTAAAAAAGAAATAGATAAATTTTATAATCAATAAATTATTTAATTTTATTTTCAAAAAAAGTCTTATAGGCTTCTTTCATCCAATATAAATCTCCACCATGAATAAGTTCACTATGAGAATGTAATCCACTGACTGGTAAGCCTAAATTAATAGTTGGAATACCTCTGTTCGTAAAATATTCTGCATGGCTTCCAGAACCTTCACCATTATCTGCATCATGCGGATTACCAGTTACTTGGTATCTAATTTTAACTCTTTGCTTGTTCATCATAGTTAGTATTTTGTCCATATATGTTGCAGAAATCTGATTAGATTCCCATGCGCCATCATAAGCACAAATTAAAGCTCCATGTCCTAGTTTACCCATACTTTTTAAATCAAGATTGCCATTATTTTCTGCTTCGAATGAAGATGCTCCTACATCAACGTCAGCAGATAAAGCATAACTATTTTGGATTGTTTTTTGTACAAGCCCCCATGTAACTTTCTCTAAACTAATGTTTCTGGCTTTAGCAATTGTTCTGCCAAGTATTTGCTCAAAAAAATTTCCTTTTGCACCACCATCTCCATCACTTCCAATTTCTTCTTTATCAAAACCAATTACCATTGTGGTATACAGTGCTCTTGCTGACAAGAATGCATCAACTGCAGTAAAGGCACAACATCTATCATCATGGCCATATCCTGCAATATAATCTCCTTTTATTTTTGTAGTTTGAGTTTTAGGAACAATATATAATTTTGATCTTGAAAAATCTATCCTGCTTTCAAATTTTAAGAATTCTAATAATGATTTTTCTCCATCACTACCATCAATAACTCTAATATTTTCCCAAGAGAAAGCCTGATCCACTTCGTCACTGCCCCTGTAGTCAACGTGCGTGCTAATGTCTGGGATATAAACATCTAACTTAAGTTTTCTTCTTCTTCCATTTTTTACAATCCACCCCCTTAGTTCACAATCCCTCGCAAACCATTGATAATGAACTGCACCACCATAAGGCATAACACTCATCTCTACCCCGAGATGCAGTGGCTGTAAATCTGGATCCCATTGCATTCTGATAGGGACTGGTTTGATTTGTAAACAAGGAACATCATTATGTGCATAAATAATCCTGATGCCTTCTTCTATTGGTTTTCTTCCTATTTTTACAAGAGCAAAAGCTGTTTGATCTAAATTTTCTACTTTGAAATTTTTATCTTTGTTAAAAAAATTCTTTTCTTTTGCTAAATCCATTATTTCTTTATTTACTTCATTATTAATTCTAGCTTTATCTAAAAATTTCATATATCTGTCAATTAAGCTATCAATAGAATATCTAGTCTTTTTACTAATATTTTTAGTACAAGGCGCATCTCTTTTAAGCTGACTAGGGAGTATACCTTTATGGTCTATTAATTTTGGCATATCGAAATATAAGATATTATATGAGGTTTATAAATTTTATCTAAGATTTTTAGAAAAAAC
>Ga0180009_10005312_pt1 | contig 13848 bp, 21 predicted proteins | sample OS_PC_MetaG_FD_123537 | JGI IMG/M metagenome (GOLD analysis project Ga0180009, IMG submission 123537) | Groundwater microbial communities from the Aspo Hard Rock Laboratory (HRL) deep subsurface site, Sweden - OS_PC_MetaG | ecosystem: Environmental > Aquatic > Deep subsurface > Groundwater... | reverse complement strand
TTTGGCTATCTTTTCATTGACCAAATTCAGTATAGACTGCTTAAGCATATCAATACTTGTAGCGCGCTTTATATCTCTATAAAGAAACCTGACTAAAGGACAATACGTCATATAAGGATCCGTCGCCTCGATAGCCTTACCGTCACATATTAAAACATATGAAGAATAGAACCGTAAAATGTGAGAATTTTTACAACGCAACTTCCCGTTATTGAGTTTATCTAATAATTTTCTTAGCGCGCGCTCCATTATCGCTTACATACCCCATCATCAGAACATGGAGGCTTATCACAACGTTCGGTTCTACCGCAACAAGTTTTACCTGATGAGAAATTTGATCTGTAATCCGTAACATAAGAACCCTTTCTCTTGAATATTACACCCATCCCCGCGCCAATAAGTCTTTTAACAACTTTTCCGCATTTAGGGCATTCTTTAAGCGGTTCATCGCTCATCTTTTGAAATTTCTCAAATTTATATCCGCAGGATTCGCAAAGATATTCATATGTCGGCATTTTCTACCTTTTCGCTTTTACTCTAAATTTCAACTTCTCCCAAAAGGATAAATAGTCAACAATTAACTTCCCATAAAGATGGTCTATTTCATGTTGCAGAACTCTTGCGAGAAACCCCTTTGCTTTAATTTCAACAGTTTGACCTTTTTCATTTAACCCTTTTATAATCACTTCATAAGGCCTCTCTATAGCAACTCCCAGATCAGGCACGCTCAAACATCCTTCTTTCATATTATCTACGCCTTTTACCTTAAGGATTTCCGGATTGGCTAATTTTATAATCTCTCCCTTAACCTCCGCTACAATAAGTTTTTCGAGAATGCCCACCTGTGGCGCAGCCAACCCAATGCCACAAAAATGTTTCATAGTAAAAACCATCTTACCAAACAGTTCTGTTTCTTCCTTCGTAATTTCTTGCACATGAATACAATTTCCTCTCAAAATTTTGTCAGGATATTTTTTAATTGCTAATGGGTCCATATCAGTTCGATGACTTTTTATACAAATGGCAAAACAGAATAACCTCTCCAAGTCTACAGCCGACGTCCTTAGCAATAACTGGACATTTAGCTATAAACAGAAAAAAAATCTGCCGCTTCGCATCGGATAATGCTTCAAAATTACCTTGCCCTTTGCTAACAACCATATCCGCCTTTCTATACATTGTTAAAAATTCTTTTGAACATAACGAAAGAATGGTTCCCGGAGCGTCTGAGCCTGAAGAAATAACCTCTGCCAATCTGTCAATTCCACACACACAAGCATCTTCAACTAAGGCGTCGTTAATAACAGGCTTTTCTTTGACGGCATAGACAATTCTTTTATCTTTATCAATTCTCTTTATCTCTTCAATGAGGATGCGGTCGAAAACTGTTTCTCCTGCATTGTCAGCAAGGTAGAGAATAGTTTTTGCCCTTCTTAAAACGCTCTTAAATCTTACATAATCAAATATCTCCTTATTTTCTTCTTTAATGGCTTTATTTTCTTCCTCTAGAATTCTTGCTAGTTCCACATCAACGTTCAGGGAATTTTTTACACCATAATCAATAATGTTACCCGCAATAGCCAACTTGACTGCCATCAATAATCTATCGGAACAAAAGCTTATTTTCTTTTTTAACTTACCATAAATATTTAAAGCAAGTTTATTGCTCTTTTCTTTTATCTTAGCGTAAGGGTCATCTTTAGTTGTTATCCTTTTAACAATTCCGTGAATAACCCGTGCCATTTCAGGCGGAGAGGAAATCAAAGGAAACCTCGGCAAGGCCCTTGCTAGCTCATTCAATATACTCTTTTGCGTTCTCTTGTTTGCTCCTGCCATTCTCGCAGCTTCAAGGGCCTGTTTAAAAAAACATGGTATACAATCTAAATAGGTTTTCATTCAATAACCTTATTATTCTCGTCAACAAATATAATATTTTCTTTTACTTTACTTATTTCATCATCGTTAATTAAGATAAAAGAAATAGCAAACTTCATCACCAATCTCACCACACCTTACTGCAGGGCCACATAAAGCTACAATTCCCGAATTTCCATTCTCTTTGATAACATATGCTAATCTTTACTCATTATTGAAATTCAAAACCTGCGCCCTTTCTCCGGGCACTATATCGCCTTTTGCTAAAAGCGCCTAGTCAATACCTATACTTCCCTTCTTTTCTGGTAATTTTTGCTTTATGAATTTTAGACTTTAGAACTTGCCTTAACATCTTCGTACATCATTGGCTTAAGTTTTAATGCCTCTCTTTTTTTATTGATATGCCCTATCATAAGATGAGCTCCCTTTACAGGATTAGGCTCAAAAGCAAATTTACCGCCGACTATACCTTCAAGTTCTTTAGAAATAAAATCTGTTACCTTTTGGCTGCCTAAGACAGGTTGGGGGGTACCAAATACAGTAAACACACCGCTGGCAACAAAATAAAAACCAATAGAGATCGCCTTCTCACTCATCCACTCAGGTGCTGCTCCAGCAACCGGAAGTTGACTCAAATTTTCACCTATTCCGCCTTCTTTAACTAGTTCGGCGCAGGCAATCAGAATTCGCGAATTATCCACACAGGAACCAACGTGTAAAACTGGCGGAATCCCTACTGCTTCACATATCTCCTGAAGTCCTTTACCAGCAAACTCAAATGCCGCTTCAGGCTTAAGTAAGCCAGCCTTTGCATTGGCAATAGCTGAACAACCTGTAACTACCACCAATATATCCTTTTTAATAAGTTCTTTGACCATTTCTGTATGACCAAAATCATGTTTTACATTAGGGTTATTGCACCCAACAACTCCAGCGATTCCCCTAATTCTTCCAGAAATAATACCCTCATTTACCGGCCGCCAAGTAGGATGCAGGCTACCGCCAATTATCTTAGGGATATCCTCAGCAGTGAATCCCGCAATTAAATCCATCTCCTCTTTGGGTATAGTAACTCGAGCTTGATTTCGATTCTCATAGTTCTCTACTGCCCTGCGGATAATATCCTTGGCAATTTTCAAGGCGTGCTCTTCTTCAAACTGTATATGGGTAACTCCGGGGAATTTTGCTTTTGGTGAAGTAGTAATGAGTTGGGTGTGAAAACAGTTAGAGATTTCAGCCAATGACGGCATGATGCACTGCACATCAACCATCATTAATTCCACGCTACCTGTAATGAGAGCCAATTCCTGTTGTAAGAAATTCCCGGCAACGGGAATACCATGACGCATCAATATCTCATTAGCCGTACAACACATCCCCACAAGATTAATTCCCTTAGCACCCTTTTCCTTAGCCAATTTTACTAATTCAGGGTCCTGACTTGCCTCTACCACAACATCTGAAAGGGTCGGTTCATGGCCGTGAACAACAACATTAACATAGTCTTCCTTTAAAACACCTAAATTTACCTTTGCTCTAATAGGCATAGGAGAACCGAATAAAATATCGCTTAAGTCAGTAGCTATCATAGAACCACCCCAACCATCAGACAAGGCAGTTCTTAATCCATGCATAATAATGTTCTTATAGTCATTATCAACGCCCATATGGGTACGATGCATACATTCCACAACCTCACGGTCAACACTACGGGGAATTATTCCATGTTTTCTCCAAGCCTCTTGTGTCTTTAAAGGAGCACGAGATATAAAACGAAGTTCACCTGAATATTGTCCGAATTCAGTTAATGCCTTTATGGCGACTTCGCGGGCAATCTCTAAATCCGATTTGCCATCGAGTTGAATCTCGTAAATAGAAGCCATCTGCCTTAATTTTTCCGGATCACCTATTCTGTAATCAGAGGCTTTGCCTTCTGAGGCTAAAAGTAAAGTATGTGCAATATCTCTGCCGTGGTCTGAATGAGCAGAGGCACCTGAGGCAATCATTCGTAAGAGATTGCGGGCTACGATTGTATCAGCGCTAGCCCCGCAAATACCTTTTTGTACTCCTTCTCCAAATGGGTCAATTCTACACGGGCCCATATTGCATATCCGACAACAAATACCTAACTGCCCGAATCCACACTGTGGCTGCATCAAATCAAACCTATCCCAAACAGTATCTATATTCTGCTTACCAGCTTCTCTTAGCATCTGTTGTGAGGCAATATCGACACTTCTCTTTTCAGGATCCATCTTGACCTCCTAAATTTTTCCCCTTCTTTTTAATGTCTCATTATTACTAATAGGGTAAACTTCTTTTTGTGTTTTAATATCATAAACTGAAATTATATTTATTTTCTTGCCACCAAAGGTAACTCCGCATTTATCGACAAAATATTCTTTTATATTCAAAATTTCTTCTCTTGACAATGGCCTAACATCACAGAATCTTAAAGGCGTATTAATTTGGACCTCATCAGGTTTTATGTAATTTACAAGATATGCTAGTTGTGCAACTTTATTTTTGTTTTCTTCTATAAACATAACCTGAAGTGCAAATTTTCCAGTATACGCTTTTCTAAACTGCTTTAATCCATCTAAAACACTGTCAAATTCCACACTATTTGCTGGCCTGTTTATTTCCCTAAAAGAATCTGGTGAATATGCATCTAATTTTGCTACAACAAAATCTGCTAGATTTAATTCTTTTCTTACATCTTGCCTATCCATTAAAGATGAATTGGTTAAAACTGCCACGGGTTCAGTGCGAAGAGTTTTTACAGCTTTTATGGCCTGGCCTAAATTTTCCGCTAAGGTAGATTCGCCTCTTCCGGAAAAGGTAATGTTGTCTATTTTAACGTTGGGTAGCATTTCTAACTCCTCTACAACTTGTTCTGTGGGAATATATATTTTTCTTTCTGTTGAATAAATAATTATTCTGCCAAGTTGACAGTAAATACAATCAAAACTGCACACCTTTGCTTCCTGAGAGAGCAAATCTATCCCTAAAGAGCTGCCTAATCTCCATGAGGAAACAGGACCATAAATATACTTAAGGTTTTCCTTATTCATTTTAGGAGTAATTTTCTATCTCGATTGACTCGACTAAAAATTCGGGACATTCTTTAATTTGTAAATCTGTACTTTTGCACTCTGGACAAGAAAAAATAGGACAGGTTACAAAAATTCTTTTACTACATAATCCGCATTTAACTTCGATCTTCTTTGTGTGTATACTTAAAGTGACATTTTCAAGTCTGCTATCTCGAACCTCCAAAGCGAACGCCTCTTTAAGAGTCTCTGGCCTAACATGAGAAAAAGGACTTAATTTAACATGAATCGCAGTAATACGCGCAGTTTTATTTAAACTAAGTAGTTTTTTATCTATAATAGTCTTTATCTCTTTAGCAAATACCTTATCGTGCATTTATAAACTCCTAACTTTAGTACCAATATGCGCCCTTTATTCCTTATCCATTATCGCAATTCTTCGTTAATAGTGCCATCCGGTAACATGTTATCAGGATGATATACGCCAGTCTCTTCCATTTTTTTTCTTACACATCTTGGATATTTACCCCAACAATAATCTTCAATCCATTTTTGATCTAACCTTCCTTGTTCATAGAATCTCTTAAGAGGACAAACCTCAAACCACCGGCAAACTTCTTTATGGCTCATTATTTTTTATGTAAACGATAATTTTATTCATTATTTCATCCATAATTTCTGCTGTTTGTGTTCCCTTTTTAAAATGGATAAACGGTTGACCAGAATCTCCCAATTTTACTATTTCAGGTTCAACTGGAATCCTTCCTAGAAATGGCACACCTAAATCATGGGCAGACTTTTCACCGCCGCCTATGCCAAATAAATCTATCTCTTTTTTACAATAAGGACATATAAAACCGCTCATATTTTCGATTATCCCTATAACAGGGACTTTCAATTCTTTTGCGAATAAAACGCTTTTTCTGGAATCTAAAATTGCCACATCCTGCGGTGTTGTAACTATAATTGCGCCATTTATATTCGAAATAAGCTGGCAAACACTCAAAGGTTCATCGCCTGTTCCGGGAGGAGAATCAACAATGAAATAATCAAGTCCGCCCCAATTAACATCACTTAAAAACTGCTTTATGGTTATCATTTTAAGTGGCCCGCGCCAAATTATCGGCTGATCTTTATTCTCAAACAATAAGGCAAGGCTTACTGCTTTTAGGTTAGGTAAAACTTCCACGGGCTCAATTCCGGATTCAGAACCTACGATCCTTTTACCTTCAATCCCCAACATCTTGGCAATGTTGGGACCGTGAATATCAACATCCAAAATACCTACTTTATTCCCACTAATAGCTAACCCATATGCTAAATTAACCGCCACTGTAGTCTTGCCGACTCCACCTTTTCCGCTTATCACAATAAGCTTGTGCTTTATTTTACTCATCCTCCCAGTTAGGCGCTTATTTTGTTCAATTCTTTCTTTTTCATCTATTTTTTGCATTAATAAACCTCTTAGTCTATAAAGATATTGAACAATTTATTTGGGATGCCTATTGCTAAATTTTCTCTTCTCATATCAGCATACTTACGTGAATCGTCGCAGCCAAAAGAAATACTTATTTTTTCATCCAAGTAAGTTCTCGCTGCTATACCTCCACAAATGGACATCATCGAGCATAAAGAAACATCCAAATTTACGCCCTGACGATTATGATACATTTTTATCAAATTCATAACATCTGCTGGCGGCATATACGACATAACAAGATCAGGTATGCCTTCGGTATTCAACCCTATATATCTAAAAGGCTTTTTAAAATAGGGTATCTGCGAAAGCATTGATTTTAGAATATTCTTTTGTGTTTTTCGTTTATCATAGCAGCTATCCAAAAGTTCATTTTTGTAATTAAGCTTCCAACCAAAAACAGATTGGGCACCTAGACAAGATATGCTTTTTCTATCTAAAAGAACAGGATACAATGTAGCTTCTTTGGTAGCTTCGCAGAATCTAACGCCACTTAATCTTTCAGCCTCATTTTCCTTTGGTTTCTCTTTATAAAACTTTACCTTAATCCAGTGACTTCTAAATTTCTCCGAAAAGCGCCGATGAACATTATGCATTTTGCTCTCCTCTCACTTTTATATTACTTTAACTCTTTTTCTAATTTCTCCCAAATATTAATAATTTCATTCTTAACCTTTCCATCCTGATATTCAATTACTGTCTTACCATTCACCATTGCCTTCACTACCGATTTATCAAAACTGATTTTTCCAATAAGTCCGATATTATGCTTTTGGCAATATTTCTCTATTTGCTTAGTCATATCCAAATTCAAATCATACTTATTTATCACAAGCCTCGTCTGAATTTTAAAATGACTTGCTACAGCGATTACTCGGTCGGCATCGTGTAAACCTGAAAGAGTAGGTTCGGTTATCACCACCGCGCAGTCTATTCCTGAAAAGGAAGCAATAACCGGACAACCTATACCAGGGGCACCGTCAACAATAACCCAATCGCAATTTTCCTTCTCTGCCAACTCCTTTGCTTGTTTTCTTACCAGAGAAACTAATTTTCCTGAATTTTCTTCGGCAATTCCAAGCTTTGCATGAACCATAGCTCCAAAACGAGTGTCTGAAATAAACCATTCTCCTGAAATATTTTCCTTCATTCTTATAGCGCCCTCAGGACAAATGAAGCTACAAAAAGCACATCCTTCGCAAGAGATAGAATCTACTGTAAAATTCTCGCTTATGGCGTCAAAACGACAAACAACAATACACTTGCCGCATTTTTTGCAGAGTTTTTTGTCAATTTCCGCTGTTTTTCCGCTTCGAAACTGGTGTCTCTCTTTAATCGCCGGCTCTAACAAAAGATGCAAATCTGCGGCATCCACATCGCAATCTGCCATAACTTTATTTTTGGCTAAAGCCGCAAATGCTCCTGTAATTACAGTCTTGCCCGTTCCGCCCTTACCGCTGATAATTACGATCTGCTTCATAACACAACCTCTATATTTGACAGCCTTAAGCTACATTTTGCTTAAGGCATCTTGAGCCGCTAATACTACTGGATACATCGTAGGCGCGCTCGTTAAATAAGGGTGGGTTGCCATCTGTAATGTCTCCAGCTCTGTTATAGAAACCCTTTGTTGGATAGCCATACCGATAATATTGATTATCTCGCCTGCAGAAATCCCACCGGCAACTTGGCCGCCCATAAGTATTCCAGATTGCCGGGAAAAAATCAATTTTACATTTATTTTATTTGCTTTAGGCAAACTCTTAGGATGTTTATCTACTCCCTCTGTATTTCCTACGATAACCTCAAATCCTTCCTTTTTAGCGCTATTTTCCGTAAGCCCTGCGGACCCCAAAACCAAACCATCCACATAAGTAGAATAAATTGCAATTGTCCCTTTATTCTCACGGACAACCTTTAACTGATAAAGATTCGCACCGGCAATTCTTGCCTCAGCAGTTGCTGTTGAGGCAAGCATAACCGAAGCATCCTTTCGGGTATAAAAATCTCTTTTGCCGGCACAGTCTCCCACCGCAAAAATATCAGAATCTGTAGTGCGCATATACTCATCTACCCATATCCCCTTGCCTCTTCCCAGATCTAAACTAGAATCTGTAGCCAATTTCGTGTCAGGAACGGCCCCCATTCCTAAAATAACACTATCTGCTTTCAAATCTTTACCATTTTCAAAACGCACACCCTTAACTTTATTATCCCCTAAAAATTCAACTACCCGGGAATTGGTTAAGATATTAACGCCCCTTGATTTTAACCTTTCTTCTGCCAATAAGGAAAACTCTTCATCAAAAGAGTTTGCAAGAAGATGTGGGAGCACTTCCGCTAAATATACATTGAGGCCGCCTATTTTTGAAATTTCATCAGTGAATTCCACTCCTATAAATCCCCCTCCTAAAACTAATACATTCTTCGCTTTTTTCACTTTAGCAATGGTTATTTTCAAATAATCCATATCTTTATATATGGGGTAAATTCCTTCTTTTTCAATACCGGGAATTGGAAGTCTAATAGGTGAAGAACCAAAAGCAAGAATTAATTTTTCATATATATATTCTTGACCGTTTTTGCCAATAACCGCTTTACTGCCGCGACTTATCTTTACCGCCTCATCATTAACTACTTCTATGCCATTCTTTTGCAAAGCCTCTGTTCCCATTTTATTATCATCGGGGTTTTTCAGACTCCAGAACATATATGGAATTCCGCAAGGAATACAGCCATTAATTACATTTTTTATTATCAAAATATTTTTATCCGGATAATACCTTTTTGCCGTAATCGCACTTACTATTCCTGCCGGTCCTCCGCCAATAATAAGGATGTCTGTTCTTTTAGTCATTAAATACCTTGCTCCCTTATGAAGCTTCCAACATCACGCAAAGATTATAAATAACGCTAACTTTATTCTGTTTGCAAAATTCTATAGCCTCTTCACTTTCCGCCCCCGGCTGAAGCCATACACGATATATCCCTTTATCCTTACACTCTCTAACAATTTTTTCTGTTACCTCTGGCGGGGTAACTATATCAACAACATCTATCGAAAAAGGAATATTGTTTAGACTTTTATAACATTTTAAGCCATCGACCTCATCAAGGCGCGGATTCACAGGATAAACTTTATATCCCCTTTCCTTCAGTTTTCTTAAAATCTTGAAAGCATATTTAGATTCATTTCTAAATGAACCTACGACTGCAAATCTTTTCTGCTTTAAAAAATCCTTAACTAAATTTTTCACTTCTAATCGCAGTAAAAAGCTTCTGGAAATCTTTTCGATATTCGGGAAATACCTTGACTATAGGCTCTCCCTTCGAATAAGCCATTGCTATTTTTTTCTTAAAGGGTATCCGCATAAGAACGGGTATATTCTGATTCTTACAGTATTCGTCAGTCTTACTGTTTCCTAAATCAGAACGGTTAATTAAAACGCCAAAAGGAATTGCAAGTTTCCGCAAAACTTCGACTGCCAGAATTAAGTCATTTAATCCGAATGGAGTCGGTTCAGTAACCAAAATACAAAAGTCACTCCTTTTTACAGTCTCAACTACAGGGCATGATGTGCCGGGAGGAGCGTCAATAATAACCGTTCGCGTAGGATTGATAAAATTTTTAATCTGCCTTATAATCGGCGGGGCCATTGCCTCACCTATATTCAGGCGACCGTGTATAAATTGCATTGAGTTGACACTGCCTATTTCAATTACGCCTATTTCTTTGTCCACTTCCTTTATTGCTTTCTCAGGGCAAAAGAAACTGCAACTGCCACAGCCGTGGCAAAGATTTGAAAAGACTAAAACGCTTCCCTTTTTGCCGCTAGACGCTGGTATCACCGCAATAGCATTATAAATACAAACCTCGCGGCACTTACCGCAATAAGTACACTTTACTTCATCAATTTTAGGAACAGGAATAAAAACTTTTTTGGTATTTTTTATGGTGGGCCTTAAAAAAATATGGGCATTGGGTTCTTCTACATCACAATCCAAAAACTGTACTCCCTCATTTATAGAAAGCGCGAGATTTACCGCTATAGTAGTTTTTCCTGTTCCGCCTTTTCCACTTGCAATAGAAATAATCATAATATTATATGATCGGCCGATATGCTGTTAATACTTCCTGAAAGCTGTTTCTATGTTTTTCTGTCTTAAATCCTTTTTGCATCAAATAAGCTTCTATATCTTGTAAATTAAATTTAGCTGCTTTGTGAATTCTCCCTTCACTTGCGTGAATCTTATTAAGCACCTCTAATCCTTCTTTGCTAAAATCGCTCAGGATGATTTTGCCTTCAAAAGTAACAATCCTTACAAGTTCATTCACTACTTTAATTGGATCCTTAAGATGGTGAAGGGTGTTGATTGAAAAGATAATATCGAAACTGTTATCTTCAAAACTTAAATGTTCGGCGTTCTCAATCCTGAAATCCACAAAATTTTCCAACCCAAAATATTTTAGATTTAACTTTGCTATTTTCTGTTCTTCTTCACAGATATCAACGCTTATAAACCGATATCCTTCTTTGGCAAGAGTTAGCGTAAAATGGCCTTTTCCAGTTCCGACCTCCAAAATATCGCCAAAAACAGGCTCCGCTCTCTCAAGAACAAACTTTCTTTCTCTGTCTATATCGAAACCAAAACTTTGATAAAGTTTCTTACGCTCTATATAACGTTTATAGTTTTCTAAAACTTCCTTTCCCAAAAGTATTCTCTTACCCCCTCACCATTTTTGTTCCGCATTTAGAACAATTTAAAGAATAACAAGGAACTCCTGCCTGATGAGTTACTTTTGCTCCGCAGCTTGGGCAGACACAATTTCCTCCCGGGCCTGCACCAGGTTGATTTCCTCTCATTCTGCCTCGGCCGCCGCCTCTACCCATATCTCTGCCTATTCCTGGGCCTCCTCCAAAAGGACCTGTTCCGTCTCCACCTGGCATTTTACTCACCTCCTTATCTTGGAAGCGATATCGCTTCATTCGGGCACTCGTTTACACATGCGCCACATTCAACACACTCATCACTTATAACTGCTTTGTCTTTCTGAAGTTTTATCGCATTTACAGGACACACTTCGATACAAACACCACATCCAGTACATTTCTTCTTATTTACTTTAACTGCCATTCCTTTCCCCTTTTACACTAAATTACTTCTTTGGTGGCATACCAAACTTTGAATTTACACTTGGGCCCTGAGTTGGTTTAAGATCACCTTTATTATACTTTTCTATTGCCTCCTTAACGCTGCCAGATACACCGGTAATTACATCTATTCCTGCTGCTTCTAGCGTTTGGAATGCATTAGGTCCGACATTGCTTGTCAAAACCGCTTTTACTCCCTTACTTGACACAAATTGACCTGATTGAACACCTGCGCCACCCATACTATCAATGTTTGGATTTTTAATCGATTCAAATTCCGAAGTCTCTGTATCTACAATGATAAAATATTGGCATCTTCCGAATCTCGGATCAACCTGTGAATCCAATTTGTCTCCTTGTGAAGTTATGCAAATCTTCATATTCTCACCGCCTCTCATTAATGGTCGCATTTATCCTGTTTAGGATGGTCACACTCAGTCTTATCTAAACCATATCCTTTTCCTGAACCGGGCTTACATAGACTCTCGCCACCTTCCAACGTTCCTTTTTGAAGTTTTTCTATTACTTCATCAATATTTCCGCTTACTCCTACAATCGCCTGAATCCCAAATTCGTTAAAAAACCCTGTTGCTCTCATTCCCATTCCACCCGCAATAATACATTTGACGCCTTTTTCATGCAAGAATTGCGGTATAAAGCCTGGTTGATGCCCAGGATTATCTACGACTTCTCTCTTCGTAACTTTATCATTCTTAATATCGACAATTGTAAATGACGGACATCTGCCAAAATGAGCCGATACAAAATCTCCATCTGTGGATATAGCAACCCTCATAAATAGTCTCCTTTCTCAAATTTGCACTCAAGGAGTAAATAAGTGAGCTCTTTCTTACTTACTCCGACTTTATCTTGAGTGTTTTTCACTTGGTCTTTTTCTCCGCAGACTCCAATTCGCTTATACGCTGGTTTATGGAGTTAATCTCATCCTGCATGGCCTTAGCCTCTTTCTTAAGCATATCTGCTTCCTGTTGCGGCGTAAACTCTGAAGCACTTGGATCGCCATAATAAGGAGCCACTCCATACGGATATCCCCCAGGTTCATAACCCCAACCATGCCTCCAACCAAACCCTCGGCCCCAGCCACGGCCTCGCCCCCAGCCACGGCCAAAACCAAATCCGCGACCTCTTCCTGCGACTGAATTGGCATAACCTGGCACGGAATAACCAGCGCAGTAACCTGCTCTCCGACCTGTCATAGGCCCCATTCCCATAGGACCAGTTCCATCTCCGCCTGGCATTTTAATCACCTCCTTTTCTGTTAATGACAATCATTTTCATTTATGAGCAAAAAAAATTATCCCTTTTTACATCTGTCGCACAATCCATAGAATTGAATAAGATGATTTGTAATCTCAAAATTGTGTTTTTTAGAGAGCCCCTTTTCGGTCTGATTAAGCAATTCCGCTTCTTCATCAATAAAATCTGTATAATCAATAACCCTGCTACAATTTGTGCAGACCAAATGGTGGTGATGCCTGACTCCTTTTGACCCTTCTGATAACTCGTATCGCGCTCTTCCATCACCAAAATCAAATTTATAGACAAACCCCATCTTAACTAATAATTCTAACGTCCGATAGATAGTTGTAAGGCCGACGTTAGCATGAATCTTATGAACAGCCATATATACATCCTCAGCGCTCAAATGCTTAGATGTTCTACTTAATACATCTAATATGGCCTCCCTCGGCACAGTCATTCTATAGCCACATCCTCTAAACCTCCCGTGCCACCAAAGCGGCCCTGTTCCATCTCGTCCAGGCATTAGTCATCTCCTATTGGTAATGGTTTCCATTACCAAATATATACTAATATCAAACTCTTGTCAAGAAAAAAGTTGTTCCTTGTAACTAACAAAAGAGCCGGTCTTTATAATAAATCGGAAGATTAAAAGGAGAACTTTAATTTTGTTCCCAATACATGATAGTCAATCCACTTATCGTTACTTTCACTACTCTGCCAAAGGTAAAAAATATCTGTTTTTAGGTTCGTAAATAATTTAAGATTGAAACCCGTATAGAGCCTATTTCTGTTTAGGGTTTCTTTATCAAAGTCATAAAATATTTCATCCGCTATGTAGGGCTCAAGCTCAAGCCTTGTTAGTTTAATTGGTACTTTCAGCATGAATTTATTCCTATATCTCCAGTAGTTATCTGCTTCTTCTCTATTCTTATATTCTAACCTTGCTCTATTGCTGAGTGAAAAATCTAACAATTTCCATTTAACTGTGGCATTAAAATGCGGTATATTCTCATATCGCCAGATGCTG
>Ga0180009_10005311_pt1 | contig 13856 bp, 8 predicted proteins | sample OS_PC_MetaG_FD_123537 | JGI IMG/M metagenome (GOLD analysis project Ga0180009, IMG submission 123537) | Groundwater microbial communities from the Aspo Hard Rock Laboratory (HRL) deep subsurface site, Sweden - OS_PC_MetaG | ecosystem: Environmental > Aquatic > Deep subsurface > Groundwater... | reverse complement strand
TAAAGAAATCCTCTTACAAGTCCAATCATATCGTCATTCTTTTTGATTTGCGCTAATCCCGTTTCACACGCAGACATTACCAGCAAGTCTGTATTCGAAAGATTCAAGTTATAAATTTCGTGGAGTTCCAGCTAGATAGTACTTAAATAAAGTAAATCAACTAGTTTTTATCCGGCTGAAATTTGGGGAAATGTCTTCATTCTTCCTATCTTACTTCAAAAATAAATTTCTTTTTCCTTTATTGCTTTCGCAAGGTAAAATGTTGACGTAAATTCGAAATTGTGGGATAATTTCCGATTGCAAGGTTTTTTTGCCGACATGTTAATTGGGAGAAAATTATTTGCTGGGAAAATCAGCTCAGGAAAATATTTAAAAAGAAAGCCGCATAAAATAAATCTGCATTGGATTAAGCTGTACGTGATGAATTTAAAAATATCAATTAGCGGAATTAACAAATGAGTTGGATTTTCGGTTTCTATTCAAAGCGTTCAAACATTGATAAGTCAATTAAATATTGTCATCCGAATCCTATTGCTGTTATAAGTGAGCCAAATTATTATTTGTCAATCGGTGGAAATAAAAACACATCCTACATCGAAACAGAAAGACCTGACTCAAAATTTCTAATTTGTGGATTTGCCATCTCAGAAGATGCCGCCAAAATAGTTTCAAAAAACGATTGGAATCAAATATTAAATGGCTCGCCAAACGAATTGAATTCTTTGAATGGACATTTTTGTGGAATATTCATCAAGAATAATTCTCTTAATCTTTTTACAGATAAACTTGGATTGAGAGAATTTCATATCTATGAGACTAATATCGGTTGGTATTTTTCCACACGATTAGACTGGCTGCTAAAACTAAACCGTTTTGAAATGAATTTCGGCGAATTTGGTTCACGCTGGTTATTAATAAATCAATTGTCAAATCAAAGTATAGTTAAGAGTATTTATCGGTTAAATTGCGGCGAGAAAATAATTTTTAACAACAATCAATCTGTCGTTGAATCAATAAATTGGGTTCCATCAAAGGGAAAAAGTATAACTGATGAAGAATATAAAAGTAAACTGAAGAACTTAATCCTAACCGGTTTTAAGCGCTCATCAAAAATTTCTCTCAGTTTATCGGGCGGTATGGATTCACGAGTAATTTTATCTTTTTTGTTAAACGCCAACCATACAAATTGGGATTGTCACACATTCTTAACTGATTCAAAAATGGATTTGAGAATCGCAGAGAGGATTGCAAAAGATTTAGAAGTTAAACACAAAGTTTATTCTCTTGATGAACTTAGCACTTCGGCAATAATCGATAATTTATTTGAGTACATTGGAATTACTTACTTAACTGAATCCGGCTTTACATCTCAAAAACTAACCCATTACAAATTTTTTAGTGAAGACGAATTAATAATTGATGGAGGATTCGGAGAAATTTGGAGGAGGGAGTTTTTAACTCGATTGTTCTTTTACGGGAAAAAAGATCTGGAAAATGAAAATCATCCGAGTACTGTTAAATACTTATTAAATAATCGCGCTGATATTTTCACAGAGAACTATTCCGGTTTAATGATGAATGGATGTATTGAGCAAATTGACCATATCTCTCGTTCCCTGCCCTCAATAAATGAAATCGGAATTGGTAATTGGTTGGATTTATTTTCCTTGAAAACCAGATTAGTAAACTATTATGCCCAAGAACAGTCACGAATTGATAATTACGTAATGTCTTATATGCCTTTTATTCAGCCAAGTCTAATTAAGGACTTATTAAATGTGCCTATCACTAAAAGAAAAAACAGCCGCCTCTTTAAAAATATCATTCAATCAAATAGTGGGCGGCTCTCCAAATATAGTTTGGCTAAAGGCAACATGTCTTATCCTTTTTATTTCACACCTCTATTAAAAAGAGTTTATTCCATTCTTTACGGTAAGTTCGTTGGTAATAAAGCTAAGAATGAACTGGATTTATACTTACTAACAATTAAAGACTTTGTTTTTGATTCAATTCTATCAACTTCAGCAAAGAATTATGCCCCCTATAATTATCCTCGAATTTTAAAAGGAATTGAGTCCTACTACAAGGGAGATACCAGTAACAATACTTTTGTTGATTGGTTTATTAGCTTTGAAATCTTTAGACAAATTTTGGAGAGTGAACCAAACTCTGCTTTGATTGAGAATGGAATTGATTAGAGGATTTACTTGGTTAAATTTAATCTATATGAAGCAAAATATATTGCTAAACTTAATTTGCCTTTTTAGCGGAGATATCCTAAGCCGCCCCCAACTCAATTTTATTTCTTAGCGAATCAACTGTTTCCCGCATGTAAGTATCATTGCTCAATAATGTATCAACAGAATTAAATGCGTGAATAACGGTAGAATGATCCCTGCCGCCGAAATGAAGTCCAATTGTTTTCAATGAAGAGGTCGTTAATTTTTTTGATAAAAACATTGCGATTTGACGCGCAATTACGACTTCCTTTTTGCGGTTTTTTTCGCGCACTTTATTTTCATCAACGCTGAAATGATTGCAAACTACCTTTGTTATGTTTTCAATAGAAACAATTGTCTGCTTGTTTGTAGATATTTCCTTCACTGTCTTTTTCGTGAGAGCAAGATCAATTTCTTTGGAGTTTAGCGAAGCGCTCGCAAGAAGCTTGATTAAACATCCTTCCAGTTCGCGTATATTGGATTTAATATTGTGAGCAATGTATTCAATAATTTCCGGTTCAAGAGCAATACCGAAACTTTTGCTTTTGTTATTTAGAATAGCGATGCGGGTCTCAAAATCCGGCGGTTGAATATCCGCAGTTAATCCCCATTGAAATCTCGAAACTAATCTCTCACTCAAACCTTTTAAATCTTTTGGCGGTTTATCGGAGGAAAGAATAATCTGCTTGCCCGACTGATGAAGAGTATTAAAAATATGGAAAAACAAATCCTGCGTTTTTTCTTTACCAATCAAAAATTGAATGTCGTCAATAATCAGCACATCCATATTTTTGTAATAGCTGGAAAATTCGTTCACTGTGTTCGATTGAATCGCATCAACAAATTCAACCGTAAAATGCTCGGAGGATAAATAAATTACCTTTTTGCTGCTGTGCTTTTCTAAAATTTTATTCCCCACTGCTTGGATAAGATGAGTTTTTCCTAATCCAACCCCGCCGTAAATAAAGAAGGGATTAAAAGAAGTTTCACCTGGATTATCGCTGATTGCAATAGAAGCTGCGCGAGCTAATTGATTGCCTTCGCCTTTAATAAAATTTTCGAATTTATATCTTGGATTAATATGAGAATCTATATCGGAAACCGCGCTGATTTGCGCTTCCGGCTGCTTTTTAACAACTTCAATTATTTCGTGTGCTTCAAAAAGATTATCTTTCTCTTCAACAATTACATAAACCAATTTGCCGTTTTCGCCAAGCACTTGAGAGATGACTTTATTAATTAATGTATTATAATGCTCGTCAATCCATTCAATAAAGTAATTGTTAGGCACCTGAATTTTCAAAACGTCATTGCTGTAATCAATTGGTTTTATAGGAATAAACCACGTATTGTAGGTAATAGGCGGGACATTTGCCTTAATAATTTCTAAACATTGTTTCCACATGGTCTTTGTATAATCAGTCGTTTCCAAAGCAGCAGAAGAATCCTTCATAAAAAGTTATCAACAAATTAGAGTTATAAAAAGTTAGCTAAATTTTATAGTTTTATGCCATCAATGAATGGCAGAGAAACACTATCCACAGATTATCAACATTAAGTGGGTTTCGTAATTTATTGCAAAACAACACTTTAGCAGAGGTTAAATAAAAATAAGGAACAAATCATCACAATATTAAATCGCATCACGTCTCTTGTTAGCAATGTGAAACGTTTCACAAAATCAAGTTATCAACAAATTATCAACATGGGCAATACTTCTCTGAAGCGGGGTGAAAATAGAATTATTTTGTATGTCGTGCAAATTAAATCTTGTTGTTTTTTATAAGTTATTGTTATAAAACAAAATAAAATTTTTCTCTGCGGGGTTGATTTTTAAACATACATTTTGTGTTTATTTATTGATGTACTAAATTGTTATACAAAATAAAACGGAGTGCTAATTGAAGGTAGTTATTACAGGTGGAGCAGGTTTTATCGGCAGTCACATTTCTGAATATTGGTCTAAGAACGGAGCTGAAGTTCATGTTATTGATAACTTGCGCACAGGTTATCAAAAAAACATTAAGCATCTTAAATCAATTAATTTTCATAACGGAAGCATAACTGATGCTCAGTTAGTGAACAGAGTTTTAGAAAATACTGATTACGTGTTTAATCTTGCCGCGTTAGTCTCCGTTCCGGAGTCATTACAGAAACCGCAGGAATGTGTAAATATAAATGTGATTGGACTATTGAATATTCTCGAAGCAGCAAAGAATCATGGAGTGCAGAAAGTGGTTCACACAAGTTCGGCTGCAGTTTACGGTGACGATCCTGAACTTCCGAAGAGAGTTTCGATGAATCCTGCGCCGAAAACGCCATATAGTATTACAAAATTAGACGGTGAATATTACTGCAACATGTATAAAAATGAGTTTAGCATGAACACTGTTTCGCTAAGATATTTTAATGTGTTTGGTCCGAGACAAGATCCCAAAAGTCAATATGCAGCCGCGGTTCCTATCTTTATTCACAAGGCAATAAAAAACGAAACGATAAAAATATTTGGCGACGGCACTCAAACAAGAGATTTTATTTTTGTGCGTGATGTGGTGAAGGCAAATGTTTTAGCGGCAGAAAAGCTTGATGCTCGCGGAGTTTATAATGTGGCAAATGGCAATTCAATTTCGATTCTTGAACTGGCAGAAATTATTATTGATTTAACCGGCTCAAAGAGCAATATAGAATTTGCCGATGAACGCCCGGGAGATATAAAGCACAGTATTGCTTCAATTGAGGAAACGATAAAGGATTTAAAGTTCCAGCCTTTAAAAAAATTAAAGCATGAAATTGCTGAAACCATTTTATTTTTTGAGAAAACAATAATTTGATTATGAAAAACATATTAATAGTTTTTACCGGCGGTACATTTTCTATGAAGATTGATGAAAAAACCGGCGGCGCGGTTCCCCACTATCATGGGAGCGAATTAATTAATATGATTCCTGAGGCGGCTTCTTTGGCAAACATTTCCTCTTATGAATTCGGCATGTACCCCGGTCCGCACATGACGCCGGAATTGATGTTTGAACTTTCTAAAAAAATAAGCGGTTTTGTTTCAAATCCCGATATTGACGGAATAATAGTAACACACGGCACAGACACGCTTGAAGAAACTGCATATTTACTTGATCTTACGGTTGATACGGAAAAACCGATAGTTGTAATCGGAGCGATGAAGACGAGTTCAGAACCCGATTGGGATGGACCGAAAAATCTTCTCGACGCAATACGCATAATCAATAATAAAAATAGTTCCGGCATGGGCGTGTTAGTTTGCTTGAATGGAGAAATAAACTCTGCAAGTGAAGTAACAAAAACCCACACCGAGGATATTGAAACTTTTCACAGTCTTGATTTTGGAGCGTTAGGATTTGTAAATCGTGAGCGCGTGTTTTTTAACAGAATACCGCGCAAATTAGAAATTGTAAATACCGCCAATATTAATTCGAATGTAGATTTGATTAAAATATGCGCTGGAATGGACGATAAATTTTTCAAATTTTCTGCCGATAGCGGCGCCGATGGTATTGTATTCGAAGCGATGGGTGTTGGTAATGTTCCGCCAAAAGTGTTTGAGGGCGTTAAGTATGCCTTGAATAAAGGAATCCCTGTTGTTTTAGTTTCGCGCTGCCCTGCCGGCGAAACTCTGGATATTTACAGCTACCCTGGCGCAGGCAAATGGCTTAAAGAAGCCGGAGTAATTTTCACCGACTATTTAAATGGTCAAAAAGCTAGAATTAAATTAATGCTTTGTCTCGGCATCACAAACGAACTCAAAAAACTCCGAGAGTTAATCGATGAATAAGTGGATAAATCTTATTCATCGTCTTTGTCCAAATTGTAATTAACAACTCGCTTGGAACAAACTTATCATCCAAACAAATAGTAGCTTTGTACTTGAGGCACCGGATGCATGTAATTCCTCTCTCAGTTTTTCTCAAATACTAAAACCCAGTCAATATCAATTATCCCACCTCTACCTTTTCTATCAAATCTCATATATCGGTTTTTTATTTTATATCCCCAACGATTAATAAGCGAAAAACCATTTCTTTCAGCAATATCAACAAGATAATTTGACGTATTAAAAAATATTTCACTTACTGTGCTATCACCTATAACCATGATATATTTAGTTCCTTTTTCCAATAGATAAGACAAATTTGCAAAATGAAATTCCATATCAAGAAAATACTTATAAGTTAGATATGAATGCTTGTTGCCGTTCTTTGAATCTGTATTAAATACTGAAATAAGTTTCTCGTCTAGGTGTGGTATTGACAGTTTGGTTTCCATTGGGTTAAAATCACAATAATCAACTTTATGAAAGTGTTTTGATCCTATGTAAAGCTTTTTCTTGCTATTCTGTAAAGCAAGCGTTTGCAATTCAAATAGATCACCGATCCAAAATAGTTCAACCATCTGATTATACAGATAATCAATTGCCTTAATATAGGGAGGTGAGGTTATAACTAGATTAATTCTGTAGCCGGATAATTTCTTTTTTAAATCAGAAGAGCAATTTGATCTGATGACAGTGCTCTTAGCCTCTTTGTAGACCAATTTACTAAATTCTTCTATTCTGGTTTTAAAATATTCTAGTTGACTAAAAAACAAAAAATATACTTCTTCTGGAACTTTTAGCTTTGTATGAGAGACATAAGTCTTTTGAGATTCGTTATCAGCATTTGAAATTCTTCTAACTATCGAAGAGAAGCAAATCATTAAAAAATCCTTTATATCCAGTACGTTCTTATTATTTCCATAAATTGTAGGAATTTTATCGATGAGTGATCTTATAATTGATAACTTTTTAATAGCATCATCATTAAACCAATGATTAATGTTATTTATTGAGGGATGGAAGTTGCCATTTTTTGAATGACTGATAGAATTTCTTAACCAGCCAAGAATTTTTTCTAGTTTATCTATATTTAGAGGCGTGGTTTTAACTTTCGAAATTAGACACGAAAGAGGATCTATGTCTATTCCTACTGAATTATTAAAGGAGAGCATAGACTCTACTAATGTCGTTCCCGAACCACAGAATGGATCGAGAACTATACTCCCCTCATCAGGCAAGTACTTTTTTATACCCCAATTAGGAATTAACGGTATAAATTTAGCGGGATATTTATGAAAACCGTGTGTGAATGAAGTTGTGCCATTAGTATGAATATTAAAAATTGTATTGTCTTCTACTTCGATTGGAATGATCTCTTTTATATACGTTATATTTTTTTTCATTTCTGCAATAGGATTATACTTTCTCTTAAAAAATCTTTTAATGGATTTAATGCAATTTTTTGTTGTGAGCTTGTTGTTAAATGTCTCGTAATAAAAATGTCTTTAACTTTATATCCAATTTCTTTTGCAATATCTGCAATAATTATATCTGTGGGAATTATAACTCCAGTGTAGGCAGAATTACCAACTACAATGCCAATATATCCATTCGGGATAGTCTGATCAAACAAAGTTTTCAATAGGGTATAGCTGTCATCAAAATATCCTCTAACAACATTAGGGATTTTTTTGCTCCATAATATTTCGAAATCAAATAGCTCAATCAGAGCCTCAATATTTTCATTTCTATATCTAATTTCTTTATGGTTCAGTGAATTTGTATTTGACCGAAAACCATTATTCCGTAATTCCTTGAATTCCTTCTTATCATCAACAAATCCGCCTAGCCAAAGTTCAACTTTATGAATTTCAAAGTAATCAAAGCAATTACAATAAGGAGGTGAATAAAAAGTAAGCTGAATATCATCCTTGAAATATTCTGTAAAATTAAGACAATTCCCATTGAAGAATTTTGGTGGTTTATCACATTCACCATAATGATTTTTAATGTCATTATAAATTACGTTTAGGTGAGCAACTAATACATTCTTAACATATTTAAATTTGTCTTCTGGGAAAACATTCTCTTCCCATTCTTCCTTGTCAATGTTTATATAACCACTCGGAGTACGAATTCTGTTTTTATATTTAATACCGTTGCCTTCTTTCTTAACATTTGATACTTTTTCAATTATTGCCAACCAGGCAGCAAAGAAGATTTTTCTAACTTTTTGATTTTCAATTTTCTCTATTATGATTTTAAAGTTAAGAAGAGACTGCAAAATATCTTTGTTAAATACTCTTTTAGCTAATTCAAATTTAGTCTTGAATATTTCTTCAGGGTGAGATACTAAGTCAATTTCTCTTATATATATCTCGATATCCTCAATATCTTTTCTGTTATAAAACTCATTTTCGACCTCAGCCACCAAAATAGAAATTGGATTCACATCAATACCAAATGAGTGCAAGTTTTTTTGGCGAGAAGCTAATTGAGTTGTTCCACTGCCGCAAAATGGGTCGAAAACATTCCCAGTTATATTTAATTCATCTAAAAATGAATGGACGAGTTTTGTTGAATACCCTTCACGATAAGGAAACCAACGCTGCACAGGTGTCTTGTGGGCATTTTGAAAATGAACTTGATTGCCAAATGATTCTGCATTAAAAAGAGGGAGATTCTTTTCTAGTGTGCTAAATATTTTTATTTGTTCGGAAAGCCTCTGAGAAAGTTCATATTCAAATAGGTTGTAATTTATAGAGGGTTCAGAAACAATGCGCTCAATTTTAAATTCATCAAAATATGTAACTCTTTTTTCGTCGATAATTTTCATAATCTAGTTTTTAAAAATATCATTTCTATGATACTGAATAAATTCAATTAAAGGCATCCTACCATCTAATCTGTTTTTAATTACAATATTTGTGCTGGAAATAATACTAGTTTTAAGGTGCTGATCAACAATCTCATTAAATTTTGGTGACGTAACAACTCTGTGATCATCGGTCAAAGAAAAATAACCTTTGTCAAAAGCGATATGACAGTGCCGACATAAACAAATTCCGTTTAATATGTGTGAGCGATGAGGTGTTCCTTCCTCAGTTAAATTGTCTGGTTTTATGTGAGAAGATTCGACGAATAATTTACCATCTGTATCGCAATTAGGAACAGCGCATTTATATTCATACTTTCTTTTAATTCTGATTGACCATGTATTATTTCTAATTCGCCTCGTAGAATTAGCAAAACGAGTGGCATTACTTAATATGTCCAAATCAGGTATTGATATTTCCTCTTGTTCTGAAATTACTTCTATCAATGGTTCAGTAAGAATACCATCGGTTATTTGTTCCTCTAAATTTTGTTCTTCAGCAATAGCCTCAAATATTTGTCTAAATGACTCTCGAAATGGTGAATTATCAGTAAGTGGGTTGTGCCTAATTTTATTCCAATCATCTACATTTAATAGTGGATTTGGATTAAACCGTTTAATATCTTCAACTAAATTGGCAAAGTGCGTTGTTAATATTAAGCCACCATTTTGATCTATAAATAAACCGCTATTAATTAAATCTCTTTTCCAATATGATGTATTATTTCCTATTCTTGTTGTATTGCCGTCAACGAGAGCCTGCAATTCTGCTTGAGATATGAAATTATTTGAGTCAAGATTATTCAACAAAAATTGTAGCGGCATTTCTCCTTCAGAAGGATTATAGCTGAATTGAGGTGAAGAATTATTAAAAGCATATATTGCAAGCGAAACACATAATGTTAATCTCTGGATTTTATTTGCTGCGCTAAAATTTCCAACTGAATATAAATCATTCCATAAACTTCCCATCCTCGTCCAAACTAAAGGGCAGGCATTACCATCTTGAACAAAACCATATCTAATCATAGCTCGGATTTTTGTCTGCATTGTTGATGGTTGAATGTTAGCAACATCAGCAAAATTATACATCTTCGGATTATCAAGTCTTCCGCCAGACCATCTGAATCCAACATATTCAATTTTTTGACTCTCCAGCACGAGACTTCTCACTGCTAGTAATTCATCACGATTTGAGCTGCTTCTTGAATGAAACCAATCGCCATTGATATTTGCCATAACTTACCATTTTGTTTGTCTCAAAAATATGAAATTATTAAGATTTTGACCGATCTTTTTATTGGAATAGCATATTCTTCATCCTCTTCGCACACAACTTCTTACTCTTAACAATATTTTATACTATTTTTGAGTCAACAGTTAAAAGTGTGGAGAACATTTTATGAGTAAAATAACTCATGTTGTAAAGCGGAATGGCGCGATTGTAGATTTCAATCCGGACAGAATAGTAAACGCTATTTATAGAGCGGCTGTTTCTGTTGGCGGTCGCGACAAAGATACTGCAAAAAAATTGGCGGAAAAGGTAATTGCAATACTAGAAGCAAACTGCCCTCCGAATTGCAGACCGCATATTGAAGAAATTCAGGATGTTGTTGAAAAGGCACTGATAGAAAACGGGCACGCTAAAGTTGCAAAAGAATATATTTTGTACCGCGATGAGCAGAATCATCGTAGAGTAATGAACGCTCAGCAGGGAACGCGTCCATCGGAAAATATTCCGTGGTCAAAAATCTGGCACATTCTCGATTGGGCAGCATCAAACGAACTTCACACAATTGAACACTTGAATAAAAAAATTGCAGATGGAAAATTCAATGAAGTTGTGGAACTCTCTGAAAAACATTATCTGCACGATCTTGAAAATGCCGCTAAGAAAATTGCAGAAAGAAGCAAGGATCTGAAATTTGTGTTTATCAGCGGACCCTCTTCTTCGGGAAAAACTACTACAACAATAAAAATTGAAGAGTATCTAAAAAAGAGTGACTTAAGTTTTGTGCCGTTAAATGTTGACCACTACTTCTTTGATCTTGATATGCACCCAAAAGATGAGTTCGGAGATTACGATTTTGAAACTCCTCAGGCTTTAGATCTTCAACTAATAAATGAGCACTTAATCGAATTAGGAAAAGGCAATGAAGTTTTAATTCCTTATTATGATTTTAAACTCGGTAAACGTGCACTCAACCACACACCTCTTAAATTAGCGGAAGGTCAGATCCTTTTGATTGACAGCCTTCACGGATTATATCCTGCATTCAGTGAGGGAATAAGCGACGATGTTAAATTCAAGCTTTATCTGGAACCGCTGCTGCAAATGAAAGCGCCGGATAATTCATACGTGCAGTGGACAGATATAAGACTAATCAGAAGAATGCTAAGAGACTCCGTGCACAGAGCATACAATCCACAGCAGACTTTAGAGCATTGGCATTACGTGCGCGCGAGCGAACTAAGGAATATTATTCCTTACAGCCATAATGCAGATCACATTATCTCCAGCGGTATGCCTTACGAAATTGCGCTTTACAGTCACAGAATATTAGCCAAATTTGAAGAATGGGAAAAGATTTATGCCGACAATCCTTTAAGAGAGGATGCATACAGAAGAGCAAGCCGCGTTAAGAATATTTTAGCTTCCGTTACTCCGGTTGAAGATGATTCCGCTGTTCCAATTAATTCTGTTCTTAGAGAGTTTATTGGGGGAAGTATTTATAAATATTAGGTTAAAATCTAATTAAATTTTATTGACATGCCTTTGTAGATTGCGGATTATTATTTGTTCCTAATAAAGCACCAATATTGAAAATTATATCTACTCTGAGAAAAAGAAAAATTTAAATCTTTGGCTAGATTTAAAAATTCTCATTATTTTGCTTTAAGATTTATTGAAATAAGCCTATGAATAATCCAATATTAAACAACCCATATCTTGAACCAACACATCATTATTCGACAAACGAAAACGGTGAGCTCGATTACGAACGCATCGTAGAGAGCAGAAGAATATTTACACCCGATATTAATATAATTCCTTCGCGGCAGATCGGACAAAAATCCATATTTACAGCGAATGACTACGAGAGTGAATACAGCGGGAATTTGGTAAATATGCTTCGTAAAGAAATAAAAAAATGGCGTCAAGAGGATTACCCAAATACCACTAGGATTACTAAAGAGTTATTACACTTCTGGTTTAAAAATGATGACCGGCATGCAACAGAAAAATTATTCTTCGCTCAACAAGAAGCAATTGAAACTGCTATTTGGCTGAATGAAGCAATTGAGAAAAGTAACGCCGGACAAAATATCCTGCGAATAATAGCCGAAGCAAACAAAATTAAAGGCAATTCAAAAGCTCCGCATTTACCGCGTATTGCTTTTAAAATGGCTACGGGAACCGGTAAAACGGTGGTAATGGGCGCATTTATTGTATACAATTATTTTAATCGTCAGGAATATAGAACTGACGTAAGATTCGCAGATTACTTTTTAATTGTTACTCCCGGAATTACCATCAAAGACCGGCTTGGGGTTTTGTTTGTGGATAAATCATCCAAATCAGAAATAGAAAGAAATGATTACTATTTTCAGCGCAAACTTGTGCCTCCCAAATGGGGGTCAAAACTTGGGAACATTAACTCACGACTGATTATAACAAACTATCATTCGTTCGAAAGACGAACTCTGCAAGGGAATAAAAGATCACCTTTCGACGGAAAAATTTCCGAACATAATGAGCAAGGCAAAGCTTTAAAGTACGAAGCAAAAGAAGATTACAACAGCGTCATCAAAAGAGCGCTCGGCAAGTTTAAAACGGGTTCTCGTTTATTAATTATGAATGATGAAGCGCATCATTGTTATTTTCCCAAATCGAGCGGAAAAACTAAAGACACAGAATCCGATGAAAATGCAAAAGCTGCCGTTTGGTTTACAGGAGTAGCGGAAGCCTATAAAAAATTTAACGTTAAAACCGTGTATGATTTATCCGCAACGCCGTATTATTTGCAAGGAAGCGGTTACGATGCATACAGTTTGTTCGGTTGGGTGGTTTCGGATTTCGGATTAATCGAAGCTATTGAATCGGGTTTGGTGAAAATTCCATTTTTACCCGAAACGGATAATACTCAAGAATTAACGATACCTAAACTCAGGGATCTTTATGAGCACGTTAAGAATGATCTTCCGAAGAAAGGACAAAAAGCAAAAAGAAAAGCAGCAAGAGAAGAAGGAAACGAATTAACGGAAGAACCGCCAAAAATTCCCGCACTCGTAAAAGGTGCATTAGACCAATTCTATAATCACTACAAAGATTATTATGAATTGATACGAAAGAAAGGTGAAGAGAACACAAATCTTTTCACACGTCCGCCCGTGTTTATTGTCGTCTGCAACAATACTTCGGTTTCTAAAGAAGTTTATAAATTTGTTGCCGGCTACGAAACCGAAAGCAGAACAGGTGAAAGCATTACAATTCCCGGAAATTATGACCTACTTTCAAATTACGATAAAACCGGTATTCTAAAACGAAAACCTCCGACTTTGCTGATTGATTCAGATGCGCTCGAAGATTCCAATCAAGTAAGCGCAGATTTCAAAAAAATATTCGCTTCCGAAATTGAAGAATTTAAAAGAGAATACGCACAACTGCGCGGGCAAGGAGCGGCAGAAAGAATAACCGATGCAGAAATTTTAAGAGAAGTTGTAAATACTGTAGGCGAGTCCGGTAAATTAGGAGCTCATATTCGATGCGTTGTTTCGGTTTCGATGTTAACTGAGGGCTGGGACGCAAACACAGTTACTCACATTATGGGTCTACGCGCATTCGGTTCGCAATTGCTTTGTGAACAAGTAGCTGGTAGAGCTTTGCGCAGAATGAATTACTTTCTGCAAGGTT
>Ga0180009_10005310_pt1 | contig 13858 bp, 15 predicted proteins | sample OS_PC_MetaG_FD_123537 | JGI IMG/M metagenome (GOLD analysis project Ga0180009, IMG submission 123537) | Groundwater microbial communities from the Aspo Hard Rock Laboratory (HRL) deep subsurface site, Sweden - OS_PC_MetaG | ecosystem: Environmental > Aquatic > Deep subsurface > Groundwater... | reverse complement strand
TCGCACTTGCGCACTATAACTGTCATTGCGAGGGAGCGCCAGCGACCGCGGCAATCTCGGTTCATTTGCCGCCAGATCGCCACGCTCTCCCGATCGAATCGGGATCGCTCGCGATGACAGAAAATGCGAAACACTTATGTCTTTACTGTTCGAGTTTGCCTGCCTGCCGGCAGGCAGGTCGAGAACCGAGTTAGACTCGGTCGGGAACCCGGCCTCTAACAAATTCTTCTCGACGTTGCTCGAAGGATAGCTCGCCTCGACTTCATTTAAAAAATGGACAAATGATTTAAATGAGCAAATGAAAAAAATAATCTAGCTATGCTGTCATTTTTCATCATCCAAATATCACAAACTATCACTCTCTATTTTCCAAATAGATCAATTATTCTTCCTTGACATCAGTACCGAAGTTTCTATAAAATTAAGAGAGGTTGATTTTAAAAAAATAAAAGATCGCCGCCGGTTTTCTTGATGAAAAAAGAAATTTTAATCGCTGCCGCCATCGGTATTTTTTTGGGCTTTGCCGTAACAGGAATTTTCTGGTTTAAAAAAGAGGGCAAGCTTAGCCTTAATTTGTCTCTCTCTCCGAAAAGTGAGGAAGATTCAGCCCCAACCGAAGAACCCTCCCCTACCCCAACCCAACAAAACGAGGAAAAAGAAGAAAAAATCAGTTTGGAAATTTTGGAACCGGAAAATGAGTCAGTTACCAACGAAAGCGGTTTAACGATAAAGGGAAAAACCGTGCCCGAAGCAACTTTAATTATTGTTTGGGAGGACGGAGAAGATATCCTAATTGCTGACAAAAACGGATTATTTGAGACCGAAATAGAGCTCACCGGCGGAGAAAACCTGATTGAAATTTCCGCCTTCGATGACAGTGGCCACAACACCTCCGATATTCTAACCGTTACTTATTCAACAGCAAAATTTTAAATCCCTGCTGATGTTTAAAAAAATCTCGGTTGCTATTATTATTGCCATCGCTGCTTTTTCCGCTAAACTTCCCACGGCTTTAGCCTCCGAGCAAGACCCTACCGACTCGGCAATCACCCAGGAAAAACAGGAAGAGATCATAGAAGAGGTTCAAAAAAAGGTTAAAGAAAAATTAGATGCCATTTTAGTAAGCCGGAACAAAAAGGGTTGGATAGGCGTTGTCGGAGAAAAAGGCGAATTAAGCTTTGAAATTGAAAGCAATGGCCAAAACCGGACTGTCACAATTGCCAGCGATGTGGTTATCATCGATCAAAATAGGAAAACGATAGATTTTGAAAATCTGAAGAGCGGAGAAAGAGTTGTCGCCATGGGTTATGAACAAGTCGATGGTACTTTAGAAGCAAAAAGGATTGTTTCCGTGCCGGAACCGGAAGAAAGGAAAACCGAAGTCTTTTTCGGCTTAATTACCGATAAATCCGAGGAAAGTGAAATTATCTCAATCGGCGGCGCAGAGGGAAAAGAATACGAACTGATCTTAACTGCAAAAACAATTGTCCAAAGAAAAGCTGACCTTAAAAATACCAAATTAAAATATGAAGATATCAAGCCTGACCAGAAAATTATTGCCGTCGCCACTCCCGCCAGAAGCAACGGATCTACCTTTAATGTCAGCCGGATCTTAATAATTTCTAAAACTCCTACCGAAGAACCTTCCCAGGAACCCGCCACCGGCAATTGAACCCGCCAGCGATTTGTGTTAGAGTGGTTAAAAGACGAAATAGATGGCTAAACCGACAAAAAAACAAGAAGAGCTTTCGCACGCGTTTTCCCTACTCAAGAAAAAGACCGAAATCGTAAAGTTCTTAAGAGACCTCCTTACTTCCACCGAAATAAAAGAGCTGGCCAAAAGGCTAAGAGTGGCTCAATTGCTTTCCAAAGGAACATTAAGTTATAAAGAAATCGCCGGTTTAGTTAAAACATCGACAACTACGGTAACCAGAGTCGCCCGCTGGCTTAAGCACGGTAAAGGAGGATATAAAATCGTCCTCAAAAGGATGGGGGGAAGAAAAGAAGAAACAAATTCCTAATTGACCCAACCCAACGGAGTCCCTTCAGGATTGACATCTTATTCCCACCACTCTTGACAACCAGCAAACTTGCTGTATTATCAAACTAATATGATACTAACCAGAGCAAATATCAGCTCTCATCATTCGCCAACCAAAAGGTTGGCGGATTTTTAGTGCTTAAATAAAATTAAAAGTTTTATACCCCGCCAACCGGCGGGGATTTTTTATGGATTTTTACAGAAATTAAAACAATGAATGTCAATATAACTGTGCGATCGCACAGTTATATCGGACAGATGAAAAACCTTAGTTTGTTTAACAATTTACTGAACTAAAGTTTTGGTGGCTGTAGCCTTGCCTGCTCGCCTCGCTGAGCGGTCGAAGCGGGCCGGCAGGCAGGTAGCTGGTTAAGATGGTCCGATGTTGCGTCGGACAGATCGCGGGTTCGCCCCGACGTTACGTCGGGGCGCCCTATCGAATATGATAGGACGAATCCCTGTCTGCCGCCAGGCAGGCCGTCAGCCACCCGAAAATTAGTTTTCTCGAAAACCTTATGCAAAAAAACAAAATGAAACAAGAAAGAGGCGTCTCTATCATCTTTTCCGAAAATCAGCCAACGTTCCGGCAGACATTTATCTGGCCGGAAGAGGAAAAAAGTCTAACCGTAGGTGAACGAATTTCAAATACGGCAGGTGATAATGCCAGAGCAGAGATGGGTCAACTAAACGAACAGGTCGAAGTTTCCCCTTCCGATATATAGTACCCGCAAAACAAATTTACCACATTTTTAAGCTTGAAACACTGAAAGTTTGATTTGCGCTTGCTATAGTTAATAATCTCAGGCCAAAAGCTGAAACCTGGAACGCCACCTCACTCTTGGACCATATTTACGTCTGGCAGAAACAGCTCCTATGGGAGACTTCTGCCAGACATTGGCCGGAAAACTAGATGATTGTCCGGAGACAACAACACCGGAAGGTTGGCTTATTTCAACTCTCAACTACGAGGCTAAAAAGGCTAATCAGAGGGCTAAAAATGCTATTGAGGAAAAACGAAAGATAAGAAAGCAGGTCTTAGGAGTAAAAATCAAAAGTTTTAAACAAGTTGGTGACGAGGAATACGGAGATTTATTCAACAGAATGGTCTGTCAAAAACTTAACCGGCTTCAGGAACAGGGTGCTTCCCTACCCCCAACCAAACCAGCCCTTGCTTATGCTCAAACCATCGTCGAGGAGGAGATCGGCCAAGGGGTTACAGACGAGGATTTAATACTGTTTCTTGCCCAAAGGGAAGAAGAGAAAAAACGAAAAAGATTCGAAAGAAACAGAGAAGAAAGTCTAAGAATCTTTGGGAATTCCGAGCTATCCTTCGCCTATGCTTCAATAATGTTTGAAATCGAAGAAAGACAAGTCGAGGCTGTTTGGAATACCAAAAATCTCAGGGAAATAATTGTTAGGGGGCTAAAAGGGGAACCAGTTAGGTTGATTTCAGTAATATGCTGTATTAACCAATACGATGGTCGGGGTGGATGTTCCATCAATCCGGACATATATACTTACCAAAAAAATCCCGCTGTCTACCCTATTCCACTTATAGTTGATGAGCTTATTGCCACAAGAAGATTTTTCGAGTTTTACGGAATTAACGCCACTTTAAATATATATGTGCCGGATACCGAGTATACCGAAGTAGAAAAATTTGGACCAATAGGCCCTGAAACTTCCCAACAACTATTTCTTTACACCGGAAATCTTCAAAAATACGCCTCTCAAAGAGACCTTTTGGGAAAAACAGCAATAGGGCTTATTTCTGCTTTAATGACTAACAACCCTTCTTATCAAGAAATAAAGGCTAAGATTCTGTATCAAACTACTATAGCGCCCGCAAAACAAATTTACCACATTTTTAAGCCTGAAACACTGAAAGTTTGATTTGCGATTGCTATAAGTGGAAAAACCCGGACTTCAGTAGAAAATGGTATCGACAATTTGAACAGTACAATGAGGGAATGTCTCAAAGAGTGGCCAAAAGAAGAATTTTCCCTCCTCGAGAGGCAAGAGCCAAAGCTTTAGAAATAACCAGGAGGAGATGGGCGGTAAACGCAGCTGAAGGGGCAGTTTTTTCCAGTCTTGGACCCAACACAATTATCATCAGCAGCGAGACCAGAGAAAGAGATACCATCTATACTGTTGATGAAACTACCAGGGGAAGATTTCCGCCAGTTTTATATATCCTTAGGGCGTCAGAAATATGGAATAGGAAACTATTCAAAGACGGCCAATCGAAAAGAGAGAAGTGATATAATCATACCAGAAAAATGAACCAAAAAACCAAAGCGCAAACACTGAAAGGTTTTCGGGATATCTTGCCCGAAGAGATAGCCATCAAAAAAAAGGCTGTCAGTATTTTAGTGAAAGTCTTTGAGTCATTTGGCTTTCAGCCGGTAGAAACGCCCACGCTGGAATATACTGATACATTGCTGGGCAAATACGGCCAAGAGGCGGATAAGTTGGTTTACACCTTCAAAGACAAGGGCGGCAGAGATGTGGGCCTAAGGTATGATCTAACCGTCCCAATCTGCAAGGTTTTAAGCCTTTATCAAAATCAAATTCCGCTTCCCTTTAAACGTTATCAAATCCAAAGCGCCTTCCGGGCGGAAAAACCGCAAAGAGGCCGATTAAGAGAGTTCACCCAGTGTGACATCGATATTTTCGGAACGGCATCACCCCTGGCCGATGCCGAAATTATTTTGGTAATTTATACCGCTTTAAAAAAAATCGGTTTTCAGGAATTCACTATCAACATAAATTCCAGACAAATACTCTTCAAAATTCTAAATTCTGCCGGAATTAAAAACCAAAAACAACAACTTTCAATACTTCGGTCTATCGATAAATTGGATAAAAAAACAAAAAAGGAGGTTGAAAACGAACTTTACTCAAAAGGTCTCTCCAAAGAACAAGTTTCCAATCTTTTTTCCGCGATTGACAATACCTTACCCGGCCAAGATTTGAAAACAATCTTTGATTTTCTAAAACTTTCAAAAGTACCGGGAAAATATTATCGCTTCTCCCCTACCATGGTTCGAGGGCTGGACTATTACACCGGAACAATTTTTGAAACTTATGTTACCAAACCGAAGATCGGTTCGATCACCGGCGGGGGCCGGTATGACAATTTAGTCAAACAATTGGGCGGGCCTGATATTGCCGCTACCGGCACCACTATTGGTCTGGAAAGAATCATCGAAGTAATCAAGGAGTTTAATTTCTGGCCAAATCTTAAACCGTGCAAAACTAAAGTCTTAACTACTATCTTCAGCGACAGCCAGGCTCTCATTAATACCTCGATTAAAATAACAAATAAGATCAGGGAAAGCGGCGTCGCCGTTGAACTTTATCCCGACCCACAAACCAAATTAGACAAACAATTAAAATACGCCGATAAGAAGGGTATTCCTTACGCGCTTATTATCGGTCCGGATGAGATCAAAAACAATACTGTTGTTCTTAAGGATTTAATTAAAAAAGCTCAAAAAGAATTAAGTTTAGAAGAGATAGGGAAGATTTTAAAGATTTAATCTTTTTTCTTGTCCTCTTGGTTCCGGGATGTTTGCCCCAAGAGCAATGAGAGGTACCGCGGTGTCCCGAAGGGATCCCTCAGGATCAGTCCGCGGGGCTCTATTTATAACAGACATTGTTATATTAAAAAATCTTTTATGAAAAGTTCGGATAATAAAATAAAGCCGAGGGTTAGATTGATTATAATTAAAGAGGGAAAAATTCTTATGTCTTATGTCAAAGATGAGAACTTCTACTTCTTTATCGGCGGAAAAATGAAATACGGCGAAACAGTAGAAGAGGCTTGTGTAAGGGAAGTAATAGAAGAGTGCCAAGCCAATTTCATACTCGAAAAGATACTTTATGTCAGAGACTATATTAAACCGGAAGTTGATGAACACAGTCTTGAACTATATATTAAAGGAGATATCGACAAATTCGAAGAAGTTGAGGGCGTGCTCGATGATGAATTTGACGGTAATCATTGGCAGACTTGGGTCAGCATAAATAAGCTAAAAAGTTTGGATGTAAGACCCAAGAAATTATTAAACGAGTTAATAAAAGATTACAAAGAAGGATTTAAAAATCAAGTTTCATACCTTGGTGAAATAGATTAATTTCTTGAGATAAACACTCTCTTCTTGATAATCAAAATCAAATAAAGCTACAGATTTCGCGCTTGTTGTCATTGCGAGCGAATGCGAAGCAATCTCGTTTTTAGATTGCTTCGTCGCTGTTGGCTCCTCGCAATGACAATTAGACTAATCAACGTCAACTGCGAAACTTGTGAAAGCTATTGTTTAATCAAATCCAAATCGCCATTTAATATTTGGTCTACCTGCCGTGTTTTTTTATTGGTCCTATGGTCAACCGCTCTGTTCTGGGGAAAATTATAAGTTCTGATTTTCTCGGAACGCACGCCGCTACCGGCCGCCTGACGAGCGTCGCCGACAAAACCGGAAGCCTTTTCCCGCTCATTCTGCCACAACCTACTGGCCAACACTTGCAAGGCGATTTCCCTATTTCTCTGCTGGTTTCTCTCCTGCCGGCTTTCAATAGCAATGCCGCTGGGTTTATGGCGCAAACGGCAGGCGGTAGAAACTTTGTTAACATTCTGCCCCCCATGGCCACCGGCGCGAAAAAAATCCCATTCCAAATCCTCTTCTCTTATTTCGTTTTGATCGGCAAAAACTTGGGGCATAACTACCACTACCGCGGTAGAAGTGTGGATCCTGCCTCTTTTTTCAGTGCTGGGGATTCTCTGAACCCGATGAGTGCCGGTCTCTTTTTTTAAAGAAGAATAAACATTTTCTCCACTAATAAACAAAGAAAGCTCGTCCGTCTGCTCAACCGACCAGCTTTTCTTTTGGGCATAACGCCAATACATCTTAAACAAATCCTGAGCCCAAAGCTTGGCCTCCAAGCCTCCGGGGCCCGGGTAAACCTCAATAATAGCAGTGTTGTGGTTGACTCTCATTGGAAATAAAACTTAACGACATTTAAGAAGGTTTTACCGGCTTGGCTTTTTTAGAATTCTTGGTCTGAGTTTTCCCGGTTTTCTTACCCGTCTTAATGGCCTTTTTATCCTCCCTTTTAGCTTTCTTTGCTTTCTTCTTGGCCAACTTAACTTTCAAAGTGGTCGCTGTTTGTCTTTTTCTCTCAAACCGCTCAATTCTTCCTTCGGTATCGATATATTTAGATTGACCTGTATAAAAAGGATGACAGACGGCACAAATTTCTACTTTAATTTCCGGTACTGTAGAGCCGGTGACAAAGGCGTTGCCGCAAGTACAAGCTACCTTGCAGTCATTGTAGTATTTTGGGTGAATCCCTTTTTTCATAACTAATTATTATAACTAAGGAGATTCGTGATAGCAAGAACAAGGAGAAAAGAAATTGAAGCTCCGAGGGCTACCCTTCGGGATTTTCGCCAAGGTGGATTAAACTATTCCCTATCCTTCATTCTTGGTCGTCAACCTAACGGTAACACTGACTGTCTGACCATCGCGCCAATACTTAATCTCAACCTTGTCACCAACTTTTTTCCGGTTGACAATCTTAACCAAATTAGACTCATCCCCTTCTAATCTTTCGCCGTCAATATAGGTAACAATGTCTCCCTCTTTCAAACCCGCCTCTTCGGCCGCGGAACCGGAAACCACCCGGCGGATATAGGCCCCTTGAGGAACTTCATTTAATATCGCTGCTTTTTCGGAAATCATCTGATACTCCACCCCAAAGAAAGGACGATTAAATTCTCCTGTTTCTTTAAACAGCTTCAAACTTTCTCTAACTACATCTATTGGAATAGCAAAACCGATATTCTGGGCCCCTCCGGCTATGGCAACGTTTACCCCAATTACTTTTCCGGAAGAATCCAAAAGAGGACCGCCGGAATTACCCGGGTTAATCGCCGCGTCCGTCTGAATCACATTATCTAATTGTTCAGCATAACCCTCGAAAGCAGAACCGGCGGTAATTCCCCTGCCCAAGCCGGAAATAACCCCGGTAGTAACCGTATGGCGAAACTTGCCTAAAGCAGTGCCAATAGCGATTACTAACTGGCCCACTTTTAGATCTTCGGAATTACCCAACTCCAAAGCCGGAAGCTGAGTCTCAACCTTTAAAATTGCCAGATCATTAGCCGGGTCGCGGTAAATGTCCTTAACTTCCAAAATATGATCATCTTTGTCTATCACCTTATATTTCGCAGAAGTATCCGAAACTACATGCTTATTGGTCACTACCAGACCACCATCAACGATGAAACCGCTGCCAATGTCCTGCTCTATTTTCCTCTCCTGGGTCTGAAAGTTGAAGAAACCAAAAGGGTCGAAGTCAAAAAGCGGCACTCTCTCGGTCTTATTAATGGAAACGGTCACCGCCGAAGCGGCCGCTTTCTCGGCAATATCAATTATCACCGACTCTTCTCTTAATACCTTCTGCTCTAAATAGCCTTGTTCCGGACCAAAACCGGAAAAAGGCAGCCAGCGGTCAATAATTTTTAAAAATCCAAGCCTGTCCAAAAATCCGCCCAGAAAGAATACCCCAGTCAAAAGGACTCCAAAAGTTAAACCTGTTAAAAATAACCCTAATTTCTTAGTCGGCATCGTTAAGTTTATTATAATATAAAAAACCTTCGACCTTACGGTCGGGATTTTTTGTTTCGCACTGTTTCATGCTTCGCATGTTTACCTATGATCGCTTCACCCCGACGCGAAGTCGGGGTTTTCGCTTTCTTGAAATAAATACAACAGAAGCGAGTCTTTTAATTCCCCCAATTCTACCATCAACACTATTGGGCAAGAAGAATCTCTATTGCTTTTCCCAAAAAAGGATCTTCTTCGGTCTGATCCTGTTGGTCGATTTCAATATTCGGAGCCACTCCTTTTTCGTGAATTGAGTCGCCGTTGGGCAAAAGCCATTTGGCCGTGGTGATATGCAAACCGGCGCCGCCGGGAAGCTCCTGAGGCTCCTGAACAATTCCCTTGCCAAAAGTAGTCGTCCCTATTAAAGTCGCTCGCTGATAATCTTTTAAAGCGCCAGCTAAAATTTCCGAAGCGGAAGCGGAGCCTTGGTTAACTAACACAACTAGAGGAGTTTTAAGAAAACGCCCGGTTCTGTCAACTGAAAATTTGGTTTTCTTACCCTGATAATCTTCCTGCCAAACTATCGGTCTACCCATAGGCAAAAATTCACCGGCAACAAAAACCGCCCCCTCCAAGTAACCGCCCGGGTTATTGCGTAAATCTAAAATTATTCCATCAAGCCCGGAAGGGTTGGATTTCGATAAGGTCTCATTTACCCAAGAGACCCACTCCTCTCCCGCTTTCTCGCTAAACTGGAGCAGGTGAACATAAGCAAAATTTTTATTTTCGCGGATTTCCCAATCAGACTCCAAAGAATCAACTACGATTGTATCCCTAATCACCTCGAAATCGCGCGGGCCGGTTTCGCCCTCACGAGCAATAGTCAAAACAATCTTGCTGCCCTTTTCTCCCCGAATTAACTTAACCGCCTCCGGCAGAGAAAGATCTTCGGTTGATTGATCCACGTTGGCACTTTCGTCTTTTATATTCAAGATTAAATCCCCCGCCTTAATCCCGGCCTTTTCTGCCGGAGTGCCGTTCAGAGGTGAAATTACCGCCAAGGTTTTATTTTTATAACCAAGCTGAATTCCCACCCCGCCAAATTCTCCAAAAAGATCCTCCTTGTTCATCTTGTTATCTTCAGAAGCAAAAAAAGCAGTATATGGATCCCCCAACGAATCGACCATTCCGGAGATCGCCCCTTCGATCATCTTTTGTTCGCTAATCTCTTCTCTGTCCAAGTATTTTTCCTCCAACCGGTGCCAAACGAGCCAAAATAAAGAAAAGTCTTTACCTTCCATCGTTGAAGACGGAGTCCGGGAAAATCCAAACCTGTAACCCAAAAATCCGGAAGCCAAAACTAAAATTAAAACCAAAGCAAGTCGGCGCAGACCGCGTAAAGAAATTTTGATTCTCATCTTTTCAAGTTAGTTGGGGAATTAAAAAACAATCTCCCGGTAAATTCAGTAAACAATTAATTCCTCCCGAAGAGGCCAAAAGTTTTTCAGTATCAGAATCTTCAGAAACTATTAAAACCGGTATCTGGCAGTTTGTCAAATCCTCTTGTTTTTCAAAACTAAAACAAACTATTCCCGCTACCGACAAAACAGCCGCTTTCCTTAATAAAATTTTGTTTGCTCTCCGAACAAATAAAATTTTATTTTTATGGTCCGCGCTGATCTCGGGAAAGCCAATCTCCGGAACAAAAACAAGTTCGCCCCAACAGCGCCCCTCGCCCACCCCGCTACCGACAAGCTTTTCTGTCTTAAATTCTAATTTAATCTTATTTTTGGCTAAATCGACAACTTTGCCGGGGCAGGGGGCGTTAAAAAACTTATTTCCAAATTGGGCCAGCTTATCCCCGAAGGAAACCTTCTGGTTAACTTTCTTTAAAGCTTTCGCTCCTTTAGGTAAGCATAGAACCCATAAAGCTTTTGGCATTTAAAACATCAAATAAGCTTCCGGTTGTCTTTTGTTATTTTTTAACCGGACCTAATTTGTAAGTACAAATAATTAAAACGTCAAATCCAAAACGGTTCATGGGTAGTTTCCGAATCACCGGTCTTCCTTATTACCCCGGCTCGCCCCGTTTAGTAAAGTGCGAAGAATTTCAACGGTTGTCCGTCCTGGTAGTAAACGGAAGCAACCCTAAATGACGGGCGTGTTTAACTGATTCAGCCAGACGGCGTTGGTGCTTGGCGCACAAACCGGTCACCGTTCTCGGCAAGATTCTTGAACGGGGTGAAAGATACCCATTAAAAGAGACAAAATCACGCCAGTCCGGCCCATTCATTCCCTTACAAAAAGGGCAATTTTTTTTAACTGGCTGAGGTTTAACTCTCTTTCTTTTTCTATTTGATCCCGGCATATAGAATTTTATTAAAAAATGATCCGCGAAAAAAATATTCTAATTCAAGATTAAGGTCGCCAAAACTTAGAAAGGGATATCCTTCTCCTCCTTATTCTCCTGCTGCTGGCCTTCCGCATCATCCTGTTCTTCCTCATCATCTACTTTTTTGTCCTTGGAAACGTCTCCAGACTGACCGGAATCGTCTTCTTTATCTTTCACTTCTTCCTCGGAACTATCCGAAACTGCTCCGGAATCATCACTACTCTGGCTCGGGCCGGAAACAGCAAAATCATCCGCCAGCGCAGATCCGTCCGCGGCGGCGGCAGAAGCCTCGTCGCCAAGGCGCTCTTTAGCCTCAACTGAAACACCGGTCCTTTTGGAGTCAAGCAAGATCATATCTTCAATAACAATTTCCGTTGTTTGCCTTTTGTTGTTATCAGAACCGATCCATTCGCGGTATTGGATTCTGCCTTCAACATAGACTCGACAGCCCTTTGACAAAAGCTGAGAGCAGATTTCTGCCAATTGGGACCAGGCAACAATTCGGTGAAACTGGGCCAACTCTTTCTTTTCCCCGTCCTGCGTTGTCCAGCGGCGGTTGGTCGCCAAACCAAAACTGCAAACAGCCACTCCACCGGGAGTATAACGCAGATCAGGATCGTTGGTCAGATTCCCAATCAAAGCCGCTTTATTAAGACACCATGTAGACATACAGCCTCCCTCTTTCTTCGTCGGCGAGGAAAAGATTCTATCGCCGACTTTCCAACAATAAATAACGAATAATCTTTTTTTCTCTGTTTAGATAGGTATTAAATGGGGTTAAATCAGGACCGGTATCAAACTCAAGATACCAAATCCAAAAAGAAGCGCTTTCTTTCCCTTCGATTGCGTAGGCCAACTCCTGTTTACCAAAGTCCTCTTTTTTCGAAACCTTGCCATTAATATTCTTAATTTCTTTTTCCAGCGGACCAAAAATCTTCGCCAAATTTTCTTTGAAGAGTCCGGACCGAGTTAAAAAGACAAATTGATACTTTTTCATCCCAAACTTATCTTGCCAAAATCGCCAGCTTTCCAGAGAAAATCAGCTCGTTTTGACTTATCACGGAGTAGACAGGTAATTTACCTGATCTCCCTTATTAAAACCCTTTTCAGGACAAACTGCTAAATTTAAAAAACCACCGCGGCCTTTTAAAGCCATGGTTTTATCGGTTTAGTATAGCGCTTGGTTAAGGCTTCGTCAAGAAGAAATTTTCGGCAAGACCCTGCTTCCGTCAGAACAGTCCTCTATCCTAAACCCCCTGCTCTCGATCTCTTTTCTGATTATATCCGCCTGATGCCAATCACCGCTTTTTCTAAGACGGTCCCGCTTTTCCGCCAGTTTTTTGATCGGAACAGGGACTTCTTTGTTTTGGATGCGGCCAAATGTTTCCAGCCCCAAGCCTAAAATACGGTCAAAATCAAAAAGCAGTTCCAGTTTTTCCTCTCCGGAAAAATCCTTGTTCCGAGCCGTCTCCCAAACAATTGCCAACGCTTGGGGTAAATTAAGATTGTCTTCCAGTGTTTGGGTAAAAGACTCCCTCCACGCCGAAGTTCTCCCTGCTATTTTACCGCGACCCTCACCCGACTCCAGCTCACTAACCAAACTCAAAAGTTTCAGCCTGGATTCCTTAGCGCTTTTTAGAGTCTCCCAAGTGAAGTTAAGCTGTTTATGGTAATGACCGGTTAGATAAAAATAGCGAAGGTCCAAGGGCGAATACCCCTTCTCTTCTAAATCGTGAAGATTGTAGGCGTTACCAAGGCTTTTCCCCATCCTGCCGCCATCGACTAATAGAAAGGCCCCATGAACCCAAAATTTGACAAACGGCTTCTTCCCGGTAGCCGCTTCGGATTGAGCAATTTCGTTGGGATGATGAGTGCTTAGAAGATCTTCTCCACCGGTGTGGATATCAAACTGATCACCCAAATATTTCATACTCATTGCCGAACATTCAATATGCCACCCGGGAAAACCGACACCCCAAGGACTGTCCCACTCCATGTCTCTTTTTTTATCTTTAGGACTGAATTTCCACAGAGCAAAATCGCGCGGGTTTCTCTTCTCCAAATTTCTCTCCACCCGGGCTCCTTCTTTAATTTGATCCAAGCTTGACATCTGTCCATAGACATTGCCTGCTTTCTCAAAGGCAACCGTATCAAAATAAATCCCGTCACTGGTCTTATAAGTAAAGCCTCTTTTTTCTATTTTAGAAATTAAGTCAATTTGGTCTTGGATATGGTCCGTCGCTTTCGAGAAAACTTTTGGTCTTTTAAGGTTTAACTTGTCGAAACCTTCCAAAAAATCGTTGGTATAAAACTCGGCAATCTGCCAAGCAGTTTTCCGCTCTTTTTTGGCTGCTTTTTCTAACCGATCTTCTCCGGTATCAGCGTCGCCTGAATTATCTCCGGTCAGGTGGCCAACATCGGTAATATTGATCACATAATCCACTTTATAACCCAAATATTCCAGAGTCCTAAAAATAAGGTCGCTTAAGATATAAGTCCGCCAATTGCCGATCTGAACATAGGAATAGACCGTCGGACCGCAAGTGTAGAGACCCGCCCTGCCGGGTTTTATCGGTTTAAAAATCTCTTCCTTCTTAGTTAGGCTGTTATAAATTTTTAAAGCCATATCTGAATTCTTAATCGCTAATCTTTAATTTTTAGCTTGGTTGGCAAATCTTCAATGTTTAATAGTTCATAAGTTTCGCACTTTCTGTCATCGCGAGCGATCCCGATTCGATCGGGAGAGCGTGGCGATCTGGCGGCAAATGAACCGAGATTGCCGCGGTCGCTGGCGCTCCCTCGCAATGACAGTTA
>Ga0180009_10005309_pt1 | contig 13859 bp, 9 predicted proteins | sample OS_PC_MetaG_FD_123537 | JGI IMG/M metagenome (GOLD analysis project Ga0180009, IMG submission 123537) | Groundwater microbial communities from the Aspo Hard Rock Laboratory (HRL) deep subsurface site, Sweden - OS_PC_MetaG | ecosystem: Environmental > Aquatic > Deep subsurface > Groundwater... | reverse complement strand
TTCTTCCTCAAACTCGAGTTCAATTTCAAAATCATCTTTAACGCTGTCCGGTATATTAGCTTCGACAACTTGCTCTTCAACAGAAGGGACTAATATTTCCTCTTTAACTTCGACCTCAGCGACAGAAACCGATTCTTCAATTTCAACTTCCTTTTCTTTTTTCTTCTTCGCTTTTTCGTTCGGAGAAATTGGAAAAGAAATTAAAGTATTTTGTTCAAGGATAAAATCAATATCATCATGAGGACGAGGAATAATGTGGGATGAAACAAGCTGCCCGATTCTAGAAGCCGCCGCACATCCTGCATCAACTGCTGCTCTAACTGCCGCAACTTCACCGACAATTTTGATTGTAACCAGAGCCCCGGTGCTTTTCTCTTTATTTAATATTCTTACGTCTGCTGCTTTTGCCATAGCATCAGCAGCTTCAATGGCGCCAATTAATCCTTTGGTCTCAATTAAACCTAGAGCTAACTGCATGGTTCCTCTTATTTGGAACGTTTAGGTAAAATGAGTTCAACATCGGAATGAGGACGTGGAATGACGTGAACAGAAATTAATTCTCCAACGCGCTGAGCTGCGGCTGCGCCAGCATCAGTAGCTGCTTTAACGGCGCCTACATCGCCTCTAACCATTACGGTTACATAACCACCGCCAATAGTCTCTTTACCAATCAATTCTACTTTTGCTGCTTTTACCATTGCATCAGCAGCTTCGATAGAACCAACTAGCCCTTTTGTTTCGATCATTCCGAGTGCATCTAGTGTCATAAAATTGCTCCAAAATTTGGTTAATAATCTCACTGAAAATAGCTTAATAAGCTAAAAATGTCAATTATAAAAAGCGTTTTACTTCATTTCCGAGAGATAATCTTGAAGAAAAACCGCGGCGGCGTTTTTATCAATAAGCCCCTTATCTCTGCGCTTTTTCTTGGAACTAACAGATTCAATTACTCTTTGTCTGGCAATTTCAGATGAATATCGCTCATCGTAAAATTCAATTTGAATAGAAGTTTTATTTTGCAATTCTTTTGCAAATTCCTCTATCAATTTTGTGCTTGAAGATTTTTCGCCATTTTCTTTAAACGGATATCCAATAATTATTTTCACAATATTGTATGAATCAAAAACTTTTTTTAATCGCTTCCAAAAGTTATTATCATTTAAAAATGTCTCAAGAGGATAGGCAAAAATTCTTAACGGATCTGTAATGGCAAGTCCTACTCTTTTTTCGCCATAATCGATAGCTAAAAATCTTTCAATATTTTGATTTGAGTCGTTGATTATCAATTAAGGTCCCACTACAAATCTTTTTACAGAATAAATTCCAATGCTCTTTTTTAAGCGTTCAATCAACCGATTTAAGTGATCGAGATCAGAAACGTAAACAGTAATTGTTCCCGAAAACACTGAATCATTTGAAGATATGTTTACGGATTTAATATTTGTATTCTTATACGTAGTTATAGAATTAGAAATTTCGTTCAACAAGCCGGGCTTATCCTCCCCGCTGATATTAATTCCGGCAACGAAATACTTGCCAGCATCTTGAGGCCAGTTAACGGGAACAAGTTTGTGCTCACCGTGCTTGATCATATTCAGTAAATTTTTGCAATCCTTGCGGTGAACTTTTATACCTTCCCCGATTGTGATGTACCCAATTATTGGATCTCCCGGAATCGGAGAGCAGCATTTAGCATACATATACTCAATACCTTTGTGTTCGCCCTCAACCAGAAGATCTCCGGAAGAAGTTCTTGCTATTTCTGCAAAACTTTCAAATTGAAGTTCGTTGGACTGCTTGGATTCATGCTCCTCAGGCGGATTAAGCAATTCATCCAGATTGAGTGTGTTCTGAACAATTGCTTTATAAAATTGTGAAAGATTATCGAACTTTAATTTTCTTGCGAGTTTATTTACATCCTCGTGATTGAATGAAAGTTTATATTTCTTTAATTTTTTCTCCCAAATTTCCTTACCGGCTTCAAGAATTTTTTCCTCTTCGCGGCTTATATACTTTCGGATATTCGATTTTGCTTTATGCGTCTGCACAAACTGAAGCCAGCTTCTATTTGGATGCTGATTTTTGGAAGTAATAATATCAACCTGATCGCCGCTATTCAGTCTTGTATCTAAAGGAACAATTTTACCATTAACCTTAGCGCCAATGCAATGATGTCCAACATTACTGTGAACTTCAAAAGCAAAATCTACCGGAGTTGAATTCAACGGCAGCCGCTTCAAATCACCATTCGGAGTAAATACATAAATTTCGTCTTGATAGAGATTCAATTTAAAACTGGCAAGAATTTCCTTTGTTGCTTCATTCTTCGATGCATTCTCAAAAATATCGCGAACCCAGTTTACCCAATCTTCAAGTTCCGAATCGTTGTTATGCAGATGCTCCTTATACTTCCAGTGTGCGGCGACACCCCTTTCAGCAATCTCGTGCATTTTTCTAGTACGTATTTGAACCTCAAAAAGTTTTCCTTCCGGACCAAAAACCGTATTATGAATCGACTGATAATTATTCTTCTTTGGAATTGAAATGTAATCTTTAAAACGGTCGCCAATCGGCTTATATAATTGATTAGTCACTCCCAAAACATAGTAGCAATCATTCTGGTCGTTGCTTTCAAGAATAATTCGAATGGCAAGCAAATCATAAATAAACTCAAAAGTTGTATTTTGATTCAACATTTTTTTATAGATAGAATAAATATGCTTGGGTCTGCCTCCCATTTCAAAATCGAGTTTATATTCTTTAAGTTTCGCTTCAACCGGCGACATAAACTTTGCTATCAGGGCTTCACGCTCTTTTCTTTTACTTTTTATTTTTTTTGCGAGGTCTTCGTATGCAGGTTTGTTCAAATATTTGAACGCCAAATCTTCGAGTTCCCATTTAACGCGGCCAAGTCCGAATCTATTAGCGAATGGCGCATAAATCTCCAAAGTCTCTGTTGCTATTCTTCGCTGTTTTACCGGAGGAACAAAATCAAGTGTTCGCATATTGTGGAGCCGGTCGGCAAATTTTACTAAAATTACTCTTACGTCTTTAACCATTGACAGAAGTAATTTTCTGTAATTCTCCGCTTGTGTAATTTCTAAACCTGAAAATAATCCGCTGATTTTTGTTACACCATCAACTATTTCGGCAACTTCACTTCCAAATTCCTTTTTAATAATATCCAGATTAAATTCTGTATCCTCCACAACATCATGCAGTAATGCTGCAATAACAGAAATATGATCCAGCGGAATTTCTCTTGCAATAATGAGCGCAACTTCGTAGGGATGAAGAAAATATGGATCACCCGAAGCTCGAAGATCATTTTTGTGAGCTTCGAAACTCATATTAAAACTTTTTGTCAACAGAACTGCATCAGTTTTGGGCAGATTTTTTTTGCAGAGTTCTATAAGCTCTGTCAACATTTTTTGATATTTGGGTTCGTTAACGTCCATTTAATAAAAGGGATAATTATAATGCTGTTTAATAACAAATTAAATACAGTAAGTCAAGGCGGCAGCTACTTTGCTAAAGATTTTCTTATCTCTTCCAACTTGTTTAATCTGTAAGACAATTTTGATTTTGTATATTCTGAAAAACCATCAATTGACAGAGCTTCATCGCATAGATTTTTTGCCTTCTCATAATCTCCGGAGGCGAAGTACAACTCCGCCAATCTTTGAATAGCCACAACTTGGTTGTACCTATCATTATCGGATTTTGCCCGTCGAAGCAATTTTTGGAATTCTGCGGCTGCCTTTTTACTTTCAGATTTAGTCAACAAATGTGCGTAGCCATAACGGAAAAAACGGGAATTAGGAAATTGATGCACCATATTTTCTGCAACTTTTAGAGCTTCTGCGTACAATCCCTCATTTTCTAAAATCCATATTAGAAAATAAGATGCGGTAAAGTTATTGTAACCATTATGTTCAGTTGCTTTTCTTAACATTGCTATGCCCTGCTCTCTCTCATCATGAATGAAAGGCAGCCATGTGAACATTTCCGTCTTTTCGCTTTTCCAGTACAAATATGTTCCAAGCGCCGTATATGCTTCATAAAAAGCGGAGTCAATTTTAAGACATTCTTCGAATAATGAAATTGAAGCCAGCCCTTCTGAAAGTGCAGCAAAGTAATCCCCTTGAAGTGCATTGTAATACGCTCTGTATCCTTTTAAAAGAGCGGAGAAATAGTTACTCCAAATATTTTTCTTGTCTGCACTAAAATTTTTTTTTATTAAGTCATCCGCAGAGCGGAAAAGAGAATCAATGTAAACTTTGTCCGGCTCTGTACCAAAAGCTTCGGACTTAGTAATTTCTACAGCACATAAATATATTTTACCGAACGGCAGTTTTGGAAAATTTCTATCAAGATTTTCAAAAGTTCTTTTCGCAGAATGAAATTCTTGATTCACAATTTGATGCAGCCCTCTATTCAAAGCAGAGTCAACTGACTTGTTGGGATACTTTTGTGAAAATAGAAAAGTAGAACAGAATAAGAGGATTATTAAACTATAACGTGCCAAAAGTTCTATCTCCAGCATCACCCAATCCGGGAACGATATAGCCGTTTTCATTAAGTCCTCTATCAAGAGTAGCCGTATAAACCGGAACGTCAGGATGATCTAATTCCATTTTTTTAACGCCTTCCGGTGCAGCAATTAAACAGGCTAAAGTGCAATCTTTTGCGCCTCTATTTTTTAAATATGTAAATGCAGCAGAAGCGCTGCCTCCCGTGGCAAGCATGGGGTCAAGAACAATCACTTTTGATATATCCATGTTTTTGGGAGTTTTGTAATAATAGTCAATAGGCAGCAATGTTTTTTCGTCTCTCTGTAATCCAATATGCCCAACCTTTGCTTGCGGAATCATTTCAATAAAAGAGTTGACTAAACTTAAACCCGCTCTTAAAACCGGCACTAAAACAATTTGCTGATTTAGCTTATATCCGGTAGTTATTTCCAGTGGGGTTTCGACTTCTGATTCCTCCAGATTAAATGAGTTGCTTATTTCTATTGCCAGGCAGTAAGCAATTCTTCTAAGAGCCAACCTAAATTGATATTCCCTTGTTTCCTTATCCCTTAAGTAAGTTAAATCCCGCTTAATCAGCGGATTATCTACAATAATTAAATTTTTCATGTGTGCCTCAATTTATTTTTCTACCCAGCGCAGATAGTATATTCACAAAAGGAGCGCAAGGCGGAGTATATGAATAATTAACGTCTTTCAATTTGTCGGCAGTTATTCCGCTGCGTATAAAAGCGGAAATTAAATCGGCATATCCAATTACTTCGTTCCCGCCTAAAAATTCAGCGCCAAAAATTCTTCTATTTTCAGGATTGTAATAAATTTTCGCAAAAGTATTTCTGCTCTCCGGCATTACTTTAACAAGATTTGGCAGAACCGAATAAACTTCCGAATGTTTGATACGCATGTTTTCAAGTTCGTTTTTAGTTAATCCGACTCCAGCAATGGTATTATCGAATAACTTAAATGCGGCATTTTTTACTTCATTATAAACAAAAGCATTTCCTCCCGCGGCATTTTCACCAGCGATATGGCCGTATTTATGAGCTAAGCCGGCAAGAGGCATATAATCATAATTATTCGTAAGAAAATTTTTCACTTCAATATTATCACCAGCCGCAAAAATATTTGGGTCACTCGTCTTCAATTTATTGTCCGTGAGTAGCCCGCCGTTTTTACCAATACTCAATCCGGCAGACTGAGCAAGAATGTTGTTTGGTTCCACTCCTAAACTTAGCAGCGCAAGATCAACGGGTTTTTTCCATCCGTCAATTTTTAAGGAAGCAATTTTATTTCCCGAAATTATAAATTCAGGATTCTCGCTATTTCCATAAAATTCTATTCTATTGTCAGCAAGTATTTTTTTTATTAATTCCTGCAGTTCTATTCCTGCGGAAGGCATGGGATTTTTTTCTTTTTCTATTATCGTAACTTCCATGCCGGATAGTTTACAATTCTCTGCCGCTTCCAGTCCAATATATCCTGCGCCAATTATCAGCACATTGTTTACGGAATTTTCCTTTCTGTACTTTTCAATTTTTATAAAATCGGAAACCGTTTTAAAAGAAAAAACATTTGCAAGTTCGGATGAGACTGATTGAAGTTTTTTTGCAGATGAACCGGTAGTTAAAATCAGTTTGTCATAACTTTTCTCGATAAGAATTTGATCCATGAGGCTTCGGATAAGGATGATTTTATTTTTTCTATCAATCCTCTCAACTAAGTGCATGGTAAAAACTCGAACGCCTTTCTTTTCGAAAAAAGATTCCGGACTAAAAAAAACAATATCACGATAATTTTTTATGTGCCCTGAAATTAAATAAGGAAGTTCGCATGTGCCCGTAGAAATAAACTCGCCGGCTTCGTAGAGAGAAACATCCGCAGACGGATTAACCCGCTTTGCTTTTGCCGCGGCTGCCGGACCGGCTGCATTCCCACCTACTACAACAATATTTAATTTCGCTGCCATCTTAGTTCAATTCATCTTCCGGATTTTTGTCTTTAAAACTAATAGTCATCGGAACGCCGGCAAATCCAAATTTCGATCTAATGAGTTTTTCTAAAAATCTTCTGTAAGAATTAGGTATATGTTTTGAATGACTTGCAAAAAATAGAAATATGGGATATTTCTCGCCAACTTGAGTTACAAATTTAATTTTTATCTCTTTCCCGTTTGGAGCGGCAGGTGGTGGGGTCCTCTGTATTTCAGGCAATATTTCATCATTCAGCTTACTTGTCGGAACTTTTACTTTTCGCGCACTTTCAATCTGTTTCGCTAAATCGATTAATTTAAAAATTCTTTGTTTACTCAAGGCAGAAATAAACATTACCGGCACATAGTCTATATTGCCCAATAAGAAGTGAATACTGTCCTCAAATTTTTTTGCCGTCTTTGTATCCTTTTCAATCAAATCCCATTTGTTTACCGCAATTATAAGTCCTTTTCTTCTCCGTACAGCTTCCTCAATAATTTTTTGATCTTGATTTTCCAATCCCTGTTCCGCATCGAGAAGCAGGATTGAAACATCTGAATTTGCAATAGCGCGGTAAGTTCTAACATTGGAGTAAAATTCTATGTTTTCTTTAATTTTAGTCCTTTTGCGCAAACCGGCAGTATCTACTAAAACTATTTCCTCTCCGTAATATTTTAGAACCGAATCAATCGAATCGCGCGTTGTTCCGGGAATATTGGTTACGATGCTCCTATCTATTCCAAGCAGAGCATTTGTTAAAGAAGATTTACCCACATTTGGTCTGCCGATTATCGAGATTCTAAGTCTCGGATCTGAGTCGTATAAATCCTCAGGAGAATTTAGTTTGCTTACCAAATCGTCAAGAATATTTCCAAGATTTCTACCATTTAAAGCTGAAATGTCCTCAACGTAATCCAACCCCAGAACAAAAAACTCTGATTTATTCAAACCTTGTTCTGTGTTATCTAGTTTATTTACTAATACGTATGCCGGTTTTTGCGACTTTCGGAGCAATCCGGCAATTTCTTTATCGAATGGAGTAACTCCAACTCTGCCGTCGGTAATGAATAAAAGCGCGTCCGCCTCTTCAATTGCAAACTCAACTTGCTCTCTAATTGCCACTTCAAACAAATCTTCGGAATCAGGCACATATCCGCCAGTATCAATAACTCTAAATTCTCTTCCATTCCATTCAGCTTCACCGTAAATTCTATCGCGCGTAACTCCGCTTTCGTCATCTACTATAGCGGTTTTACTTTTTGTTAATCTATTGAACAAGGTCGATTTGCCAACATTCGGACGCCCTAATATTGCTACTAAAGGTAATTTCATTATTTCATTATAATAAGTTCAAAAATATTGATGGGAATATAAGCAATTGCCAAGGCTTATTTATCAGATTTTGAGATGTGCTAAAACGTATAAGAAATATTAAGCGAAGGATAATACATCTTTTCGAAACCGAGCTGCAGCTTTTCTAAACTGACTTGAGCGGCGATTTTATTATTATGAATTTTAGCCGAAAACGCTGCATCAATTGCAGATATAAAATGATTTGCAACAACTACAAGTACGGCTTTTGAAGCAATATTGTAAAATTCGTTTGCTTTCCCCCGCTCTTTTGAATAATAATAATAATTATCGGTCAAACGGTCGCCGAAATTGAATGGATCGTTGGGATTCTCCGAAAAATCATCCCAACCCGGAGTAAACTGTTCGTACTTGCCGATCAATTCATAATACTGCTGCGAACCGTAAGGGTCAATTTGATGCGAGAACCATCCACCAATTGCTCTTTCAAGTTCGTTTAATTTACTCCAAATTACTTTTCCATTATTATCATATATATTCAATAAATCGGTATCAATATTTGTATTTAGCCGGGTTGCATTGTTCACCGTCCAATTTGCATATTCCGAAACGTTCCAATGTTTATTTGCGAAGGATTCAAATTTTTTCGTCTGAACGTTACCTTTATTATCATAAATTAACCCGACGGTTATTGCCGCTGCTTCAAGGGCAAAGAAAACGGCAGACTTAAAGTAATTTTCCGTATAGAATTCTCCCGCTCCGGGAATTGCAGCGGAGGCAAGCGCAGCCAACAAGGGCGATTTTTTTGAAGCTGTTGTTGGAATTTGATCTTCAACTAAATTGGCAGTACTTGTATTCCTAAACGCGATTGATTGATCTAACATCAAAGATCCAGTAAAATCATTTTTACTCTGCCCGAATATTGCTGTTGCAATTAGTAAGTATAAAATTGTTGTTCTAATCATTTCTAAAATCCTTTGAATTAAAAACTAAAGTCGAATAAAACACCGCCGTAAAAACTCCATTCTTTTCCGTACACAACTTTTTCTTCTCTCACCTGTCTTTCAAATTTATCGAATGAATAAGCGGCGTTAAAAAACAAACTTGTTGGGAAAAGGTAAAATGAATTCATTTTCATTCGGATTTCAGCTCCGGCTCCTTTTTTGAAATCAGTTGTTTCTGGGAATTTACCGTTCCAGGTGTTACCAATATCACCGTAAATGCTTAAAAATATTTTGTCGAGGTATAAATGCGCAATTCGCATGTCCAAATTTTTAAAGAGAGGAAATCTGTAGGATAAATTCAGCCAGCCCAATTCATTTCCGCTGATTGAATAGAACGGATAACTTTTCATTCCAATCAATCCGCCAAGGTAAAAATCAAAAAAATCCGGAACAGTTGGACCTAGTATCGAAGCCGCTCTGAACTGTGCATTCAGGGTATGCCCTTTATAAACAGAGATGAATTCTTTCCAATTAAATTCTACACGATGAAAATTAAAATTTGTATACTGAGGAATCAAAAGTCCGTTTTCAATTTCATATTCACCTTCCGAATTGAACTTATTAAATTCATAGCTGTAAACGAACTCAATGTCTCTGCCAACCGGATTGATGTCAGTATCAATATTCGGTTCATAAATTTTGTGACTGAATTTCAGTTGAACATTTCTCCCAACAAAATATGTGTCGTCAGTTGTTGGGTACAGCATCTCAAGATTTGGTACAATAAAACTGCCCAGCGTTGCAGAGTACTTACTGTACATGAAACGAAATTCTAATTCATTGCCTTCCGCAAAAATTTTATGTCTCGCCGAAACATCCACTTCGAACAAATTATATGTAACATCTGTCGGAATGATGTAATCATAGCGCGTCACCCCCAGAGAGTCTACATATTTATCGAAGAAAATATCTACATCAGTTTGCCGGCTCACGCTGAATAATTCCAACGCCAATACCGGCGTCAATCCAAGATTATAAATCAACGGCAGTTTTTCTCTGTACTCAAAATTCAGGTAAGCATCTCGTTCGAGTTTTTTATTGATTGAAATTCCACCGAACAAGCTATAGCGGTTAAGATAGTCGCTCGAAGTAAAATAAACTCCCGGTTTAATTTTATCGATTCCTTTGTTAGAAGTAACATAGTTATCCCATCTAATAAAAGGAAAGAAACTCATGCGCGAAAAGAAACTGCTGTACTTTTTGGGTTCGTACTCGGGCAGATTATAATCATTGAAGTTTTTTAGATAATCAATATTGGACGAAGTGAGATCACCCTTAACTCTGCTTCCCTCTGAAGAAGTTTTTGTGGATTGCAAATAATTTTTCTCAGAATCAACTGCAACAGATTGCTCGGAGGAGAGAGAGAATATTTTATAACCTGTAGATGTGTAACCGGAATAAACTATCTGCCCATTACTATCTATCGCGGGCAAAAAGGCGCCGCCCAATACGTTTGTGAGTTTCTCTTTCTTTCCGCTAATAAGATTATGCCTGTAAAGATTAAATATCCCGGTCTCATCGGATGAATAAATAATTTCATCATCGTTAATGAACTGCGCATTGCGTTCGTCAAAACCATTATGAAGAATAAATTCCAGATTTGATCCATCGCATTTCACAATCGCTATGTCTCTTCCCTGATGATAGGAATAATCGAAAATTATTTTTGAATCGTCACTGGAGAATTTTGGATTATAAACCTGTTCTCCGTTTTCAAAGAATGTGAGTTTCTTGAAATTTTTTCCGTCGATATCAACGATGCCAAGATTTGTTGTTCCATCTTTTTGGAAGAGAAAAATAATTTTCTTTCCGTCATTGGAAACAGCCGGATTATTTGCTCTCAACCCAAAAGTGATTCGCGTATCCTCATCTTCGGAAATATCGTACATATAGAGGTCGTGAATTTTTGTCCATTTAGGATTTTCTTCACTGAGTTTTGCATAAACAATTTTATCATCATTAGGAATAACTCCGATTGAAGAATTTACTCCAGCGACTAATTTTTTCTCTTCCTTTGTTTTCATGCTAAACTCGTAAATAGCTGATGGACCGAAATAGTCCGATTTTTTATTGGATATATAGTAGAACTTTTCACCATCATTGGAGAAGACCGGATAAAAATTTCCAAACCCTTCGTTCTGAATTAAGGCGCCGGTAACAAGATTTTTTTTAACGTTTTCTACTCTTTCGTTATAATCTTCGGTCAGATAAAATTTCCATTCATTGTATAACTGTTTGCCGTCAATCCCTAAAACATGTTCGAACGCAGCGTCAATTGTAAACGTTGTTAAATTACCCAACCGCTCTGAAACTTCTCTTAATTTATCTTCACCGTAAGTTTGCGCAATATAACTTGTAAGCGCGAATCCCGAATTATAAACCGATTCGTTTCCTAAACTTGTTTTGCCGAAAACTCCCATTTGATTCCATGTAAGCATATTGCCGTCAAGCACATAACTCCTTAAAATCATATCGCGGTGAGTATCCCAATTATCGTAATCAAATTCCTTTCTCATATATTGAGCCGTACCTTCTGCAAACCAGGCGGGCATATTTAGAGCAGCAATGGGATACGAAACGATAACATTCGGAAATCCGTAAAGAATGTCCTGTCTTCTTTTGTCTTCGTAATTCAAAAATTGAAAATAAAAAGCAGGTAGTGAACGGTTTAGTTTCAACGCAGCTTGAATTTGAACGAGATGAGTGAATTCATGCGAAATTACGTTACGCAGCCAATTATGCGCGCCGCGCAAATCAAAGTCCAAAGCAGAAGCCCAAATTTCTATTTTATTATCAAAGAAATAAGTTGCACCGTTCGAGTAGTCGTCAATGTCTTTAATTACATAGTGCACAGTTTCTGGTTGGTATTGATAAAGAGAGGTTATGGGTTCCCAAACTTCATCTGCAATTTTTGCAACAACTCTTGCTGTGCGTTCCGCTTCTTCGTGGTAGTGAACATAAACGTGCTTGCCTTTAATTGTGAGCCAGTTATATTCCGGCTCGTACTCGTTAAATTGAGAATAAAGGTTCGTCGAAAAAACTATAGATAATATTATCAGGCGTTTCAGCATCGGAGTAAAAAACCTTTATTTAATTACGGCAATTTTGATGATTATAAAAGCAGATTTCCCTGAATTGCTTTTTACATTTAAGTGAGCAAGGTAAACACCGCTTTGCACATTTGAAATGTCCCACGGAATTTCGTTATCAAAGCCGCCCACTGCTTTTAATTTGAGTTTTGAAACTTTATCGCCAGCGAGATCATAAATATTAACCTCTGCGTCGGAATCTTCATTAACGTAGAAACTAATATATGTTTCCCCCGAATAGACGGGGTTTGGCCAATTATACGCTTTTGACAAAGGGAAGTAATTGCTTTCTACGGTTTGAGGTGTCTCTGCAATTATCAGCGAGCTATTGTATGAATCCTTGTAATCTCCAGACCAAATATTCTTGCTTGCCGATGAACTGAATTGCCATCTCAAAAACTCGTTATCATTTGTTACAGTACAATATTGAGTCGAATTATTTGTTGAAAAGAACAGAGGCGCCGCTGTTGCAAATCCTCCGCTTGTTAGTGGAAAACCCGCGGACAATTCAGCTTGATTATTTATTAAATGAATAACTCCCTCGTCATTGATGGATGATAATTTTACTACGCCATTTACTTTTGAAGCAACTGGAGCAAAATTATATTCTGAGCTTTCATTGTTCTCAAATGGGAAATTATCCGCAATTGTTCCGATTAAATTCACCGCGAAAATAGAATTGTTACTATTGAAGAGGATGAAAGTTTTTTCAGTATCATCTAATGGACTCAACGAGAACTGATTGATTTCATCCACAGATGGAATTGAAAAATGAGAAGTAATAACGCCATCACTGATTATTGCAAAAGATGCATCACTTAATAATACAACCGATGTGTAAGAACCATCAATGTTTTTAATGAGCGCGACTTGCTTTGCATTGAATGGAAGCGTAACGAATCCCGCAAGCAAACTGCTGTCCCAATATTTTGTTTCTGAAACCACAGCGGTAAAATCATTCGATGCGGCGCAGTGTGCTATTCTCTCTCCAAGGTGCGAAACAGTTTTTACGATTTTTATTTCTAACTGAGGAAGCGGGAATATTTTATAAGTTAAAATATCTCCTCTTTCCGTTCCGATGATGAAATAATGTTCTCCGTTCGATTCATACAGCACGGGAGGAGTTGAAATTAATGAACCTGTGTTGCTAAAATTACTGTAGCTGATGTGATTCTTAAATGCATTGAGGTAAACAGCGCTATCTCTAACGCTTATTAAATAATCATATCCGCCAAAACTGAAAAGCGCGGGTTTAAAATTGCTCCCCACGGGATAAGTTTCAATGACATCTATTGCTGAATTAATTCTTACAGTTGATGCGGTTGATGACAGAAAAGTAATGTCTTCAGAACTTTCCTCTATCTGTGTTATCCAATTATATTTGTTCTGCAATTTAGTGCGGGATAGTAATTTAATGTCGTTTCTGCCGAATGATAAATCAAATGACATTTTATTTCCAACTTCTGAAAAATTTGAGATATTGATTAAACTGTTCGCACCGGTATTCGATTTTGCATTCGGTTTTGAATTATCGTCAAATCGATTTTTATAAAATCTTGCCGGATTACTCTTATACCACGTATCTTCTTTTGTTCCTTCGCCAATTATTATATCTCCAAAAATCGTCTGGAATTCTTCGCCAATGTCCTGAATTCCATCCGCTTCAACCACATCAACGCCCAATGCGAATTTATCGTTGTTGATTTTATTATCTAAGATATTTTGTTCGATTACATTTTCATCGATATGCCAGATTACAATGCCAACATCTTTAAATGAATTAGAAAATTCGAAATCTCTATCATCTCCCGGAACTGCCCAATCAAACTCGTCAACATCCGTTACAACGCCGGCAAGTGTGTCAATATCATAATAAATAAAACTCGGGTAATCCTTATTGAAAGTTCGAGTAATGGTTTGGCTTCCTACTTTATAAGTAATTTTGCATCCGTC
>Ga0180009_10005308_pt1 | contig 13864 bp, 8 predicted proteins | sample OS_PC_MetaG_FD_123537 | JGI IMG/M metagenome (GOLD analysis project Ga0180009, IMG submission 123537) | Groundwater microbial communities from the Aspo Hard Rock Laboratory (HRL) deep subsurface site, Sweden - OS_PC_MetaG | ecosystem: Environmental > Aquatic > Deep subsurface > Groundwater... | reverse complement strand
TTCAATTTATAATCAGCTGTAAGATAGCCATACTGATCCGGTGTGCGTAAAAACTTCTTTTCGTCAAACTCCAGTGCTTCTTCGTACTCACTTCTCTGAAAGGTAAATCCGGCCGTCAGGGCTATATTAAAAGTAGTCACCACGTTCAACTCTGTATTTACTCCGCCCACAGCAGCTCCTTTCTCAGCATTTTCGCGTGTGTAAACCACCACGCCCTGTGCATCAGGTTCGCTATAGGTATTGGTGAATGGATTTTTAAGCTGTGTATAAAACCCCTCTATCAGCAGTCCGACAGAAACAGATTGCCACTGTTTGTTGCCATCAAGAGAGGCCATGAAACTGTAACTTGTTTCCTGCTTTAAATCGGGAGCATTCCGATGTATTACCTGCCTTGACCCGGAGGTTTCAATGTGCAAGTCTTCATCAAAAATCTGAGGTGCTCTGTAACCCTGTCCGTAACTTACCCTTGCCTGAAGATTCTTTCTGATATCGTACAAAAAGCTAAGCCTCGGACTCAAAACATTCCCTGATTTTTCAGAGCCTTCAATCTGGTAATCCTGTATCGAATAACGATCGAATCGACCTCCCAATGTAGTTTTTAAACCATAAAGATTGAATTCGTACTGAGCAAAAATGCTGGAGGTTCTGCTTTCCTGATCAGCCACCATAACATTCTCAGTGTGTGGCACAAATAGGATGCTATCGTTTTCGATAACAGCATGATCAAAATCAGGGTAACCCAGTTTGGTATCCACAAGACGTTCTCCCTGGGTTTCGATGCCCACCACCAGTTTGGTATCCGAAAAATGAGCATTATACTGCACCCCCAGGTTATAAGTCAGATCGGTGGTGTTTCCATAATCACTAAGCGATTGGTTTGCACCATAATAGGAATCCCTGTCGATATATTGAATCGCCACAAAAGCCGACAACAAGTCTTTAGATCGCACAAACTGGTCGAAGGTCAGCGCCCCGGTTGTAAGATTATGTTCTACAGCTTCAGCGATATTGGCTTCATGAAGTGGATAATCAAAGCGATCGCCACCCCTGCGCTTTTCATGAATATGAAAAAAATCGAGCGAAAGTTTGTTTCTCGAGCTAAAGCGATGAAACAGTCTTGAGCCAAGGGTTGTGTTGTTAAGTGAGGCAACTTCGGAAAAATAATCATCATTGGCGTCGAAGGGCTTACGCGATCGATAAAATCCATAAACGGCCATCCCTGTTCTGTTATCGGATGAAACCAAGGAAGTGTTTACATTGGTTGAAAAATCCGGAGCAGGTGAGCCGGCATCAGGCATTCCAATACCGATGCTTGCGCTATTAAATCCAAACTCGTAGGTATTGGTGATTGGGTCTTTCAGAATAAGGTTAATCGTTCCTGCAATGGCATTGCTTCCGTACAAAGCCGATCCGCCCCCACGAATTACCTCAACCCGTTCAATCATGTTGGTTGGCATAAGCTCCAACCCGTAAACACCAGCCAACCCGCTGAAAATTGGGCGACTGTTTATCAGAATCTGCGAATATGGCCCATCCATGCCATTCATGCGTACTTGTGTAAACCCACAATTCTGGCAATCGTTTTCCATGCGCAGGCCCGGACAGAAATTTAGTCCTTCACTTAACGTAACGGCTTCAACCACGTTAAAAATTTTACCCGTTATGGTATTTACCACGGTTGAAGACTCAGTCCGGTTCTTTTCGTTCCGGTCGCCTGTAATCACTACCTCTTCAATACCTAAGGCGTCCTTTTCAAGTTCGAATTTCAACGTAATGGTTTGGTTTAATGAGGTATGCACCTTGAGCTCTTTAGGCTTATATCCCAACGACTGCACCCTGATGGTAAGATCGCCTTCAGGAAGATTAATCATGCGGCAATGACCGGTTTCATCGGTAGTTGTTCCAATAGTAGTACCCACTACACTAACACTGGCAAAAGGAATGTGCTCACCGCAGCAGGTCACATGACCCACGATGTTGGCATCGGTATGGCTTTTCTGACCCAGCACACAGGCCGAAACAGAAAGGCAAAAAATAAAAATCAGTAGCTTTTTCATTGATAGAAACTTTAAAATATTGATCCGTTTTAATATGAAACACGAAATGATTATCCACATTTCATTTTCGATAATGGCGCAAAATTATTCTCTTCATCCATGGACTTCAGTACCTACATTTGGGTAAAATGCCATTTTGAAATAACATCAAATCATTCGAATAATTACTACTTTTACATCAGGTAATAAAGTGATGTCAATGAAAACATTTAAAAAAATCATTCTGCCAATACTCGTGCTAACGCTCGCCATTGCGATGAAATGCGTGCCGAGGTATTTTTCCATCTTACCACCTGAATCATTGGAGATGGTAGAGATTGCAGCCTCGGTGTTGCTTATTGCAGGGTTTACCTGGATTTTGATCACGGTGATCAGGCTGTTTTTCAGACAAGTGCTCAAACACTACGACATCAGGCAGGCTGATAATCTCAGATCGCGGAAAGTACACACCCAGTATAATATCCTGGAGCGAATCATCATCTTTATCATCATTTTAACGGCCATCAGCATTACCCTCATGCTATTTGAGGATGTAAAAAAGATTGGGTTCAGCCTGTTTGCCTCAGCAGGAATTGCCACAGTAATATTGGGATTGGCGGCACAAAAAGTGATAGGCACAATTTTAGCCGGACTACAGATAGCCATCACCCAACCCATCAGGATAGATGATGTGGTCATTGTTGAGAAAGAATGGGGATGGATTGAAGAGATTGCTTTAACCTATGTTGTCGTTCGGATTTGGGACAAACGCAGGCTGGTACTGCCCTCCACGTATTTTATAGAGCAACCTTTTCAAAACTGGACACGCACCACCGCTGAAATCCTGGGCACAGTGTTTATTTACGCTTCCTATCATGTTCCTATTGATGCTTTACGCGATGAACTGACCCGACTGCTTAATGCCAACCCACTTTGGGACGGACAGGTGAACAACATGCAAGTAACCGATGCCAAAGAAAACATGATTGAAATAAGAGCTTTAGTTAGTGCGCGAAATTCGTCGGATGCATGGGATTTACGGGTTTTCGTGCGCGAACACCTGATTGGCTATTTACAGAAAAATTACCCTGAGTGCTTACCTGTGACCCGTGTACTATTGGAAAACGAGAAAAAATAGAACCGCAACTATTGGGCTATTCGTCTAAATCCAGCTTTACTTCATCCAGTCTGCTTCCGGTAGCTTTAAGGATTGTGAAGACATAGGGTTTGACCACAATTCTTTCATTAACAGACGGAATGCTCTCGTGATGGAATATAATAAAACCGGCAAGGGTTTCATATTCATCATCAATGGGGATACTGAGTTTATATTTTTCGTTCAGATAATCCACCTCCAGACGTGCTGAGAAGATATAACTGTTCTCGCTGAGCACGATTTCGGTTTCTTCCTCTGTATCATACTCATCCTCAATATCTCCAAAAATTTCCTCGATAATGTCTTCCATGGTAACAATACCAGAGGTGCCCCCAAACTCATCTACAACTACTGCTACACTTTTATGGTTTTTGATAAAACCCTGCAACATATCACGTGCCGACATGGTTTCCGGCACAAGTTCAACAGGTCTTACAATTTGACGAATGGTTGCAGGATTACTGAACATGTCGTAAGCATGAGCATATCCAACAATCTGATCGATGGTTTTCTCAAAAATCATGATCTTCGAATGGCCTGTCTCAGTAAGGTAATTCCTCAGCACCTCAACATCTTCATTTATTTCCAGGGCTTCAATTTCGGGACGCGGAATCATACATTCGCGCAGTTTTATATGCTTAAAATCAATGGCATTCTGAATCATTTGAATTTCCTGATTCAATTCTTCGGGTTTCTCCTCACGCGAAGTAGATTCCTTTACGAATTCTTCCAGATCGATAGCTGTAAATTGGTAAGGCTCAGAAGATAATTTCAGACGAAACACATATTTCAAAAGTAACTCCGAAAGCCCGATATACACCAGGATAAGCGGATAAAACAAATAATAAAAAATCCATACAGGAAGAGAAAAAACCTTTAAGATGGCGTTTGGGTTAATACGGAAAAGAACCTTTGGGATAAATTCGGCTACTACCAGAATAAGCAATGTCGACAAAAGTGTTTGTAAAACAAGAATAACAAAATCAGACTGAAAATACACCGGGAGATACGAATACAACAAGGGCTCAAGATAGCGGGCGGTAGCAATTCCATACACTACCAATGCTGCATTATTTCCAAGCAACAACGCACCAATAAAACGAGATGGATGATTATAAAAAGCCTGAAGAATGGCAGCAGGAAGCAGTTTGCGTTTAAGGTCAAGCTCCTGCATGAGCTTGTTTGAGCTGACAAATGCGATCTCCATCCCCGAAAAAAATCCGGAGAGCAACAACATACTCAGAATAATAATACCGTTTGTACTCATCTTAATAAAATCAAATGCAAAAGTATTAAAAGTTTGGGGGTTATTAGTTTATGAGTTCATAAGTTATTAGTGGATAAACCCACAAACCCATAAACTTATAAACCCATAAACTTATAAACTCATAAACCCATTAACTTATAAACTCATAAACCCATTAACTTATAAACTCACAAACTCACTAACGACTAGATTCTTAGATGCGCACCAAACCTATTTCCACTTGATGTTGCAACCTGTACTGGGTATTTGTTTTTCGGGAACGGGTTTTCCTGCAATCACTAAATCCAATGCGGCGCGTAAGTCTTTACCGTCAACAGGCTTGTCGTTTCCGGGTCTGGAACTGTCGAGCTGACCACGGTACACGCATTTTCCATTGGCATCAAATAAATTAAAATCCGGGGTGCAGGCCGCGTCGTAGGCTTTAGCAACCTCCTGTGTTTCATCAAACAGGTAGGGAAACGGAAATTTCAGAGAAAGAGCTAATTCACGCATTTTTACCGGATCATCATCCGGATAATTATTCACATCGTTGCTGTTGATGGCCACCATCCCAATTCCCTTATCCAGGTAATCGTACCCAATTTTTACCAACTCGTGTATTACATGTTTTACATAGGGACAATGGTTGCATATAAACATGACCAGCGTGCCCTTAGCCCCTTGGATATCAATCGAGGTAAGTTCTTTTTCGCTAATCACGTCCCGAAGCAAAAAGTAGGGCATGTCGAAGCCTAAGGCTATTTGTTTAGTAGGTGTTAATGACATATTTCTTTTTTTGGAGCTTTAACGTAAAACTTAACTTCATTATTGCCGTTGGTTATTCAAGCAAAGGAATCATTACCTTTGCCTGAAATCTGCAAAGATCATGAAAATTCTGGTGATTCGTTTTAGTTCCATTGGCGACATAGTGCTTACCACCCCTGTAGTGAGGGCTTTAAAGTTGCAACTGAATCCCGAAATTCACACCATAACCAAGTCGCGTTACAAAACTCTTTGGAACTCTAATCCTCATGTAACCAAAGTTTGGACTTACGACAAACACCCAGATGAATGCTTACCCGACCTTTTAACAGAGCAGTTTGATTTTGTCGTCGATTTGCAAAAAAACTGGCGTTCGCAGAAACTCCGAAGACGCCTTGGCGTGCAGGGAGCTTCTTTTCCTAAATTAAATATCGAAAAGTGGTTGTTGGTAAACACAGGGATTAATAAATTACCTGACATTCATGTTGTTGACAGGTACTTTGTGGCTGTAAGAAAGCTGGGTGTTCATAACGATGGTCGGGGATTGGATTTTTTTATCCCCGAAGCCGACAAGGTGATTCCAGCTCAGGTAGATGGGCAATTAGCTAACGGCTTTATTGCTATGGTAATTGGAGGTCAGCATTTTACAAAAATATTTCCTCCTGAGAAAGCTGCCAAACTTATCGCAGGACTCAAATTTCCTGTCGTTTTACTTGGTGGTCATGAAGATAAGGAAAGAGGAGAAGAAATTTGTCGTCTTTGTCATAAGGCCTCTATCGTTAATACATGTGGTGCGCTTACCCTGAATCAGTCTGCTTCTATGGTTAGTCAGGCGAAACTGGTAGTAACCAACGACACGGGACTAATGCATATAGCCGCGGCATTTTTTAAACCGGTGTTAAGTATTTGGGGGAACACTGTTCCCGAACTGGGCATGTATCCTTATTTTCCGGGGAAAACCAATCTGTTTGCAATTGCTCAGGTAAGTGGGTTGTCGTGTCGTCCTTGCAGCAAATTGGGTTTCGATAAATGTCCGAAAAAACACTTCCGATGCATGATGGATCAGGATATTGACCAAATGATTGCTCAGGTAAACAAGCTTCTGGCCTCAGGTAAGGAAGAAATTGAATTCAGACTATAATTCTGTAATGCGTTTGCGAATGTAATCCCAGTCGGAAGAGGAAATTTTAGCTCCATAGCCTTCAATCACTTTTCCGGCTAGTAAGGCTCCAATTCTTCCGGCCTTCTCAAAGCCCATATCGTTTAGGTAACCGAACAAAAACCCTGAAGCATATAAGTCGCCTGCTCCGGTGGTGTCGAGTGCCTTTACTTCGGTAACTCCGACACGAACCAGATGCCCGCCACTTTTTATCATCGATCCTTCTTTTCCAATTTTTACAATGGCCACATCGCACATGTCGGCAATTTCATCGATTGCCGCTTCGGGATTTTTTCCTGTAAAGGCTTTAGCTTCTTCTTCGTTGGCAAATACTATATCGACGTATTTTTCGACCAATCCTCTTAAGAAATCGAGGTTGTCCTGCACCACGTTATAACTGGCCAGGTCGAGCGAAATCTTCAGCCCTGCTGATTGGGCTTTTTTCATGATTTCCTCCATAAGCTGATGGTTTTGAACGAGGTATCCTTCAATGTGAATCAGGTTATGCCCACCAAAATGTTCTTCTTTCAAATGATCGGCGGCGAGCTCGATGGCTGCGCCCAGAAAAGTGCCAAAAGTGCGTTCACCATCTTTGCTGATCATGGCGTTGGCAATGCCGGACGGTGTTTCACTGAAAAAGAGTACGGGATTGATGTTGCTCGATTTTAGGTCATTTTGGAAAAACTGACCCGTGGAGTCGTTACCCACTGTTCCGATAAATGAAGTTTCCATTCCAAGTCGGGCCAATCCATGGATGGTGTTCGCCGCTGATCCTCCCGATGCCATTTCTTTTTCCAGGTGCTGACTTTTCTGCGAAATATGCACCGAAGTCTGATCATCAACCAACTGCATGCTGCCCTTAGGTAATCTCAATTCCTCTAAAAGCTGATCGTTTTCAAGTTTCGTTAGTATATCAACAAGTGCATTTCCAATGCCTAATACTTTTGCCATGGTTACTATTTTTTTTGTGCAAAAGTATAGAATTATGCCGGAAGACCCGGCGCGTTTTTTTGATTATTTCCTGATCAGTATTTTGCCGGTATAAACTTCACGACCCGAAATTAACTGAATGGAATAGATCCCTTCGGGCAAACTCCCGAGATTCAGACTGAACTGACAATCATCAGGCTGACAGATGTCTCCTAAACTGCTGAAAACCAGTTTTCCGTAAATTGAGAAAATGTTGATGTTCCAGGCACTATTCGCCGAAGGCAGCTCAAAAGTAAACTGACCATCATTTGGATTTGGATAGAGGAGAAGAGTCCGGCTTTGGCTTTCAGGAATAAAGTCAGGGTTGATGAAGGTGATATCGACTTTGCCCACACTTGTACATCCGTTAATTGTGGCGATTACCCGGTATTCATAGGTTCCGTGAGGGAAGTCGACACCAAAAACGGTGATGGAGCGTAAGTTAGATCCTGTTGACCAGTAGTAACTGTCGAATCCTTCGCCGGCATCGAGAATTTTTTGCTCATCAGGGAACAAGGTGTCGGCCGGACCTAGATCAATGGGCTGGTTTCCTCCGTAGACTGTTGTGACCACAGTGTCGAACCCGGTACATTCAAATTCATTTGTCAAAGCATAAACCACGGAATGAACTCCGGGACCTGCTTCCTGCGGGTCGAACAGATCGTCGGAAACCCCTGGTCCAGTGTAAACGCCACCTGCGGGCTGACCAATTAAGGTGACAGCCGGATCGTTTTCGCAATAAGCTGAGAAAAGCCCTGAGAGCTTCACCACCGACGTGGGGAGAGTAAACAATTCCAAAGAGTCTGTCGACGAACATCCCTGATCAGTTGTTCCTGTCAGAAACACCCAGGTAGTATCTCTTACCGTCATTAAAAGCTGCTGACTGGTGTCTCCTGATGGCATCCAAAGATACGTGTCTGCTCCTTCGCCAATTAGGACGATTTCAGTGCCTTCGCACACTATGGCTGTGTCGAACAGGATTTGTGTAGCTGCTGCCGGAAGAATTGAAATGGTAACATTGGTGTCGGCAAAACAAAGTGACTCACCAAAGCCAGATCCTGCGGTGTAGGTCGTTGTGTCAGTCGGGGCAACCTTAATTGTTGGTTCATTTGAGATGGTATCGCCTGCAATAGCCCAGAAAAATATATCGCCTCCTGCAATGCTCAACACGATGCTGTCGCCGCTACAAATTGAAGTGTCGGCGGTGATGGTGAGTTCAGGAACAGGGAGTAAATTTAAGAAAATGCTGTCTGTCGCCAGACATCCATCGTTAGTTTGACCAGTCAAATAAACAAAATCGGAAACAGAAGGGCGAACCAGGTTTAGTTCATTCACCGTTGTGGTAGAGTCAGTTCCATTGTAAATCCACGTAAAAGTCGAAATACTTGTAGAGGCCGAAACGGAGAGCAGGACATCATCACCCTGACAAACAAGCGCTGTGTCATGCTGAAAATCGACAATGGCCATGGGGTAAACCCTGATCTGGATGGAGTCTTCAGCCATACAGCCAAAACCGCTCCAAACACTCACTGAATACCAGTAGGTTGTATCGCTTCCCGGTGGTGAAACCTGGATAGATTGTGTGGTATCGCCGGTACTCCACAAGTAGGAAAGAATGCCGGAGCCCTGAACTTCGAGTGTTACAATATTCCCCGGACAAATAGCTGTATCTCCGGTAATGGTGTCAATAACAGGTAAATCGGCCACATAAATATAAATGGTATCCGAAGAGGTGCAATTGTATGAATTGGTAACATCCAGATAATAAAGTGTGTCTGTTGTCGCTATGAGTGTGATAGACTGGGTGTCCTCACCTGTACTCCATAAATACGCGTAAGTCTCGCCTTCGGGGGGATTCGGGCCATTCAGCGTAAGACTTTGGCCTGAGCACAGGGTGGTGTCGTTCCCGATATTCACGGTCACTGAGGGCAAAACATTGATCACGATACTATCGGAAGCGGTGTTACCAAAATTGTCTTCTACTGTAAGTTTGTATTGGGTGGTGTCAATCGGGCAAGCCACAATAGACTGATCGGAAGAGTAGAGTGTATCCGCAACAATCCACTCGTAAGTTGCCATGTCATCAGGTCCTGATAAGGTAACACAATTGCCTTCACAAATGGTGGTATCCGGGCCAAGATCAACAATTAGAAAGCTACAGAAACCGGGTTCGTAACCAAAAGTCCAGCCAGCTTGATTGATATCGCAAAGTACATGCCTTAAACTATCCTTTTCCTCACCAACATCCATGAGCATCACGTAATCCATGGCTACAAGGCAATCATACTCCGTTTGGGAGGCTACCGCTAACGTGGTAAATGAGTCGGCTAAAAATGAAGGAGGATGATACAGGCGTCCTTCCCAGTATAAGTTGATCAAAGCGGTATCATTACCTATTCCATTGCTATTGCTATTGCCTTCAGGATAAATTTGAATATTCTGAATTACTTGATTTCCATAAACATTCAGGGTAAGATCGTAATGGTTTCTGTCGGTTGGTATATCGCCAGTAAAAGTGACAGTTACTCTATTGTTACGTTGATTAACAACAAGTTGCGTTAAGTGACGTATCGCAAGATAATCAGCTATTTTATCATCAGTGGCAATAAGCACATTGTCTTTCCCAGCTGCGCCATAGGCATTACTTATGTATTGGAAATCGGTCGTAAATGTTTGTGGGTATTGATGCATTCCCCAAGGTATCCAGCGATGAATGCCCAGTTCACTTTCCTGATTTAAATAGTCGGCAGTATTGGCCAGGTCGAAGGATGTATCAAAATATCGATTCGTCTTTAAAGGAGCAGACCAGTCGGTAACCGGATCTTCAACATTTATTCCGTTTTCATCCCAATTTAACCAATCTTGATCATTTCTTAAATCAATAATGTCTTGATAGTTGTTGTTAATTGCATAGCTAACGAAAGCTTCTATACCATTTGGAATGATAAAGGATTTGATTAATAGTGAATCACTTACTTTTCGGCGAGAATAGCTTTGGGTTCGTCGTATTTGATAATCCATTACATTCTGACCGCCACCCTGGGGATTATCGAAAACGCCGTGGTTATAAATACCCCAACCCGACTGATAAAGTGTGTTAATCGAGGTCCAGGTTAATTTTGACTGATCGTGGTAAGGATCATCCGGGTCAAGAATGTCGGTACCATTAAAGCTAAATATATTAAGACCGCTCGACATTTTAAAGGAGATATTGTTGTTACAGCCATCGGTGTAGTATAGTCCGCCATTATTATTAACTCCTTCAAATAACGGGTAAACAATATTATAAATGTCGGCAAGTGCGTCGTCCATTTGAAAACTCAGGGCAAAATCCTTGTTGTAAGGGAGAGCAGCCTTTTCTACCGCAATAAGGGTAGGTGAGTTAACAAAAGTTACCACAATCGAATCAATTCCCACAGGATTTGTTTGCTGAGCTCTCAGTCCCATGGCTGTTTGAAAGACCAACAGCATCAATGTTATGCCTATTTGCCAACGTTTTGCCATATTATCTCCCCCTATAGTTATAGTCGTTTATCTGGGGATAGGCCACTTGCCTGTAGCTTCTTCCCCTGACTTTTTTAGTCCTTTTTGGTTTGTCAGATCTGGTTTTTCTTGAATATTTTGAACTTTTTTTATCAAAGTAGTTCAGGTCATCGAAGTAAAACCGATAGCCAATGCTTATCTCATGGCTTCCACCCGATCCTTGATTAATGCCGCTCATCCCGATCTCGTAGGCATAATTAAAAACAAACCCTCTGGAAATGTGTGCTCCCACATTTAAAGCCAAAGCACCTCCTGTGCGGTAAAGAAGTCCTCCCCAAAATTGTTGTCTGAATATAAAGAGGGTCGATATTTCCACCACGGAAGGTTCGTTGGTCGTTTTACGAAAAACCCCGAAAGCCTGCATCTGCCATGATTCTCCCAAATCGAAAAGATAGGAAGAGAAAAACATAACTTCACGTTGCACCTTAAATTTGTAGGTCGATCCATCGTAGGTGTCATCAGAGCCAAACAAGGTAGGAATAGAAATGCCCAGGTTGAAACGGTCACGGTTGTAATTTATGCCAAAGCCGGCATTAAAAGCCGAGCTGTTGAGTTTACTCAGGTTGTTGAGTAGTGGGTCGTTAGGATCAACGCCAATGCTGTTTCCGGTATTAACCGAGGCCTGAAAAAATGTACCCCAGGCACTGAAAAACAGGTACTGGTTGTCTTCTACCTGGAGTTTGTAGGTGAAACTGGCGTTGAGTTTAAAAGTGGAAAGGATATCTGTTTTATCCATCACCGCTTCTCCGCCGAGCCACACTTTTTGTTGGTAAATATTTCCAAAACCATTGGCACTGAATGTCCTGGGGCTGCCATTAATCCTTGTCCAGTCGTTGCGGTAATCCAAAAACAACTCGCTGTAACCTGTTAATCCGGCCAAAGTAGGTGTGAGGGAATACGGGTTTATGAGGTATTGTGTACGGTGAGGAAACTGCTGAGCCGAAACACCCATTCCGATGATAATAAGGACACTTGCAATATGTAGTTTTAAGTGCTTCATGTTATCTTATAATCGTTACCGGACCTTTAAAAGTGCTCCCATTATTGTCTTTAATCACATAGTAGTAAGTTGCCTGCGGAAGTGGGTTGCCTTCGGAGAGGCCACTCCAATCGTTTTGGTAATTGTCGGAGGTGTATACACTTCTCCCTGAACGGTTGTAAACCACTACTTTGATCGGAAAAACAACATCAGGGTTGTTTACCAGCCAGAAATCATTAAACCCATCGCCGTTGGGCGTAAACAGGTTCATGATCTCCGTGCCATCGCCGCCACCGCCACCTTTTTCAACGGCAAAAAATCGGGCTTGTTTGGCGCAGCCTTTGTTATAAACCGTGGCATTATAAACTCCCGCCTCTGTAATCGAGACCGAAAGATCTGTTGTTCCGTTATACCATACAACGCTGTCGTAATTCCCCTGAATGTTAACCGTCATCACCAAGGTTGTCCCTTTAGCGAAAAAGGCGGTATCATCGTTGGCAATAATTGAATCGCTGGCAGTAACGAAGGTGAAATCAGGGGCAACATTTATTGTCACCGGCTTGACGATGGAGTCGAAACAGCCCAAATCTGTCCACACCTTAAGCATCACGCTATAGGTTCCCGCATTCACATAAAAGTTGCTTGTTGTTTGAAATACATCCGATTTCCCATCGCCGAAATCCCAAAACCACCTGTTTTCGGTTCCCACGGCCACAAACGATTCATCGGTAAAAACGGTAGTTGAACTCTGGCACGTGTTTTCAAACCCGAAATCAACTTCAGGCAAAGATCCAACCGGAACGGCATTATAAACTACCTGCATGGGAGAGGTTTTGAAGTACATGCGCATGCCTGCCAAATGGAAACCTCCCGCTGCAAAAACATGCTTCACTGTGTCGCCCTCGGCATCATCAAATACGCCATCAGAATTCAGATCCCAGAGCACCGCAACAATACTGTCGGTAGTTTGGGTGATGTTGTACAGGTGGGTGGTATCGCCAAAGCAAACGGTGTCGTAGGTAAAATCCATATTGGTTTCATAGGTCACTTCCACGAAAAAATCCTTGGTTACGGAACATCCCGCCATGCTTGAAACAACAACATTGTATTGGGTATTCACCACGGGAGCAACCTGAATATCAGGTTCTGTACTACCTGTAGACCACAGCACCGACACGTCTGACTGAACTTCAACAAAGAGTGTTCCCTCATCCCCTGCTTTTATTTGAAGGGTGTCGGGTGAGGCACTGATAATTTCAGGGAGAGGTTCTACTTCCACCCATATGCTGTCGCGGCTTTCAATATCAAGTGTGTCAATCATATTCACCCAGAACCAGGCAGACACTTCAGGGGCTATCTCAATGGTTTGGGAGGTAGCATCGTTCGACCAGAGGCAGGATACCATGTCGTTGGGAGCACTTAATGTTATCGATTCGCCGGAACAAATGGTGTCGAAAGTAATGGTGTCGCGGTTATGTTGAAAGGTTGTGGTTAAAAAACGGGCCGTGTTAGTGTTATCAGAAGTTGAGAAGCCAGAATCACCAGCGATAGCGATGTGGCTACAAAACAATAAGATAGAAAAAAACAACCCCGGTTTTACCATAATTTTATCTAACAATCGTTTATTTTCAGCATTTAGCACGTAAAAATAATGGTTTAAGCAAAGCTTTTGTAAGAGATGCTGAATTAGTTTTTCACAATCTGTTAAAAACCCTTTAGGGGCTCACTTTTTTTGGCGGACATCGCCGTTTTTATGGCCATGAGAATTTTTTTTTGAAAACAATAATTATTTATTTGCTGGTTTGAAAAAATATTTATCTTTGCACCTCGTTTTTAGGAACATTCCTCCTTAGCTCAGTTGGTTAGAGCATCTGACTGTTAATCAGAGGGTCGCTGGTTCAAGTCCAGCAGGGGGAGCTAAAAGAAAGGTCGGAAAAATCCGGCCTTTTTTTATACCCGATGATGTACTACATTTACATATTGTATTCGCCTGTTCACCAGAAGTATTACGTAG
>Ga0180009_10005307_pt1 | contig 13865 bp, 10 predicted proteins | sample OS_PC_MetaG_FD_123537 | JGI IMG/M metagenome (GOLD analysis project Ga0180009, IMG submission 123537) | Groundwater microbial communities from the Aspo Hard Rock Laboratory (HRL) deep subsurface site, Sweden - OS_PC_MetaG | ecosystem: Environmental > Aquatic > Deep subsurface > Groundwater... | reverse complement strand
GCGTTTTTAAAATCAGAAGCTCGGTCATATCTTGAAAGAGCTTTAAAGATTGAGCCTTCGTATTTGCCCGCGCGGCTGGAGTTAAGCTTTATTATTGAGCAGGAAGATGGCATTGCTGCCGCGATTGCTGAATTAGAGCCTTGGGAAGAGAAGAGCCCTGAAATAATGTATCATGTTGGAAGATTGTATTTTAATGACGCGAACTTTTCCCAGGCCTCTGAAAAATTTATACAAGTAGTGCGCGAAGTGCCTAATCATTCAAACGCAAGATATTCTCTTGGAATCACGTATTTTCGGCTTGAGCAGTATAATGATTCTCTATATGAGTTTGAAGAGCTTTTGCGCTTAAATCCTGGGAACAAAGATGTTCAGGAAAAGATTGCGCAGGTTAAGGAAAAACTTGGGGTTGCGGATGATGAATAAATTAAACGGCTCATAAACGGCTCATTCGGCCCAGTCATACGACGGGCTAAATGTGAGCCGGTTTTGGGGCTTTCATAAGTTCATATAAAATGCACTTAAATAGTGGCTTATATTAGCAAAAATTTAGCCACTTTTTCATTTGTGTAAGTATACTATTGCTATTTTTAACAATATATTATAATATATTTATATAAGCTATGGACACACAATTAGCGCGGCAATTAAAGGCGTGGAATCCTTGGTGGCAAGAAGGTCCGGCAGGAATTAAACATTTTGGCGTTCCTGGTTTTAAGCGCGATTTATATGGCTTGATTAGCAGTTCATATATGCGCCGCAATCAGGGAGTCAGTATTGTTGGGATGCGCCAGGTGGGCAAAACAACCATCATGCACCAATGTATTAAAGACTTGCTTGAGAAAGGGGTATCGCCCAAGCATATCTTTTTTGTATCGTTTGAGGATTCATATTTGCAGGCGCGGTATAATCCTAAGACATTGTTTCATGATGTCATTACAACATACGCTGATGCTATTCTGCGTGAGGATATTGCGCATGCGAACGCGGAATTGTATTTTTTCTTTGACGAGATACACCGTTTGCCGCTTTGGGCCCAATCCGTAAAAACGTATTTTGATCAACACGCTCCTATTGCTTTTATGGTGAGCGGTTCAGCGTCATTTGGAATGCAGGCAACTAAAGGTGATAGCTTGCTTGGCAGAATGAATGAGTTTACTTTGTATCCATTTTCGTTCCAAGAAGCGGTTTCTTATTGGGAGCAATATGAAGGAGGAAAAGCGAAGGAATTAAGCAGCCGAATGCGCGATATTCTTGCAACATGCCAGTCTGCAGGCGTTGAATATTTTTCTCAAGGGAAGCTTGCTTTGTTATATGAAGCGATAGCGCCTGCGTTCACTGACGCTTCGGTATGGCACGGCCAACAATTCCGCGAGTATTTGCGCCGGTACGCGCTTGAGGGGGGATTCCCACGGGTGTGGCAGCAGGAGGATGAATATTCCAAGCATCGGCATATAATAGAGCAGCACTTGCAGAAGGTTATTCGCGAGGATTTGCCGCAGATTGCCAAAATTAGAAAGGTTTCTTCATTGGAGGCGTTGTATATCGGCTTGCTGGACCGGGCAGGCGAGGAAACGGTTCTGAAGCGTTTGTCAGAAGAAACGGCTATTTCAGCGTTTACTTTGGAACAGTATATTGGTTATTTAAAAAAGACGTTTTTGCTTTTTCCGGTTGAGCGGACAAAAACAAAAAACATTTTGCGCCAGCGGCGTTCAAGCCGGGTTAAGTTTTATCCGTTGGATGCGGCGGTCCGGGCTGCGGTTTTAAAAAATCGCGAGGATGTTTTCGAGAATCCGGAAGAAATGGGGGTGTATGCGGAAAATCTGGTTGCTTCGGCTTTATGGCGGAAAATTGCGGGCCGCGCGGGAAACGGCATCCGATATTATCGCGAGGGGAATCGGTATGAGGTTGATTTTATCATCAAAGACGCTGATTCTATTCTGCCAGTGGAAGTAAAGTGGCGGGAGAATATTCCGTCTCTGCCGTCTCTTGACCGGTTGTGTGATAAGTGGGGTCTTTCGGAGAGCGTGCTGGTAACGCGCGACCGAGAGCTTACATATAAGAATGGACGGCTTTCTATTCCGTTGTGGTTTTTTCTTTTGCTGTTTTAGTATATTTTTGTTATGAAAAAGAAATTAACCAAACAAGAATTAATCCAAAAAATAGGCGTGAAAAATTTTGCGCTTGTTGAGCGCAATGTATTTTGCGCGGAGTGTGGTAATACCGCGATTGTGGACTACGAAGATGATATTGTTTTGGAACCGAGCCGGGATACTGTTTTGCGTGGCAAGTGTAAAAAATGCGGCCACGCTGTCGCGCGCGTGCTTGAGACGGGGGAGGAAAGATAAATTTATGAATGATAGAAATAAAAATTTTGAATTTGATTTATGGCTTTTGGTCAATTTCTTAATGATCCTGTAAAGTTTATGAAGAAAAAATATGTCTAACTACTACAACCCACACCGCACACGCAATCTCTACGATTCTAAATCAAAAGATCCCTTCAAACTATCTCGTTCAAGAATAGAGCAGTTTTTAGGATGCGCGAAATGTAAAAAATCTTTACACAACACTTGACAAGAAAATTTTGTTATTCTGCACAAAACCGAAATGATTGCAATAGTGAAAGCGCGCATGGTCTGCCTCGCGCTTCGCGATCGGTCGCTTAGAGTCATTTATTCGTATTTTGAACAAGAACAAAGGATTGAATTCATTAAAATTTATTACAAAGGCGACAAAGAAAATGAAAATCGTGAACGAATTAAGGTATATTTAGGCAGTTGCCATGACTAACATTATTACGCAGTATCGTTAAATTATAGTGTCCGCTTTATGGGGTAAGGTTCAAAACGAGCCGTTCTTTGGTTGAAAAAACTGTCTGTTTTTGATATAGTAATATCATGAAACAAGCTGAAATAGAGAAAAAGATACTTGATTTTTGGGAAAAAGACAATACATTCCAGAAATCCATAGAAAAGGATGCTCCTCACGGGGATTATGTTTTTTATGATGGTCCGCCATTCGCCACAGGAACGCCGCATTATGGCCATATTGTCGCGTCTTTGATGAAAGACATGGTTCCGCGCTATTTTACAATGCGCGGCTTTCGCGTGGAGCGCAGATGGGGCTGGGATTGCCATGGACTGCCAATTGAGAATATCGTGGAAAAAGAAAAAGGATTCAAGCACAAAAAAGACATTATTGAGTATGGGGTTGATAAATTCAACGAAGACGCGAGGTCTAAGGTTCTAAAATACGCGGATGAATGGCAGACTGTGATAGAGCGCATGGGAAGATGGGTTGATTTTTCCGCCCAAGGCGGACCCGACTTGGGCGGGGACAGTGGATACGGAAAAGGCGCATATCTTACAATGGACGTTGAATACATGGAGTCAATCTGGCATGTGTTCAAAGAATTATATGATAAAGATCTTTTGTATGAAGCATATCGTTCAATGCATATTTGTCCTCGTTGCGAGACAACATTGGCCCAGTCAGAAGTCGCGCAGGGCTATAAGGATGTGAAGGATTTATCCGTGATTGCAAAATTTGAATTAGAAGATGAGCCAGGAACTTTTCTTTTGGCATGGACAACAACTCCTTGGACATTGCCTGGGAACATGGCTTTGGCTGTTGGCGAAGATATTGATTATGCGCGTATTGTATGTGATAAGGCAATATATATTGCAGCAAAAGATCATGTGCAAGATATATTTAAAGATAAGGAATACGAACAAAAAGAAGATGTGCCTGCGCGAGATTTGATTGGAAAAAAATACAAACCATTATTCCCATATTATGACAATGAAAATTTGGAAAATCACAAGAACGCGTTTAAAGTATATTCTGCTGATTTTGTGAATACAGAAGAGGGAACAGGAATTGTGCATATTGCCCCAGCGTTCGGTGAGGATGACTATAATTTATCTAAAAAAGAGAATCTGCCATTTGTTCAGCATGTAAATATGGATGGAACGTTCAAATCAGAAGTCACGGACTTCGCAGGCAAAGAAGTTAAGCCAAAAGACGATTCAACAGCAACTGATGTTGAGATTATAAAATATTTAGCGAAAAAAGATTTGCTATTTTCAAAAGAAAAGTTTGAACACTCATATCCTCATTGCTGGAGATGCGAATCTCCTTTGCTGAATTATTCAGCAAGCTCATGGTTCGTGAAGGTTGAAAAAATCAAAAAAGACTTGCTCAAGAACGCGAAAAAGATTAATTGGATGCCTGAACATATCAAAGAAGGCAGATTTGGGCAATGGCTTTCCGGGGCTCGAGACTGGTCAATTTCTCGGCAAAGATTCTGGGGTTCGGTTATGCCAATCTGGGTTTGTGAAAAAAACAAAGACCACAAAAAAGTTATTGGCTCAATTAAAGAATTAGAAGATTTATCAGGTTATAAAGTTGAAGATCTTCATAAGCATTTTGTTGATGAAGTTGCATTCAAATGCAAAGAGTGCGAAGGAGAAATGCGCCGCATTCCAGATGTTTTAGATTGTTGGTTTGAGAGCGGGTCAATGCCGTTTGCTCAACTGCACTATCCTTTTGAAAATAAGAAAAAATTCAAGAACAATTTTCCAGCAGAATTCATTGCCGAGGGCGTAGACCAGACTCGGGCATGGTTTTATTATATGCACGTTTTAGCAACTGCGCTGAAGAAAAAGCCAGCGTTCCAGAATGTTATTGTTAATGGAATTGTTTTAGCAGAAGACGGAAGAAAGATGTCAAAAAGCTTGAATAATTATCCTGATCCAATGGAAATTATTGAGAAATACGGCGCAGATGCTGTGCGTTATTATCTTGCTTCTTCAACAGTAATGAGAGCGGAAGATCTGAATTTTTCAGAGAAAGGCGTTGATGAAGTTGTAAAAAAAGTTATTTTGACGTTGTATAATGTTTTGGCGTTTTATAAAATGTACGCGCCTGATGAAGTGAGTGCAGACGACAAATCCAAAAATATTTTAGATAAATGGATTATTTCAAAAACAAATGAATTGATTTCAGAAGTTACTGACGCGTATGATAAATATGATTTGAATCGCGCTACCCGTCCGATTATGGAATTTATTAATGAGCTTTCAACATGGTATATTCGTAGATCTCGCGACAGATTCAAAGGCGAAGATCAGGATGATAAAAATTTTGCATTATCAACATTGCGATTTGTGTTAGAGCGATTATCACTTGTCATGGCTCCAGTTATTCCGTTTACAGCAGAGCATTTGTGGCAGGAATTGGGAAATAAGGAATCAGTGCATCTTCAAGAATGGCCCGCCTTCGCCAAGGCTTCGGCGGGTAAACCGAAAGCAGGGAAAGTTGATAAAGATGTTTTGGAAAAAATGCAGAACGTGCTTCAGATTGTTGAGCTTGGATTAGCGGCTCGCGCTGAAGCAGGCATAAAAATTCGTCAGCCATTAGGCATGGCCAAAGTCTTTAATAAAGAATTATCTGATGATTATGCTTCTCTTATAAAAGACGAGCTTAATGTAAAGCAAGTTGCATTTGTTAAAGGAGAAAATAAAATTGAGCTTGATACAAAAATCACAGATGAATTGCGCATTGAAGGCAATCTGCGCGAACTTGTGCGCACTATCAACGCAATGCGAAAAAAACAGGGATTAACTCCTGGAGATGTTGTTGTGTTGAAATACAAAACAGATTCAGATGAATTGAAAAAAGTGTTTGATCAATTTGAAGACGAGCTAAAGAAGTCAGTGATTGCGTCTGAATTAGTTGATGGAGATATTGATGGAGAAAAGGTGGACATCAATGGAGAGAATATTAATATTGAAATTGGAATTTGAGAATTTGGGTGGAGCATATTATATTTATTTTCTTTACTCAAATTCCCAAATTCCTAAATTCCCAACACCTGCTCTATGGCTACATATAAAATCAGCCAAAGGCTGACCAGCATCTGGCTGGCAATGTAAATAATATGGCAACTTATAAGACTAAAGCTATTATCCTTTCTAGTTATCCATACAGAGAACATGATCGGATTATTACATTTTATTCTGAAGAATTCGGCAAGATGGACGCAAGAGCAAGAGGTACGCGCAAAATCACCAGTAAATTAGCAGGGCATTTAGAGTCTTTCATAGAAACAGAATTATTGCTTGCAAATGGCAGAAGATGGGATATACTTGCTGGAAGCAGGACATTAAATAATCATTATATTGTTAGATCAAGCGTGGAAAAATTAGCATCAGCATCAGTATGCTCTGAAGCGATAAAGCATATTACTAAGCCATTATCATCTGATAAGCGAGTTTACGGCTTAATGCGCGCTTTGCTCGTTGGATTGGAAAAAATGCATGAAAAGCATGGTCAAAAATATTTAGTCGCGACATTTTTATGGCAATTGCTGGGCATATCAGGATTTCGGGCTGAGTTGAAAAACTGCATTAACTGCAGAACAGAATTAAAGGAAGGATCTTTCAGTTTTGAAGGGGGAGGAATATTATGCGATAATTGCAAGTACAAAGACATGCTTTCTATAGAAATAGACAAAATAATACTTAATCAATTAAAAACGTCTAATTTAAAGTCTGAAGAATCGCAATCAATTGCAAAGCGATTTTGGCAAAGTATTGTGGATCACAGGCCTCTTGACAGCTTAGATTTTTTTGAAACAGTAACCATATGAAACGTAATATTGGAGCGACAATGAAGCAAATTTACGGCACAGGAAACTTTAATCCCCGCAGATTCGACCGCAAGCCGAATAAAAGCAGATTTCGCGTATATCTTTGGGGATTTTCCATTTTCTTGTTTGCGTCAATTGCTGTAATTTTAGGAGGATTATATTTATTCGGCTCAACTCCAGACAGCTTTACTGGCGAAAGAGTTTATTTTGAATTAATCGGGAGCAAAAATCCAAAAACAGCGCAAGTAGAAGATTATACTTTAAAAATAATAAATAATGAAGAAGTAGCGTTAGAAGACCTTGAATTATTTATTGACTGGTCAGGAGCGCATTTTATTTCATCAGTAATAAATCCAACAAGCGAAGCAAATAATACATGGAAGCTCGGCGAGATTGGGATTGGAGAAATTTTGAATTTTAATTTTCAAGTAAGGTTCGTGGGGCAGACAAGCGCTGAAATTTCTTTGCCATTTTCTTTGACTTTAAAGCCGAAAGGATTTAATAGCGCGTTTGTTCTTGACCATGAAGAGCTGTTTGAACTTGGAGATCCGACTATTGATATTGCGATAAACGGGCCTTCTGTTGCTTCGCTTAATTCATCAATAGGATTTGATATATTAATTTTAGGAGATTCTTTAGGATTTGGGGATGTAAGCAAGCTTATTGTGAAAATTGACGCGCCTTCTTCTTTTAATTTAACAAGCTCTCAGCCGGAATTAGATGATTCAGATGAACTTGAATGGATTTTGGCTGAACTGCCAAGGCACAATGATGCGTATAAAATACATATTGCGGGCGATTTAAGCGCTGATGCTGGAGAAGAAAATATTTTTATAGCTCAACTTTCGCGCGCAGGCGAGTCAAAAATATTGGTAAGCGCTGAAAAAGCAGTCACAATCCAAAGCGCTGACGCATCTATTGATATATCTGCTTCTCCGGCTCAAGGAAAGAAATTGCAATGGGCAGAGAGAGTTGATTATGTTTTGAAGGTTAAAAATACTTCTGAATATGTTATGCGGGATGTTGTAATAACAGCTAATGCGCCTGATGACGCGCTTTGGCAGTCAAGTTCGCTCAATATCGGGAGTAATGGATTTTTTGAGTCGTCAAAATTTATTTGGGATGCTTCAACAACAGATGCTTTATCTTCAATACGGTCAGGCGCTTCAGTAGATTTGAAATTCAGCTTTAATACAAAAGAGACGCCTCCAAAAGCATTTGAAGGATCTCCTACTTTGTCTGTACAAGCGTCTGTAAAAGCACAATTAGGGGATAATGAATTATCAATTCAAAGCGCCGAATCAAAAATTAATATTTTAGCTGGTTTAGATTTTGACATATCAGCGTGGTACACAAGCCCAGAACACATAACTGTTGGATCAGGTCCGCGTTTTCCGCAATCAGGACAGGAGAGTATTTATGAAGTTTCATTTAAATTTGGGCCGACAACTTCTGACTTAAAAGATATAAAACTGACTTTTGACGCTTCAAATGTTGTTGAATTGAAAAATGAATCAAGCTATTCTGTTGGGGAGCTGTCTTTTAATGATAAAGTTATTACCTGGCGCGCGTCAAAAATTCCTGCTTTAGAACTCCCGATTGAGGTTAGGTTTAAAATTGGTGTGATTCCTGTGTCTTCTCTTTCATCTTCCGCGGCTTTGCTTGATAATATTAAGTTAATTGTTGTGGATGCAAAGGCAGATGAGATGATGGAGTTTTTTGGCGGTAATATTACTGTTGGTGATATTGAGTAGTAGTATGCCAATTTATATATGTTTAAAATAAGCAAGAAGTCTAAAAAATCAAAAGCCAGAATTGGTGTGCTGAAAACAAAACACGGTGCGATAAAAACACCGTTTTTTATGCCCATTGCGACCAAAGGCGCTGTTAAGGCAATAACTGCTGATGAGATGCGAAAATTGAAATCACAGATAGTGTTGTCAAATACATATCATATGCTATTGCGTCCAGGTCTTGAGATTTTGAAAAAAGCCAAAGGTCTTCATAAATTCATGGATTGGGATGGACCTATGCTGACTGATTCTGGCGGGTTTCAGGTTTTTTCTTTAGCAAAAATTCGCAAAATTCTGCCTCATGGGGTTAAATTTCGTTCGCACATTGATGGTAAGGAATTTTTATTAACCCCAAAGAAGGTCTTGGAAATTCAGAAGATTATTGGATCTGATATTAGAATGGTTTTAGATGTGTGTCCTGCGTATCCGTGTACGCGCAAACAAGCTGAAGATGCTGTTGCAACTACCACAAAATGGGCTCATGAATCACTCAAGCATCGCGACAAAGATGCCCTGCTATTTGCGATTGTGCAAGGTTCTGTTCATGAAGATTTGCGTTTGAAGTCAGCAAAAGAATTAGTTAATTTAGATTTTGATGGGTATGCAATCGGCGGATTAGCAGTTGGCGAGCCATGCCAGGATATGATGAAAGTTCTTGACTATACTGTGCCAGCTTTACCAGAGAACAAGCCGCGTTATTTAATGGGCTTGGGATATCCAGAGCAGATCATTGAAGCAGTGAAAAGAGGAATTGATATGTTTGATTGCGTGATTCCAACTCGGGAAGCGCGGCATGGACGGATATACATGTTCAAACAGGGAGCTCTACGGCTTTATGGCTCTACGGCTTTTAATATCACTAATTCTAAATACTCTAAAGACTTCACATCAATAAATTCTTCATCCAAACTTCCTGAACTTCGCACATATACAAAAGCGTATTTGCACCATTTATTTAGAACGCAAGAACCGCTCTCAATCCGCCTGTCTACTTTGAATAATGTTGAATTTTACCTTGAATTGATGGCGCGTATCAGGAGTGCGATTCGCAGAGGTCAGCTGTAATAATAGTTGATAGCAAGTAGATTTTGTGCTAAATTAAGCTTAGTATGCAGGAACAAAATAAACAAATGGAAAAAATAATTTCACTTTGCAAACAGCGCGGATTCATCTATCCAGGCAGTGAAATTTACGGGGGCCTTCAAAACTCATGGGATTATGGCCCTTTGGGCGTTGAATTAAAGAACAACATCAAAAATTTGTGGTGGCAGCGCTTTGTGAGCAGCCGCGATGATATTGTTGGCATTGATGCTGCTTTAATTATGAATCCAAAAGTGTGGGAAGCGTCAGGCCATATATCAGAATTCAATGATCCTCTTGTTGAGTGCAAAAAATGCCATGAGCGGTTCCGCGCTGATCATCTTGAAAAGAACAAGTGCCTTAATTGCGGGGGCGAGATTACAGAATCAAAGCAGTTTAACATGATGTTCAGGACATATCTTGGGCCAGTGGATGATGGAGAAAATCAAGTGTACTTGCGGCCAGAAACAGCGCAAGCGATTTTTGTTGATTTCAAGAATGTGCTTCAGACATCCCGCCAAACATTGCCATTTGGAATCGCGCAGATGGGAAAAGCATTTAGAAATGAAATTACTCCAGGAAACTTTATTTTCCGCACTCGTGAATTCGAGCAAATGGAAATTGAATATTTTATAAAAGAAGAAGATTGGGAAAAGCATTTTGACAAATGGGCCAAAGAAATGCACGAATGGATACAGTCAGTTGGAATTGATAAAAAGAAAATTCATGAATTAGACGTGCCAAAAGATGAGCTAGCGCATTATTCTAAAAAAACAATTGATTTTGAATTTGATTTTCCTTTTGGAAGAGACGAATTATATGGTCTTGCGTATAGAACTGATTTTGATTTGAAAAATCATGAAAAGAATTCAGGTGAAAATACAAAATATCGCGACCAAGAATCAGGCGAAGAATTTTGGCCCCATGTAATAGAGCCGTCTTTAGGCGTGGATAGGACAGTTCTTGCAGTGTTATGCAGCGCGTATCATGAAGAAGACGATCGCGTTGTTCTAAAATTAAAACCAGAAATCGCGCCTTATAAAGCGGCAGTGTTTCCTTTAATGCGCAATAAGCCAGAATTAGTTGAATTAGCTCAAAAAATTTACAAAGACCTTCGTGAAAAGTTCGTAATTGCATGGGATGACAGGGGCAACATCGGCAAAAGATATTATTCCCAAGACCAAATCGGAACTCCATTTTGCATTACAATTGATTTTGATTCTTTGGATGATGACACAGTCACAGTCCGGGACAGGGATTCTATGAAGCAGGAACGCATCAGCATCGCAGAACTGGAGGCATATTTAAGGGATAAAAGTCAATATTTATCCACATCTATATATGTTCAAACAAATTAAGCTAAAAAACGGAATAAAAGTGATTTTAGCCCCTCGCGCGCAGACGCGCGCTGTTTCTGTTTTGGTTTTAATGCGCGTTGGCTCGCGATATGAGAATTCATCCAACAATGGGATATCGCATTTTGTGGAACACTTAATGTTCAAAGGCACAAAAAAGCGTCCGAGCACATTAGACATATCCCAAGAACTTGATTCAATTGGCGCGGATTATAACGCATTTACCTCAAAAGAAGCAACAGGATATTACATAAAAGCAGGAAAAGAAAATTTGGATTTAGCGTGCGACTTGCTCTCTGATATGCTTATAGAATCAACTTTTGTTCAAGAGGAAATTGAGCGGGAGCGCGGAATAATTCTTGAAGAAATAAATATGTATGAAGATAATCCAATGTCAAAAATCGGAGATTTTTTTGAAGAAGATTTGTTCGGCGAAAATACGTCTTTAGGCCAGCATGTAATTGGAACGCCTCAAAATATCAAATCAATCAAGCGCGCGGATATTGTGTCATATTGGCAGAAGCATTATAAAGCAGGAAATTTGTTGATTGCTATTTCAGGGAATTTTAATGAAAAAAGCGCGCTTAGCGTGTTAGAGGAAAAATTTGGAATAATTAAAAAATCAAAACGCAACGCAATCAGGCCAGCGCGCGTATTGTCTAGTAAAGCAAAATTTTGCGCGCATCACAAAAAAACCAACCAAGCGCATCTAATGCTTGGATTCCCATCAATCTCATCAGATCATAAAGACAGATACGCGCTTGGCGTGTTGAATATAATTCTTGGCGGGAACATGAGCTCTAGATTATTTATCCAAGTGCGAGAACGTCTTGGATTATGCTATTTTATCACAAGCGGAGCTGAAATGTTTGAAGACACAGGCGCGTTTTATATCCACGCAGGACTTGATTTGAAAAACGTGGATAAAGCGCTTGACGCAGTAAGCAAAGAATTGCGCGATATTAAAGAAAACCCTGTGGCTAAAGAGGAGCTATTAAAAGCAAAGCAATTTATTAAAGGAAAAATGGCTTTATCCCAAGAAGATTCTTTGGAAATCGCGTCATTTTACGCGGGACAAGCAATGAATCGCAAAAAAATATTAACACCAGAGCAAGTTTTCGCGAAAATTGACAAAGTTAAAGCATCAGACGTTAGGCGAGTGGCATGCGATATATTAAACAAGAAAAAAGCGCACTTAACAACATTAAGCCCTTTCAAAGATATCCACAAGTTTGATAAGAATCTCGATTTTTAGTATAATATACATATGTCAAATCCTCTAACAGACCCAAAAGACAGCGTAACAGTGCATTTGTCATCAATGAGCATCATAAAAGTACTTGCAGTGCTCGCTATTTTGGCGTTTATTTACATGGTATGGGATATTATTGTGCTTCTTTTTGTGTCTTTGATTTTCGCGGCAACCTTAGGCCCTTCAATTAACTGGTTTGAGAGAAAGAAAATTCCGCGAGCTGTCGGCATATTGCTTATTTATGTTGTCGCCATATTTATTTTAAGCATGGTTGTGGTTCTTTTGATTCCTCCAATAACAAACGAGATTGATCAATTAACAGCAACATTCCCATTATATTACGAACGATTCTTGCAGTTGTTTGGAGACTTAAGCATGAAATCAGACATGACAAGCGCGTTTCAGCAGAACCTTCAGACAGTTGGACAAACATTATCAAGCTATACGGGAAGCGTTGTAAATACTGTTTCAGGAATATTCGGCGGATTAGCGACATTCTTTTTGGTTTTGGTTCTTACGTTTTATTTTTCAGTCAAAAAAGACGGATTAAAAAGTTTTATTCAGGCCGTAACTCCCATAAAGTATCAGAAATATACAATGCAGACATTTGTAAGAATCCAGGATAAGCTCGGGCTTTGGCTTCGCGGGCAGATTCTTCTTTCTTTTATTATTTTTTTGGTCACATGGATAGGGCTAACCATACTTAGGGTGGAATATGCTCTTGTTCTGGCTTTGATCGCTGGCATTACTGAAGTGATTCCATTTATAGGTCCTTTGATTGGAGCTGTGCCTGCTGTATTTTTGGCATTTTTGGAATCTCCCACAAAAGCATTGCTTGTTATTATTTTGTATTTAGTTATTCAACAATTAGAAGGAAATATAATAGTTCCAAAAGTAATGCAAAAAACAGTTGGGTTAAATCCAATTATTGTGATTGTTGTAATTCTTCTTGGCGCGAAGATTGCTGGAGTTCTAGGGGCTTTGCTGTCGATTCCTGTCACAGTTGCTGTTATGACAATTGCGGGTGATTGGCTTGGCCTTGTGGCGGAAGAAGTTCGGGGCGAAAAGTAGCAGTTATATATGCCAGATGGAATTTTATATATTGTTGCCACTCCAATCGGCAACTTGAATGATTTTTCGCAAAGGGCCTGTGATACGTTGAAAAAAGTTGATGTTGTGCTTTGCGAGGATACGCGCCATACAAAGAATCTGCTGGCGCATTTTGATATTGGTGCAGAAACTCTGTCTTATCACCAGCATTCGTCTTTAAATAAAGTAGATAAGATTGTTGAGATGCTGAGAGAAGAAAAATCTCTTGCTTTGGTATCAGACGCGGGAACTCCTGGGATTTCTGATCCAGGAGGCAAATTAGTTGAAGCAGTTGTTCAAAAATTGCCAAATGTGCAGATTGTGCCGATTCCAGGGGCATCTGCTTTAATGAGCGCCTTGTCAATAAGCGGATTTTGGGCTGATTCTTTTATATTTTTAGGTTGGCCTCCCCATAAAAAAGGCAGAGAAACATGGTTTAAAAATTTGCCAAAACAGGAGAAAGTGGTAGTATTTTATGAGTCAGTGCATCGCGTGAAAAATGCGCTAGAGCGTGTTTCTACTGTATGCCCTATTAGGCAAATGGTTCTTGCGCGCGAAATAACAAAGAAATTTGAAACAATTTATAGAGGCACTGCTGAAGAAATATTAAATGAGCTGCCATACGATGAAATTAAAGGAGAGTT
>Ga0180009_10005306_pt1 | contig 13865 bp, 10 predicted proteins | sample OS_PC_MetaG_FD_123537 | JGI IMG/M metagenome (GOLD analysis project Ga0180009, IMG submission 123537) | Groundwater microbial communities from the Aspo Hard Rock Laboratory (HRL) deep subsurface site, Sweden - OS_PC_MetaG | ecosystem: Environmental > Aquatic > Deep subsurface > Groundwater... | reverse complement strand
TGGCACGGCCAAACAAGCCTGCACGCGCCATAGAACGTCTGTTTGGCCGTGAGCGAATTGTCGCGCTCCCACGGCCAACCATCGCGATACGAAAAGGAAAGCCTTGCTTGGCCGTGCCACCCGGATTGGGTCCCGGAGCCGTCAAACTTCGAAAGCCTCCCCGGTACAGCCGGGGGTTCACCTGATCAAATTGGTAGCGCGGCGCTATGCGGCGCGTCCAAGCCAGCAGACCAAGATGCCGGGACGCCCGGGCTAACATCGGTGCCGGACGGGCCGGGACGCTGGATGACCACGCCCGCCGCGCCCGATACGGCCCCACCCGATCCACAACAACCCGTTCCAAGATCGCCACCGTCGCCGTTTGTGCTGGCTTTGTGTAGTGTCCCGGCCCGATGTCCCCGCTGGCGACGTATCTGGTCGAAACCTCCGTCACCTTGCTGGCCGTCGTCGCCATCGCGATCGTCGTGCTCATGGGTGCGAAGCGTCTCGGGGTGGGGCGACCGCACGGACCGATGCGCTTGTTGGGTCGGATGCCCTTGGATGCTCGCAGGGTGGTGTACTTGGTCCGGGTAGCTGACCAGGTGTTGATCCTCGGCGCTTCCGAAGCAGGACTGACCAAGCTCGGCGAGCTTCAACCGCAGGTGCTCGACGAGGACGAGAGCGAGCCTGCCAGGCCTGCCTTCGCCGAGCTGCTCTCCCGTTTGCGCGGCAAGAAGGCTGAAGAGCGAATGGTCTCTGCACACGCTCCCAAGGAAGGCGAGCAAGATGCCTAGAAGCGTGCGCGGAAAAACGGGTGGCACGGCCAAGCAAGCCTCTGAACGACTGCAAGCGTCTGCTTGGCCGTGGGCTGCGACGGGCTGTGCCACCTATCGCCTGCTTGTAGCGACGGCCGCGTTCTTGGTCACCTCGGTCTTCACCGCTCACGCCTGGGCCGCACCGGGCGACACGCCCGACAGCCTTCTCGGTCGGCCGGTCGCGCTCATCATCGCGCTGGCGTTGGTCTCGCTCGCCCCGTTCGTCTTCATGTCGCTCACGGCGTTCCTCAAGATCTCCACCGTCCTGCACATCGTACGTGGGGCGATCGGCGCGCAAAACGTTCCCTCCAACACGGTGGTCATGGCCCTGTCAGCAGCGCTGGCGCTGGTGGCCATGGCACCCGTCGGCTCACGTATCGCCGACCGTGCCGCCCCCGTGCTCGCCGATCCCGCTTCCTCCGACACCGCCGTGCTCGTGCGCGGGCTGGTCGATGCCACCAAGGAACCGATGCGCGCGTTTCTCAAAGCGAACGCATCGCCGACCGAGCGCAATCGATTCTACGAAGTCGCTCGCGCGGCCCGCCCGGAGGAAGAACGCGGAGAAGTAGGCCGTGACGACGTCCTGGTGCTGATCCCGGCGTTCATGGTCACCGAGCTCATGGAAGCATTCGCCCTGGGCTTCATCATCTACCTACCCTTCCTCATCATCGACCTGGTCGTCGCAAACGTGTTGCTGTCCCTCGGCATGCAGATGCTGAGCCCAACGCAGGTGAGCTTGCCGTTCAAGCTGCTGCTGTTTGTCGCGGTCGATGGGTGGGGGCTGCTCGCGCGAGCTTTGGTGACCGGCTACTCGGTGGGGTGAGCCGCCAGCGTTGATAGGGCGCCCGTGCCCTACCAATTGGCTAGGGACCCACACACGAGGGATCACCAACGCAATCCTCGTCCTTGCAGTCCACGGCGCCGTCACCGTCGTTGTCCAGCGCATCGTCACAGAGCTCCGTGGGAGCTTTGTACAAAGCGGTGCCGCAACCGGGAAAATCGTAGCAGTCCTCGTCCGCGCAATCGACGTAACCATCGAAGTCGTCGTCCAGCGCGTTGTCGCAGACTTCGGTCGGAGCAGCGTACTCGGTCCCCGAACAGATCGGCGCATCGAAGCAATCCTCATCCGCGCAGTCCACTTGGCCGTCGAAGTCGTTGTCCGCGCCGTCGTAACAATTCTCCATCGGCGCGCCATACGCAGTGCCCTGGCAGGCTGGGAACGCCCAGCACTGGTCATCGTCACAGTCCACTTGGCCGTCGAAGTTGTTGTCCACCTGATCATCACAGATCTCGAACGGCGCCCCATAAGGCACCCGGCAAGCGGGCGACGCTGCGCAATCGCTGTCACCGCAATCGACGTCGCCATCACCGTCGTTGTCCACGCCGTCGTCGCAGACTTCCGCCCCAGCATCCGGCGCAGCGTAGAGCGCGCCCTGACAGTCCGGGAATTCCGAGCAATCGGTGTCGGCGCAGTCGACCTTCCCGTCGTCGTCGTTGTCCTTGGCGTCGTCACAAACCTCGTGGGCGGCATTGCCCTCGCTGCGGATCACGGTTCCGCCGCACGCAGCGAAGCCGAGGGCGCCAACCGGCAGGGCGACGAGCCACCAGGCGCGGCGCACGCGCACCATCGGACACCTGCGGTCGATTCGATCGCACAGTTCTTCCAAGTAGGCGCGAGCAGCTCGCGCGTCGCGAGGCGCGGTCATGACTAAGTCCTTTCGATCAGCTGGGCGTCCCCCCATCATTCCACGGCGGATGACGGGTTTCCAACGGATAGCCCGGCCGTCCGGATCCGCTCGCGGGGCACGTTATCGACCCGATAGACTGGATTAGGCACGCTCTGGGATGTGCCGCAACGACATTGTTTACGCACACGATAGCGACGCAAACGAGCGCAACCTGCAAAATCCCGGTGCGACTTGGGCTCGCCGAAAAATCTGGTAGGCTGCCTGCCAGAAGCAAGACACGAAGTACGAGCTTGCTTGGCGTCGATGTACGCCAGTTCAACTTTGGAGGTTCCCCCATGAAGCGTTCTCTTGGACTTCTTTCGATCGGATCGATCGCTGTTGCTGCGATGGTTGCGTTGAGCATTCAAGCTGGTTGCGCGAGCGACGAGGATCCGGCTACTTCGGGCGGCTCAGGCGGCGGCACGGCCGGCGCGGCTGGCAGCACGACCGGCGGCACGGGCGGCGGAACGGCGGGTGTGGCCGGCACGGGCGGCAGCACGACCGGCGGCACGGGCGGGGGAAGCGCGGGCGAGGGTGGCACCGGCGGCGGCAGCGCCAATTGTCCGGTCGGACAATCGTCGACCATCGGTGACGTGGCGGACGGCAACGTCGCCATGGGCATCCAGGTCGACATCAAGGGCGCCATCGCTGAGACCAAGAAGATGGTCGTGTACTTCGGCAAGGCCAAGGGAAGCTGCATGTGGGGCGTGTTTGTGAGGGACCCCACAGCCGACCGCGGCATGATGGTCTACAGCTACGGCGACAACGCCCCCGAGAACACCTCGTCGGATCAGTGCCCGACCGGCACCGACGACATCGCCGAAGGCATCAAGCCCGGCGATGTGCTCGACATCATCGGCCAGACCGACGAGTACGCGCCCTCGAGCTGCACCAACGCACCGGCGAAGCAGAAGCAGATCGAAGCCTGCTCGGTCACGGTTGCCAGCTCCGGCGCGGAGCCCACGCCCGTCGTGGTCTCGGATCTCGACGCTCTGGCGGCAGGCGCTGCGCAGTACCAGGGGCTGCTGGTCAAGATCGAGAACGTCGACGCCGAGAACTTCGACGGCGGCACGGTTGGCCCTTACGGCATCATCGAGCTGCAGAACACGGACCTGCAGGTCAACGACAAGTTCTACTACGGCGAGACCGGCGCGCCGGAGTTTGATCCGTCGCAGCACTTCAACAGCATCGTTGGCATCGTCCACCTCGACTACTGTGACTGGGTGCTGCAGCCGCGTGACAAGTGCACGGACTTCGATCCCAGCTCCAAGGGCTGCCTGTAGGCAAGATCGTCCGCGGGCGGGTTTGGTAACCCGCCCCTACTTTTGGGTGGCACGGCCAAGCAATTCTGGGTGGCACGGCCAAGCAAACCGTAGCTCATTGCGCATCGGTGCTTGGCCGTGGGTTGCCACCAACCCGGACGCGCCGCACAGCGACGCGCTACCAACTCGGACGCGCCGCATCGTCTGCGACGCGCTACCAACCCCACAACAATTCGAATCGACCGAACGACGTCATGTAGTGCGTCGAGAGCGGGTCGTCCGAGAAGGTGTGGTAGCGCAGCTGAACACCCACCGCCCAGGATCGACTGGGCCGGTAGTCGAGGCCGAGTGCGCCTTGAAAGCCCAACCGGTAGTCCGCATCCTCGAGCTCCGCGCCCGTGAAGCGATAGCCGCCGACCAGCAGACCCACGTAGGGAACCCAGCTGATGACGTCGAGGGTATAGGCGATGCCGGCTGCGCCGTGGGCCACAACGAGGGCGGGGCGATCAGCGTAGACAGAATGGGACGACCCGCCCATCTCGAGCACGAAGTTGTAGGAGTCCGTGAGTCCGTAAGCGAGGTGCAAGCCCCCGCCCAGACCACTGCGAATCTCGTCATTCCACGAAACGCCAGCGAGACCTGCGTCCACACCGGCATGCCACTGACGCTCGAACGCGTGAGCGGTGGCCGGTAAGGCACAGAAGACCGCAGGGATCACGAGCCCAAAGAACAACCGAGACGTTCTCACGAACGGAACCTACCTCAGGTGGAGCATTCGCGCAGCAACCGGCGACGGATCGGACCAGGCGAGGCAAACTGTTCGAGAACAACAAGGCATTCGTCGCGGATTCATAGCAATTTCGGGAGGTCTTCACGCGTTCGAACAGCTTGACAGCGACGCATAGGGAGCGTCGAATTGTGAGCAATGTTCCCAGGTGCCATGCGCAGACGGGCTCGTTTCGCAGCGGCCATGTCGGGTCTGACCGCCCTTTGTTTCTTGGGTATCAGCCGACATGCGCTGGCGGACGAACGAACGGAGGCACGAAGGTTCTACCTTCAAGGCATGGAGCTGGTCGTCGACGGCCAGTACGAGGAGGGCGTTGAGAAGCTGCTGCTCGCCTACGAGACGCTTCCGCACCCGAACGTCCTGTACAACATCGCCCGCGCGTACGTGGAAATGGGCGAGTACGACAAGGCGCTGGATTACTTCAAACAGTACTTGGACACGGAGCCGGCCGACCGCGAAGAAGTCCGGGAAGTGGTCCAGCGGCTTCAGTCGACGCTCGATCGTCAGCGCGCGACACTAGCGGCTGCGCAGGGCAAACCGGGACAGCCGGGCGCGGGGCCGACGCAACCGGCACCGGGTGCACCGGGGCAGCCAACGCCCGGGCAGCCAACGCCGGGCGAACCCACCCCGGGTGGGCCGGCTGCGGGACCTGGCGGTGGGGCAGCGCCAGGCACGGGCTTCGCCGCCAAGACCGAGGACATCTACGAGCAGACGGTCGTCACGGCGTCGCGCGGTCAGCAGTCACCGCTGGGTGCTCCGAACTCGACGACGATCATCACCTCGCAGGACATCCGTCTGTCGGGCATCACGAAGATCCCGGAGCTGCTGCGCCGCGTTGCGGGCGTGGACATCATGCAGATCACGGGTGGCGACACCAACGTATCGATCCGCGGATTCAACAGCCGCCTGTCCAACAAGTTGTTGGTGTTGGTCGACGGCCGGTCGGTGTACTTGGACGTGCTCGGGACGACGTTCTGGGAAACCCTGTCGATCGACGTGGACCAGATCGAACGGATTGAGGTCGTGCGAGGCCCGGGATCCGCACTCTACGGCGCGGACGCATTCTCGGGCGTGGTCAACATCATCACGAAGGCGCCCGGTGAAGGCCGCAGCGGCGTACGCGTTGGGTTTGGAGACGAGCTGCAGACCTACGGTTCACTGCGAGCCGTGGGTCGGCAAGGCGACCTCGCCTACCGCGTGTCCGCTGGCTACACGCGCTACCCACGGTGGAGCGAGAGCGTCAATCGCGAGCGCGTGGATCTATATACGTTCACCGATGAGCAGAAGACCGCATCGGCGAACTACCGATTTGACGCACAGGCATTGAGGCGCTTTGGCAAGAACACCACGCTCAATGTCGGCGGCGGCTACTCGACGGGTCTGCTCGACATCTCTGGTATCGGGGTGTTCTACGACATGGTGCTCGACTACGACCGGTCGAACACGAACGCCGAGTTCAAGACCGACAACTTCCGAGCACGCGTGTACTACGACCGCTTCGCAGTCCACACGGGCATGAACGCGAACTACATCGGGCAGACGAACTACGACTCTCGGGCCGTCAGCTCCGCGCTCGACACGGAAATTGAATTCTTCGACACCCACAAGCTCGGCTCGATGAACAACGAGATCCACGTCGGTCTGAACTACCGTCGAAAAGGTCTCGACTGGATGCTGTTGGGCGGCGAGACGACGGAGCACCACGGCGCGGTGTTCTTGGAGGACTCGCTCCAACCGACCGACTGGATGAAGATCGTGCTCAGCGGCCGGCTCGACTACAACCCCTACCTCGAGAGCCTGCAGCCCTCGCCGCGCGGGTCGATCATCGTGCACCCGTCGGAGCTTTCGGCGGTGCGCTTCTCCGCATCGACGGCGTATCGCAAGGCGGCGTTCATGGAGGCGCTGCCGAGCTTCCCGTTGCAGCTGCCGGTGTCGGCCGCGGATTCCTTCTACGGCTCGGACTTGTTCTTGGGAAAGGACCAGAAGGTCGAACCCGAGAAGATCTTCCAGCTCGAAGCCGGCTATCTGAACCAGGAGAGCGAGCTACTTGAATGGGACCTCGCCGCGTACTGGTCGCGGGGCGTGGACTTCATCGACGGTGCACCGTTCCCGGTGGCCTCGCCGTCCGACGTGCTCGCGGGCAACGCGGGGTACAACCCGACAACCGGCCGGTACACGATCGCCTACGGTGGTTTGCTCAACGAGTGCGCCACGCGCTACGTCTACGGTGGTGAGGCGGGCATTCGAGCCTACCCGATCGTCGGTCTCGACTTGTTTGCCAACTATGCGCTGACGCTCAACGACATGGACAAGCCGCCGGGCTGCTTCGCCAAGCCCTTCGACTACCAGAGCAAGCACAAGGTCAATGCCGGCGTTCAGGTGCGTTCTCGCGTCGGCGTCAGCGGCGAGGTCACCTACCACTACCAATCGCCCCAGACGTGGACGGAGATGGTGGTCACGCTCGGAACGACCGATGTGACCTACGAGGACTTCGAGCTCGACGCGATTCACATGGTGAACGCGCGCGTCGGCTACGCGTTCTGGAAGAACTCCGCGGAGGTGAGCGTCACGGCTTACAACCTCTTGGGTTCTGAACACCAACAGCACCCCATTGGACAGTTGGTCGGACGACGGTTCATGGGCTTCATGGCCTACAACTTCTAGGAGCAGACGCGATGGCACGCCGAACGCTTGCACTGTACGCCCTGCTCGCCCCCGGGATCGCCGTGGGTGCGCTGTCTTGTGACCACGACCTTCCGCTCCTCGAGTTCGAGGAGCTTCAGCCCCGAGGCGTCATCGAAGGACAAGTGCTCTACCAAGGCCCCCCTCCGTGCACGGAGGGCGGACACGTCGTTGGAGCTGCGGTCCTCTACTTGTTCCATTCGGACGGTCTGCCGCCGCCCGAGGGACTGGCGCCTTCGGTCGAGAACTTCGCGGCGGTGGCGGGCGATGTTCTGTTCGCCGACTACGTCGGCCAGCTGCAGTTCAACGCCGATGGCTCGCGCTGGTGTGCGCCCCAGGGAACACCGAACATCACCGCGTCCGGCAACTTCGTCATTTCACCGATATCGGCCGGCAGCTTCCAGATCCGGGCCTTCTACGACCTCGACGGCGACTACTTCCCGGCCTTCGACTACTCGAACCTCGCCACGAAGGGCGACATCAACGGCGGCGGCATCCTCAACATCGACGAGTTCTTCAACGGCGGAAAGCCGAAGTACCGCGACATCGAGATCGGGACCTTGAACGGGGACGAATACGTGATGCCGAGCAAAGGCGTCCGGCTGCAGAACGTCACCGTCAGTCTTGGTCAACCCTACACGATGCAACGCCCGTACATGTACTACGCCGGCGTCGAAGACGAGCAGTACGGCAACACGGATCCGAACAACATCGTGATGCCGGCGGACTACTGGGCCAAGGACTTCACCCTCCTGGGCACCGAAAAGTCCTTGCTCCGCGTCGTCTTCAACGCAGGCGTTCCCGCGGAAGAGAAGGACGCCGCCATGGCGCCGCCGTTCAACTGGCACCTCGACGACCCGGGCAAGTTGATGGTCTACCGATTCGACTTCAACGGCGACGGCCTCGTGGACGAGAACGACGGCATCCCCGAAACCTCGCTCGTGCCCGCGTTGATGCCGCTGATGATTTGGCAGAAGTCGGGCCAGAGCAACCCCACGGTCGTCAACTTGGGTATCACGTTCGCCGACGACTCGCTCTTCGGCTCCGTCGCCTTCACGTCGGTCGATCCGGTGCCCTACGATCACATCACCGTGGCCCTGCGTCCGGCCGCCATCTGCATCGACTCGAGCACGTCGCCTTCGCAAGTGACGCTGGTTTCTCCCTACGAGAAGGACCAGAACGGCGAGTACATCTTTGGCGCGGACCTCAGCGGTCTCAAAGGTGCGCTGGCAGGCCTGACGGGCACCGTCGCGGAGAATGTCGAGTTCATCTACACGTGCATGCCGCCAGGGGACTACGGCCTCAACGCCATCTACACGTCCGGCCAGGTGTGGATGCTACCGAACGAGGGCGGCTACTGCATGCCGCGCGAAGAGCCCAAGAACCCGGACGCCAACGGTCTGCCCACCGAGTGCGGGAGTCGTCGACGCCTCAACTCTCAAGGCATTACCGTCCGTGTTGGAACCATCGCCCACGGCAGGACTCCGGAGGCCGCACCCGATCCGAGCCACTGCTACGAGTTCGCCAGCGAAGAGCTGCGGGAACGGTACAGGACGACCTGCCTTACCCCGGCGGAGCGCAAGCTTTTCGACGAGCAGACACTCTTCTAGCCGAGAACCTCACAAAAAAGCGCACGATTCCCGCTGGATCGAAGCCTCGGTCGCGCCTGGCATGTATCCAGTGCGGGTGGTAGAGCATGGATCAGCCGGTTGGTCCGTCTAATCCTCGGAACACCGAAGGTCATCATGCGCTCCCCTCGCACACATGGAATCGTTCTTTTTTCGGTTTGCGTAATCGCTGGCGCGGCGCTGACAGGTGTCGCTGGCGCAGGCAAAGGCAGCCCAGGCGCTGCACCCGCTTCGAGCGGAAGCGATGCCCAGAAGGCAGGGTCCGACGCCATGTTGGCGGCTGCCGGTCGCGGCATCGTCATCCCTCCTCGCGTCGACGATGTCGAGCAGATGTGCGCCATGCTCCTGGGTTGCGACAACGTGCCCATCCAGGTCCCGACCTACGACTTCGGCTTGTGCGTTCGCCACTTCTGGGAACGCCTCGCCGGCGCTGACGCCATCGAGTCCTCGCTCACTATCCGCGAATGCGGACTCGGTGCTGTGTCGTGCGGACAATTCGCAAGATGTGCCCTGCGTGGGGCCGACGCCACGAACTGCGGTGGCCGCGGCATCGGCGCTTCGAAACCGGTCGGCCGGTGCGACCTGGGCGGCCGCGCTCTACAGTGTCTGGAAGGCAAGATCGTCGGCGTACGCGACTGCCCCCGCGGCGGTGAGCTCTGCGCCGTACGACAAGGCGAAGCCGAATGCGTCTCCGGACGATGCACCGTCGAGGCAGGAAAGACCGTCAAGCCCGCTTGCAGCGCGGACAAGACACGCATCTCGACCTGCAAGAACGGACGCACCGTGAGCATGAGCTGTGCCGCGCTCGGCCTGCAATGCGAAAGCGTCAACGGTGAACCCACGTGCGTGCCCGGCTCCGCGGCCAGGTGCACCGGCAGCGCCTCGCGGTGTGATCACGCTTCGTCCGTCCAATGCGTCTCCGGACGAGAAGTGCGCGTTCAGTGCAACCAAGCCAACCTCGTGTGCGGTATCGACGCCGACGAGAAGAGCCGCATCGGAGCGTGCGCTACCTCTCCTTACTCAGGCAGCGACAACGAGTGCGACCCGAAGAAGTTCACGACGCGCTGCCGCGGAACCGACGTCGAGTACTGCGTCGGCGGACGGATCAAGAAGTACAACTGCAAGACCTACTTCGGGATGAACCAGTGCGTCGGCCGACCCGGCGAGGCGCACTGCGCGCGGTAACCGGCTCTACCGATTGGTCGCTCTACCGATTGGTCGTTCACATCATGTGCATTGGGTCGATGTCGACGGTGACGCGGACCAAGCGATTCGATCGTTCGAGCGCTTGGGTGACCGCCCTGGCCACCGCACGCAACGGCGGCCGCTCGGTGCTTCGTAAAAGAACGCGAAACCGATAACGCCCGCGCAGTCGCTCGAGGGGCGCCGGCGACGGCCCTAGCACGTCGACCTTGTTGGCACGGGCGGCAGGATGTTCGCGCGCCACCGCCGCAAGTCGCTCCGCCTCCATGCGCGCGCGACCCTCGTCCGCCGCGTCCAACCGCACCAGAGCAAGTCGAGCGTAAGGCGGATAACCCGCCTCACGACGATTGTTCAACTCGAGCTCGATGAAGGACACGACGTCGTGGCGTTTTGCGTGTTGGAGTACAGCGTGCTCCGGGATGCGCGTCTGAACGATGACGTGGCCGGGTCGTTCGGCCCGACCCGCACGCCCTGCTACTTGCACGAGGAGTTGAAACGTTCTCTCCGCCGCCCTGAAGTCCGGCAGGGAGAGGGCGGCATCGGCGTTGATGACGCCGACGACGGTGACATCGGGCAGGTCGTGTCCCTTGGTGACCATCTGGGTGCCCACCAGGATGTCGGCCTGCCGACGTCGCATCTTGTCGATGACCGCTTCGCTTTGCGCACCCGGGGCCACGTCGCGATCCAAGCGGACGACGCGGGCCTCGGGAAACGACATTTCGAGGATCTCTTCGAGTCGTTCCGTGCCCAAACCGAGCATGGCCATTCGTTCACACCCGCATCCCGGGCAGGCTGCGGGCATGGGCGTTTCGTAGTCACAGTAGTGGCAGCGCAGCTTCATCCCGCCAGCCCGGTGCAGCGTCGTGGACACCGAGCAGGTCGGGCACTGCACGATATCGCCGCACGCTTCGCATTGGATGCTGGGCGCGAAGCCGCGTCGATTGAGAAACAGGATGGCCTGTTCGCCCTTGGCCAGAGCTTTTTCGATGGCTCGGTGCAGCGGGAGGGACAGCAGCGTGTGGCCGCCCGGACCAGGCGCCGTTCGTTTGAGATCGACCAGCTGAACCTCCGGCAGGGAGGCGGACGTGGCACGCGTCGGAAGCGACAGACGCTGGAGCTTTCCTTGGCGGCAGAGTGCTTCGGACTCCAGCACCGGTGTCGCCGAACCCAGCACACAAACGGCGCCAGCCCGATGGGCTCGCAGAAGCGCCATGTCGCGCGCGTGGTAACGCACCCCTTCTTCCTGCTTGAAGGACCCGTCGTGCTCTTCGTCCACCACCACGAGCCCCAACCGCGGAACCGGGGCAAAGATGGCTGAGCGGGCACCGATGGCGACGCGCACGCGATCCTCGCGCAGAGCCTTCCACATCTCGTGGCGTGCACGGTCGGACAACCCGCTGTGAAGCACCGCGACGTCGTCGCCGAACCGTGCGCGAAATCGGCTGACCAGCTGCGGGGTGAGGGCGATTTCAGGAACGAGCACGAGCGCTCCCGCATCCCGCGCAAGGCATGCCTCGATCGCGCGCAGGTAGACCTCGGTCTTGCCGGAGCCTGTGACGCCGTGCAGAAGAAACGAACGAGCCCCATTCGCCTGGATGGCAGCAACGATCGCGTCGATGGCGCGGCCTTGAGCTTCGTTCGGTTCGGGGGGCGTGTCGCGCGCGACCGGGATGCGAAAGAAGGGGTCAGCGGCCTGTTCGCGCTGCTCCACGCTCGCGAGTCCGAGCGACGCGAGCCGCTTCACGGCGGCGCGGGCAGTGGGGAAAACCTCGCACAACCGAGACACCGGCGCCGGACCGTTTGCGCGAAGATGAACGAGCACCGCGAGGGTTGCGCCACGAAGTTTCAAGCCGTCGGCCGAGGAGGTCGTGGCAGAGGCGATCTGGATCATCCGCCCACCCACCTCTTTGCCTGCCCTGTTGTCGAGCAAGCCCTGTTGCCGGAGCTGCGAAGCGCGCTTGCGCTCGAGCGCAGGCAAGGCTGCACGCAGCACCTCGCCAATGGGGGCTAGGTAGTAAGCCGCCAACTCTTGCAGGAAACGCAGCAGCTCCAGGGGGATGGTGGGCGCGTCGTCGACCAGCTCGTCGATCGGCAAGAGACGCACCCCCTCGGGAGGCGTCCCATCGGAGACGTCGAGGACCACGCCGAGTACCGCTCGCCCGTGAAACCGGCAGCTGACGCGGGAGCCGGGCGCTAAGTCAGCCAGGCCACCAGGGACGGCGTAGGTGAACGCCTTGGCGAGAGGAACCGGGATGGCGACTTGGGCGAGAAGCACGCCTCCACAGCTAGCACAGGGCTCAGGAGATCACCCAGAGCACGACGAGGATAGCGAGTCCAAGCCCCACACCGATCGCGGCGAACAGCGCGATGTTGGACTTGTTCGCAGGCTGCACGGCGAGCGCTTGGGGACGGACCGAGACCGGCGGAGGCGAGGGGGAAGGCGCAGATTGCTTCGGGCGTTCGCCGGACCGTTCTTCTTCCCGGACGGAGGGAGGGGGTGGGGTTCCGTACGGTTCGACCATGGCGATGGGTCCGTGCTCGAACGCCTTGGCGGCCCGCTCGCGGGCGCGGCGCGACGCGATCACGTTCTCGCCGAAGTTGTCGCGCAGCCATTCCCCGAACCGGATGGGGCTCGCCATGAGTCGGGACTTGCCAACATAGGCTTCGAGGTCGCGCAGCATGGCCTGGGCCGTGGGGTAGCGTTGTTCGGAGTCCCGGGCCAGGGCACGTGAGATGATGCCGTGCAGCTCGTCTTCGTCGGGCAGGCCGCGTTTCGGGAGGGCAGGAATGTCGGCTGCGCGGGCCAGGTCGAGCAGCGATGGGCCGTTGCCATCTTTCGGCGCCTTGTACAGTTTGCGGCCCGCGAGCAGCTCCCACAAAACGATCCCGGCAGCAAACAGGTCGGCGCGCGCGTCGAGGGCTTCACCGCGGGCTTGTTCCGGACTCATGTAGCCGGCCTTGCCCTTGATGACGTCCTCGGACAGCAGGTCCGTCATGTCATTGGCGCGCGCGATGCCGAAGTCGCAAAGCTTCACTTCGCCTTCGAAACTGATGAGCACGTTGGAAGGCGATACGTCGCGGTGAACAATGCCAATGGGTGCGCCGGCGTCATCCGCCAACCGATGCGCGTAGCCAAGGCCGCGCAGCGCCTCCATCACGATGAGCAGCGCGAAGTCGACCGGCAGCGGGATGCGAGCACGCGCGCAGCGTCGCAACAGATCGTTGAGGTCGAAGCCCTCGACGTACTCCATCGCGATGAACAACACGTCTTCATGTCGGCCCAGATCGAAGACCTGAACGACGTTGGCGTGGTTGAGGCGCGCAGCGAGCTTGGCCTCGACGGTGAGCATGTCGGCGAACTTCTCGTTGCCGGAAAGCTCGGGGAGGATTTGTTTGACGACGGTGAGGCGCGCGCCGCCCAGCTCGGTGGTTGCCCTGGCCAGATAGATCTCGGCCATGCCACCCGCACCGATGCGGTCGAACAGTTGGTATCGACCGAACGATCGCGGGATAGAGTTGCTTACGGTGGGTTCAGGGGCGCTGTTCAAATCCAACTCGACTTGTGACAGCGTGGGGCCACTGGGTCAAGCGCCGCGGTGTTTGCGTTACACGGCGTTGCTCGTTGAACGTGCTCATTGCGCCCAGATTTGCGAGACTGGTCAGGTGACTGGCGCATTGATTCTCGGGTTGGCTGTAGCAGCCATCGCTGCTCTGCTGTGGATGATGCGAAACGCGACGCTTCTGTTTTCAGCAGAAGTGGAGCGCGGACGTATTGTGACGCT
>Ga0180009_10005305_pt1 | contig 13865 bp, 13 predicted proteins | sample OS_PC_MetaG_FD_123537 | JGI IMG/M metagenome (GOLD analysis project Ga0180009, IMG submission 123537) | Groundwater microbial communities from the Aspo Hard Rock Laboratory (HRL) deep subsurface site, Sweden - OS_PC_MetaG | ecosystem: Environmental > Aquatic > Deep subsurface > Groundwater... | reverse complement strand
TGAGTCCACTCCGAAAAACCCCAAACGGGTTAAAACCCGTTTGGGAAAGTTTGTTTTTAGCTTGTTATCCCCACGTTAAAACGTGGGGTTAATAACAATATGACTTTTCAGAGTGGACTCAACTTTTGATTTTATTTGCAGTTTTAGAATTATATATTGCAACCCAAAAACAAAAATTAAGGTGCTGTGTGATATTCAATCCTGTCATCCAAGATATACCCGAAAGAAATCATGATTATCCCGACTCAATGCTTCCCGTGATTTTTAAGAGCAATGGAGAAAAATTAATTGGTTCAATTTTGATTGCACAAGGAGCGGAATTAAAGCCCGCTGTAATTTTTCTTCACGGCTTTCCGGGAAATGAAAATAATTTTGATGTTGCCCACTCCTTGCGACGAGCTGGTTTTAACGTCTTAATTTTTCATTACACCGGTTCGTGGGGAAGCGGCGGGAAATTTTCTTTTAAGAATAGCCTGCAGGATGTTGTAAGTGCGGTTAAATTTTTGAAAACGGAATTTGCAAAAGATAATTATCGAGTAGACTCTAAAAAAATTGCTTTAATTGGACATAGCATGGGCGGTTTTCTTTCTCTGATAACCGCATCAAAAAATTCAGAGATTTTATGCGTTGCCTCATTAGCGGGTTTTAATTTTGGTCTAGCGGCAAAGTATGTTTATAAAAATCCCGAGTTGAAGAGTATGCTTCTCGAAGGATTAGAAAACGGAACCGATTTATTGAACGGAACAACGCCGGATGATTTATTCAGCGAGATGATTGAAAATAGAAATGAATGGGACCTTTGCGAGATAGGAAAGGAACTATCTAATAAAAAAGTTCTTTTAATTGGGGCGAAGTATGACGGCGTCTCTCAAGTTGAAATTCATCATGCGCCATTAATTCAATCATATTCTGCTGCCGGGGTTGATGTTGAACATCATATTCTGGAAGGCGGGCACAGTTTTCCCGAACGGAGAATTAAATTGGCTGAAATAATTGTTAATTGGATTTCCAATCATCGCGAGATAAAGAGATGAAAGAATTTGGCGATATGCCCATCGAAGAGTTCAAAAAAATTGGGTACGAATTTATAGACTGGATTGCAGAATATCTTCAAACAATTAGTGAAAAGCCGGTGCTGTCTCAAGTTCAACCTGGAGATGTAAAAAGAAAATTGCCGAATGAAGCTCCTCTCGATGGAGAAGCGTTTGACAAAATATTTGCTGATCTGAATCAGATAATAATACCGGGAATGACGCATTGGAATCATCCGAATTTTATGGCATATTTCAATTCAACTGCAAGCGGTCCCGGAATTCTTGCTGAACTTTTAAGCGGGGCATTTAATATAAATGGTATGCTTTGGAAGTCGTGCCCTTCATCAGCAGAGTTGGAAGAAGTTACGCTAAACTGGTTGAAAAAAATGCTCGGCTTGGATAATGGCTTTTGGGGAATTATTTACGACACGGCTTCAACAAGCACAATGCACGCAATTGCTGCAGCGAGGGAATCAATTGACGATTATAAAATTCGCGAGAAAGGTTTAGCGGGAAGAGATGACATTGGTTCACTTCGGCTTTATGCCTCCGAACACGCCCATTCCTCTATTGATAAAGGCGCAATAACTGTAGGAGTTGGGTTGAACGGAGTTAGAAAAATTCCAGTTGATTCGAACTTTAGTATGATTCCCGAAAAATTACGTGAAGCAATTCTTGAGGACAAATCAAAAGGATTCAAACCTTTCTGTGTTGTTGCAACGGTGGGCACAACATCGTCAACGTCGATAGATCCGGTTACTGAAATTGCAAAGATATGCAAGGAAGAGGATATATGGCTGCACGTTGATGCCGCTCATGCCGGCACCGCGGCAATAGTGCCGGAAATGAAATGGCTGATGGATGGATGTGAATTTGCCGATTCGATTGTTATCAATCCCCATAAATGGATGTTTGTCCCAATCGATTTAAGCGTGTTGTTCACAAAAAAACGCGATGTGCTGCGAAGGGCTTTCAGTCTCGAAGCTGAATATTTAAAAACTCCACATAATGCCGACGTAACAAATTATATGGACTACGGCATTCAACTCGGGCGTAGATTCCGCTCGTTAAAACTTTGGTTTGTTATCAGGTATTTTGGAGTCAACGGACTAATTGATAGAATTAGAGAGCATCTTCGACTGGGACGGCTTTTTTCTTCGTGGATAGAAGAAGATGAGCGTTTCGAACTCTTGGCGCCGGTTCCATTGAGCACAACGTGCTTCCGTGCGGTTCCGGCTTTTATCAAAACAGAAGAGGAGTTGAATATCTTCAATGAGAATCTGATGAACAACATCAATTCAACCGGCAGAGTATTTCTATCTCATACAAAGTTGAACGGCAAATATACGATCAGGTTAGTCGTCTCGGGAATTCGGACTGAGGCGAAGCATGTTGAAGAAGCTTGGCAGATTATTCAAGAGGAATACCAAAAACTCGTGAGATAACTAATAAAAAAAACCCGACAGAAGCCGGGTTTATATTGGTTCAATTTATACACAAAATGCAATTATTTGATGACTTTAACTTCTTGTGCTTGAGGACCCTTTTCTCCATCTGCAACAGTAAACTCAACTTTTTGTCCTTCATCAAGTGCTTTGTAACCTTCGCTTTGAATAGAACTGTAGTGTACAAAAACATCTTTGCCACTATCTGAATGAATAAAACCGTAGCCCTTTGACGAGTTGAACCATTTTACGGTACCAAGTTCGCGCTCTGCCATAATTAAATCTCCTACTTGCTTTAAAAAAATTATTTAACATTTAGAGCAGGGTACAAAAAGTTTAAAAATGCAAAAACAAATTAAATACTAATGTTTACTGCTCAAGCCCCGAAAACATAAAAAGAAAATTATTAATAACAAAGCAATATTACTAAATCATGAAGCAGCGAACATCGTTTAACAAAACTCCCTTTGTAATTTAGCCGAATAGAATGTATGAGAATTCATTCCATATTTTGTTTATTTTATACATCGGTTTTAGTGAACTACAATAATGAAAGTCAAAACTATAAAATCTAAATTGTTGGCAGTTGGTTTGGCGCTTGTAATTTACTCGTGCAATGCGCCTCACTCCAACCCTCTCGATCCTGAAAATCCGGATAATAAATTCGTTGTTCTTTCGGGAACGGTTGAAACTGAGACCCTTCCGCGTGAACCGATTGAAGGCGCAAGTATTTTTTGGATGAACGATAACATTTTGATTAAAACCAATCAAGACGGCAAATTCAAAATCGATAACCTTTCAAGAAAAAGCGGGTGGCTTCAAGTAACAAAAATGGGATTTTCGAATGACTCTACTTTCATCACTTGGAATGAACAAAAAGTTATAAGCGTTAACAGATACCTTAATTCAATACCGCAAATTGAAAATCTAAAACTTTACACGATAGTTCTAAATAAATTCCCGCAGAATCAAACGTTCAAACTTACTATTGAAGCGGACATTTCCGATAGAGAAGAAGACGTTGATTCCGTATTCGTTGAAAATGAAAGCGTAGACATTTTTTATCCGTTATCTGAAATACGGAAAAACCATTTCGAGCGGACATTTGTTGAGATCGATTTGAATATACTTTCATTTGACGAAGTGATTGGCAAGGAATTTAATATTGTGGTAAAGGATAAATTCCATAATCAATTCGTTATCGGCGGAACAAATGTTAAAAGAATTATTAAGCAGGAAGTAGAAACCATTTCGCCGAAGAATTATCAAGATTCAGTTTCTCAAACTCCTGAACTTAAGTGGAAAAGATTTCAGCCCGGATTTAAATTCGATTATTTCGCGGAGATTTACACGGATGAAGTTCAACCGATAAAAGTTTGGGAATCCGGTTTGATAAGCTCTGATTCCATTTCCGTAAAAGTTGATCAAGCTATCACCGGAAATATTTTCGGAGAATATTTCTGGGTCATTTGGGCTGCAGATGAATTTGAAAATAAAACCCGGTCAAAACCAGCAACGTTTATAGTTAGATGAGGAATTAAAAGAATGCTGTTTAATCCAAGTGAATTTACCGAGCATATTAAATCGCTGAATAAAAATCAGTTAAAAGCAATTTCTAAATTAAGCCGAGCGTTAAATCAATTCGAGCAAAAAGAATCTTTAATTGAAGAAACTTTGGACTGGGTAATAAAAATTGTAAATGCCGAGAGGGGATTGTTCGCCAAGTTGAATTACAGTGAAAATAAATTTGAACTTGTAGCTGCGCGGAATATTGAAGAAGAAAATATTGGAGACCTCTCTAAATTTTCTTCCGGAATACTCCAAAAAACTGTGGTCGACAAAAAGGCTCTTCTTTACCATGATGCGCAGACCTCGCCGGATATATCAAAATTTGAAAGCATTCACATCAATAAAATAAAATCAATTATTTGCGTGCCGATTTTTAAAGAGAAGGAAATTTGGGGAGTAATTTTAGTTGATAGTTCCAGTAACCGCCAGGATTTCACACAGGAAAATCTTTTATTTCTAGAATTTTTCGGGAATCTGGTTTCGCTAACACTCGATAAAATAATTGATCTTGAAAAGCTTAGCACGGAAAAACTAATTCTCGAGAATAAACTTGCCGAGAATATCTCAATTCCGGAGATGATCGGGAACAGCAGACCGATGCAGAAATTAACCACTATGCTGAGTAAGGTTTCTAAAACCGACGCAACAGTTTTAATTCTTGGCGAAAGCGGTACGGGCAAAGACCTCGCAGCAAAAGCAATTCACAATTTGAGTTCACGAAAAGACAAACCATTTCTCGCGCAGTTTTGCGGCGCAATTCCCGATACACTTCTCGAAAGCGAATTGTTCGGATATAAGAAAGGCGCATTCACCGGAGCGGCTGCGGATAAAAAGGGACTGCTTGAAGCGGCTGAAGGCGGCACATTTTTTCTTGACGAGATTGGCGATATATCGAACGCGCTGCAGGCAAAACTGTTGCGTGTGCTGGAGAATAGGGAAATCATCCGGCTTGGAGACACCAACGTTCGCAAAATTGACGTAAGGATAATTACAGCAACAAATCAGGATTTACAGCAGCTTGTAAAAGAAGGAAAATTCAGAGAGGATTTGTTTTACAGATTGAATGTGTTTCCAATAAAAATTCCAACTCTCCGCGATAGACCCGGCGATGTAACTTTACTTGCAAATCATTTTATTGAAAATTCTGAGATAGCAGAAAAAAAGCTTACTCCATCCGCTGTAAGAAAGCTCGAAGGATTTACTTGGCCCGGCAATGTTCGGCAGCTATTTAATGTCATTCAAAGAGCTTTGATTCTATGCGAAGAAGACAAAGTTGATGCCGATGCTATTATTTGGGATGAGGAAGATGATTTCAAAATTATTGGCGGATCGTTAAAACACATTGAAAAGATGGTGCTTATCGATCGGCTGGAAAAATATGCGGGCAATAAAACAACCATTGCCGACTCTTTGGGCGTTTCTGTGAGATGGGTTCAATTAAAAATTAAAGAATGGAATTTGGAGAAATAGTTGCAGCTTTCTTCTGAAAAAATATTGTTTGAAAAATTTGAAATTATTTCCTGCTTTAAGAAGGATGATTCTTCCGCTGTTTACCTTGCGAATCATATTTATCTTGCAAAAAAAATAATTCTCAAAGTCTTAAATCTCAGCAAACAAAGTGATAGTTCGGTAACAGAAAGATTCAAACGCGAAGCAAAAATTCTCGCAAAGCTGGATCACCCCAACATTATTAATGTTCTTGATTTTGGCGTGCATGAAAAATTCCTATACATTTCCTTTGAGTATTTTGAAAGTGCTAATCTGAGAACTCATCTAAATTCAATCAAACTATCAACCGAGCAGATAAAAAACATTGCGGCACAGCTTTTTAATGGATTGAATTATGCTCACTCGAATGATGTAATTCACCGGGATTTGAAACCGGAGAACATTCTTCTCGATAACAATTTCAAATTGAAAATTAGCGATTTTGGATTAGCTCAACTCGGCAGCGATAATTTTATAACTTCAAAAACGTCTTTGCTCGGCACGCCTTCGTATATGTCCCCCGAGCAAATTCTTGGTGAAAAACTAACTATCCAATCTGATCTTTTCTCTGCGGGAATAATTTTGTACGAGTTGGCTATTGGTGACGTGCTGTTCAACGGAAACGATATCAACAACACCATTAATTCAATTATTAATTTTACTCTTCGTGATGTAGATGAAAAACTTAATAATTGTGATGAAAAGTTGAAAGAGTTAATAGTCGGTCTTCTAAATCCCAACAAAAAAAAGCGAATCGTTTCCTCCGGTGAAGCGCTTACAATTTTGGGGGCTGCTTCGGTTGCGATTGAACCAACTAAAAATCAAATAAAAAAAACCAAATTTGTAATTCCCATTTTGGGTTTTTTACTTTTGGCTGCTCTGGTATTTGTTCTTTCCCAATTTTTTGCAGATGATAAAAATATTCCCGAAACAAAAACGGAATCGAACCAAACTCTTCAATTGAGCGAACCGCAAGTTAATGACTCGCTTCAATCTGAAACTGCGGTTGACAGACGGAGTAATCCAAAAGCAGAGAATAAATCACTTATTAAAAGAGAGGGCGCAGAAGACAGAAAGGATATAACAAAGACAAAAGCAGAAATTGAAACCGGATTACTTTTTGTTGAGTGCAAGCCTTGGGGATATCTGTTCGTTGATGGAGACAGCGTAGACACAACTCCAATTTCCAATCCGATAATTCTTGAATCCGGAGTTCATCATCTAAAAATAGCGCATCCGGATTATCCTCTATTTCAAGAGAGCATTAAAATTGCCGCTAATGAGACGAGCAGAATTCATGTTAATTTGGACACTCTATTTGCTTTTTTTGACTGCAAAATATTTCCGTGGGGCGACGTTTACATTGATGACGTTTTATTGGGGCAGACGCCTTTTACCAATTTGAAAAGAATTCATCCTGGAAGACACACGCTGAGATTCGAAAATCCAGCCTATCCGGTATATTCAAAAGAAGTTGAGTTTTTAAAAGGAGATACTGTAAAATACTCTTATAATTTTAACTTGAACAACCGGAATAATTGATGGAATAATATTTGTTTGATTATTATAAATTTTGAAGAGAAATGAAAAAACTAATTCTAATATATTCGCTTGCTTCGTGTTCAATAATTGCACAATATCCTCAGTGGGAAACTTTCGGCAAAATGATAAATCCCGTTGCCGGCGGTCAGGCATTGGTGGTTGATAATAAAGTCTACATTTTGGGTGGTTATTCGGACGAGGTTCAAAAAAATGTTGACTGGATTCAAGAATTCAATGTTGATACAAGACAATGGAAAATTATTGGAAAAATGAGTGTTCCACGTTTCGGATTTTTGGCCGGGAAGTACGGTGAAGAAATTATTATACTCGGCGGCGTGCAGGATACTGTTGATAACGCTGTAAACATGGAAAGCTTCCCTTTTGGGTATGACTATACAAAGTCAGTTTTTGCCGATACCAATTTTAATAGAATTTTTGCCGCGGGACAGATACTTAACGATATATTTTACATTTTCGGAGGAAATGCATTTCAATTTTCCGAATCGAAAAATCTGCCGTATTTAAGCGCAATTGATCTTGAAAATGACTCAATTGCATTTTCCGTTGATTCTCTGTTTTTGGGAAGCGAACTTCCCAGTCAGCAGATGTCAGCCGCTTTTAACGACAATGTGTACCTTTTCGGCGGAGTTATTAACGGAGTTTCAAAGCGAACTTATTGCTTCAATTCAACTGATACCTCATTCTCAAGAGTTCCAATAGATTTAATTTCACCGCGAGCTGCTGGCTGTGCCGTGCCTTTTGCCGGCAATGACGTGATTTATATTATCGGCGGCTATAATGAGAGCAATCAGGCTCTAAAGTCGTCAGAAATCATTCATATATTTGGAGATAATTACTTTATTGAGGAAGCCCAAAATCTAGTTAATTCTCGAAAAAATTTGATGGCTGTTGAATATAAGTCGGATATTCTAGTTTTCGGTGGATTTGACGAGCTGGGGAGAGTTGTGCCTCATATCGAAAGGTTAGCGCTTTCAACTGCAACTACAACAGCAGAAAACCGTTTTAGAGCGGTTAATTTTTCTTTAGAGCAGAATTATCCGAATCCGTTTAATCCAACTACAGTTATAAAGTTTCAAGTGCCAAGTTCCAAGTTTGTTAAACTGAAGGTCTATGATTTGCTCGGCAGAGAGATTCAAACTCTAATTGATGCTCCTATGCCGAGCGGAGAGCACGAAATTAGATTCGATGGGAGTAATCTTGCCAGCGGTGTCTATATTTACAGATTAACTGCCGGCGGCTATGTCTACAACAGAAAAATGATTTTGGCAAAATAATATGAAATCAAAAATCAATTTATTTTGCATCGTATTATTTTTACTGATAACTAATGTTGAAGCTCAAGAATACATTGCCTCACTCGAAAGCGCTTATGAAAATTTTAACTACTCAAAGGTTGTTGAGCTCAGTAATCAAATCTTAAATTCGGATTCCGAAATCGATTCTGAAGCTAATTTGCATATCCTCACGTTAAAAGCCGCTTCCGAATATGCAATGGGGAATAATGAATCTTCAAAGAGGACATTCATTCAACTACTTGGTGCGAATCCACTTTATGATTTGGATTCAAAGAAGTTTTCGCCGAAAATCGTCAGTTTTTTCAATAATATTAAAAGAGATTACTCAAGTATTTCAGCTCAAGTGAATAAACAGGATGTTTTAAAAAGGGATTTCATTAATGAGGAAATAGAGCCTCAAACAATTTTTAATAGAGAGCTTTTTTCGTCGGCGCTGGTTAAATCTGCAATAATTCCCGGCTGGGGGCAAATATCGCAGAGCAATAACTTAAAAAACTGGGCGATTATCTCGGCATCGACCGTGAGTTTGGCTGGAATGGTTTACTCAATTATCAATACAAATAATCTTGAAAGAAGATATCTCGCTGCTACCGATAAATCTGAGATCGCCGCAAGGTACAAAAATTATAATGACTCGTATAAAATTAGGAATACTTTAATAGCCGGATACGCATTGATTTGGATTTATTCTCTACTGGACTTATTGTACTTTTCGAATGAAATGTTTGTTGTTGAATCCATCCCGACTGCATCGAATTTCGGCTATGATTCACTTCCACTAATATCCTTACAAGTGAAATTTTAGTGCGAATAAATTTCGCCCGAACGAAGATTTTTCACAAATAAAATCAGCAGAATGCACAAACCTAAAATTAAAATATGCTGTATTTCAAGTTTAAGCGAAGCTGAAATTGCGGTTAAATACGGAGCCTCTGCAATAGGTTTGGTTTCAGAAATGCCCAGCGGTCCCGGCATAATTTCGGAAGAACTAATACGCACTATTACGAAAGAATATTATTCAAAGGTCGATACATTTTTATTAACGAGCAGATTGAAAGCATCCGAAATAATTGAACAGCAAAAATTCTGCGGTACAAATACGATACAGATTTGTGATAGAATAACTCATGATAATCTGATTTTACTGAAAGAAAAAATTCCTAAAATAAAACTCGTTCAAGCGCTTCATGTTCATTACGAGAATACGCTGCGCGAAGCTTTGGATATTGAAAAATATGTTGATGCAATTCTATTAGATTCTGGAAATCAGAAGAAAGAAATAAAAGAACTCGGCGGAACTGGTAGAACGCACAACTGGAAAATAAGCAAAAAAATTGTGGCTAGTGTTTCAGTTCCCGTTTTTCTTGCAGGAGGATTAAATCCCGCTAACGTTAAAAACGCAGTTGAGATTGTGAATCCATATGGATTAGATGTGTGTTCAGGTGTTAGAACGGATGGACTTTTGGATGAATTAAAACTGAAGCAATTTTTTGAGGCTGCGGGTTATACCAAATAATCTACGGCTCGCGTAAATAAATACGATTCCATATTATTCAACGATTTTAACGAAGAAGCATCATCAAGGCAGATCGTGTATTTCGATAATGCCATTCTGCCCAAATTAAAATCCATTAGTATTCTTTGCAGCCAGGATGGGAATCCGTTTGAAAATTTGATTTCGAGGATAAAATATTTTTGAAGCGGGTAATACATCTCTTCATCGGAATAAAGTTTTGCAATTGAAGGAAGAAGGACGTATCGCAGGTTTTTATCGAAAGTAATTCTAAGTCTATCATCGAATTTAAATGTGTACGCTTCCCGTTCATAAACAACTAGAATTATCGGCTTTAATTGGCTCGAATGGATATTGTGAATAAACATTTCCGCATCAGAATATGAAGCCGTTGTTCCATAATTAGTAAGAATAAAACTGTCAAAATCCTTTGTGTTCAGAAATTCGCTGACATTATGAAACATAATAGGGGAGCGGTTTTTATTTATGTAATTGTCATTTTTTCTCTTAATTTCCAAAAATACAATATTATTCTCGCGGTAATCATTATAACCGCGGATTCTAATTTTTTTCCTTATTTGAAGTCCATCAATTTTTTCGTGATAAAAACTTAACTGGGATGTGTCAAAATAAATGCTTCTTACCGTGTAAGTGTTATCCAGACACTCACTTGCAAATTCATCAATGTCAACGTAAGGGAAAAGTCTTTTCCTGATATGATTTACAGACGATAGCGGAACAAGATATTTATACTCAAGTCTCATCCCAATCCAATTTAATAATTAAAAAAATTCGCTTCTATTAAACTACTAAATGCTTCGCCCCAAAAGAGCAAAGCATTTTATTTTATTCTATCAGGACGGTAGTTTCAATGGAGACAGATTGTTTACTATTCTCATCAAATACAGAAAAAACAATTTTATATTCTCCGAGGGGGAAGGTGCCATTCAATTCAATCTGCGATTCAATGGGTATATCTAAAAACTGCTCGGAGTTTGTTTTTTCAATCTTGCCAAAATCTGCATATTCAAGCGTATCAAATTCGGGATTGATTAAGTTAATATGATAGGAAAGTTGTATCGAAAATTCATCTTCGCTTTGAATATGTTTGATACCTTTAACATTTGCAGAAGAATTAATTTCCCAACCTTCATCTAAGGAAAAAGCGAAAGCTTCGGGATTGAATAATTCTAATTTCGGTTCATCGCTTGCGCATGATGAAACAAGGAGCGTGAAAATTGTTATGACGCAAAAAATAATTAATTTTCTCATAATATTTTGATAGTAAATAATTTCTCGTGAATTACTAACTCGCCTTACGCAAAAGTCTGAAATTAAATTGTAGATCGAAGCAAAGCTTCGATAAAATGCTTGTTTTTTACGATCCCGATAAATTTCGGGATCGCCCTACAAGTTCTGCGTAACGTGATTAAAAAATAAAAAGCCTGAAAAAATTCAGCACTCGATTTTAATTCCTCTTCTTAAATTCTTCCATGAATGCAATTAAATCCTGAACTCCTCTAAGAGGGAATGCATTATAGATTGAGGCTCTTAAACCGCCGACAGAGCGGTGACCTTTCAATCCGGAAAATCCATTCGCACTCGCTTCAGCAATTAATTTTTTATCTAATTCCTCGTTCTGAAGTTTGAACGTAACATTCATCAAAGATCTATCTTGCTTGGCGGCGGTTCCAGTATAATAGCCGTTGCTGTCATCCATGTAATCGTATAACAAATTAGCCTTGGTTAGATTTTTTTCGTACATAATTTCCAGCCCGCCCATTTTGAGCAGCCATTTAAAAACTAATCCGATTATATACACTGTGTAAGTAGGCGGAGTGTTATACAAAGAATCGTTTTCAGCGTGGATTTTATAATTCAAATAAGTGTGCAGGCTATCCGAACTTCGCTCCAGCAAATCTTTTCTGATTATTACAAGCGTACATCCCGCAGGTCCCATATTTTTTTGAGCGCCAGCATAAATCAAACCGTATTTATTAATATCAATTTTCTTATGAAGAATATCTGATGATGCATCGCAAACTAATGGAACATCTCCTACTTCTGGTTCATTTGTAAACTGAGTTCCAAAAATTGTATTGTTGGAAGTATAATGCACATAGGATGCTTCTAATGAAAGTTTAATTTCATCTGCTTTAGGAAGTCTTGCAAAATTCTCTGATTCTGTTGTTGCGGCAATATTTACGGCGCCAACTCTCTTTGCTTCTTTAACAGCTTTTTTTGCCCAAGCGCCGGTTACAATATAATCAGCTTTATTTAAAGGAGGCATCAAATTCAATGGCACTATAGAAAACTGAAGCGTTGCGCCGCCTTGTAAAAACAAAATTGAATAGTTATCACCAATGCCTAATAATTCACGTAAATCCCTTTCAGCAGATTTAATTATCTCATCGTATGCTTTTGAACGGTGGCTCATTTCCATTACAGACATACCGGCTCCTTTGTAAGAAAACAAATCCTGCTGAGCTTCTTTTAATACTTCTTCTGGCAGAATTGCTGGGCCTGCGCTGAAATTATAAATTCTCTTTTCCATAAATTTTCCTCTCTTGAGTGCTTTCTTAAATTAATAGAACAAAGTTATTTTTTATATCAAATTAAATGAACTAGTAAACCATCTCTAAGCTTAGGCTCGAACCAAGTTGATTTTGGCGGCATTGTCTCGCCCGCATCAGAAATGCTAATTAAATCGTCAACCGCCACCGGAAACATTGAAAAGGCTGCTGAAGCTTTACCGGTATCAACTAACATCTCCAGTTCCGAAGTGCCTCGGATGCCCCCGATAAAATCTACATTATCATCAGTCCTAGGATCGGTGATGCCAAGAACAGGATTGAGTAGAAAATTTTGAAGAAGACTCACGTCGAGTTTATCGCCAACACTTTCGCCAGGGACTACATTATCATTCGGCTTTAGTAAATGCCATTGCTTTTCGAAATACATACAAAATGATTTACTCTCGGAAGGAATTGAATTGTCTGCTTCCTCAATAGAAAAATTCTTCTTGATTTTTCCGAAAAACGCTCTTTTACTCATTCCATTCAAATTATAAACTACGCGATTGTATGGAAGAATTTTCAATTGTTCCGCAGGGAAAAGTACCGCAAGGAAAAAGTTATATTCTTCATTTCCGGTCTGAGCAATATTCGATTCTTTCATTACCTTTTGGGCTCTGCTTGCGCTCGCAGCACGGTGATGACCATCGGCGATGTAAAGCTTTTCAACTTTGCCGATTTCAAACTGAACAATGTCGTAATAATCTGAAGGCATTACCCAAACCGTATGCTCAACGCCGTCCTTAGCCGTGAATGAATAAATCGGCTCAATTTCCATAGTAGAGTTCACAATGTCGTTTATTTCATTCACTTCTCTGTATGTAAGAAATACTGCTCCGGTTTGAGCTTCAGTAGTTATGATGTGATTAGTTCTATCATCTTCTTTAATTCTTCTCGTCTTCTCATGTTTCATTATCACATCGTTGTTGTAATCTTCAACAGAAAATGTTGCTGCGATTCCAACCTGAGTCTGTTCACCCCATGTTAATTTGTACACATAAAATTGCTGTTTCTCATCCTGAACTAAAGGAGCTTCCTCTTGAAGTCTTTTTAAATTAGCTTTTGCGCGTTGATAAACTTTTTCCGAATAGACTTCGGTATTATCTGCGAGTTCAATTTCTGAACGAGTAACCCTTAAAAAATTGATCGGATTATCTTTGGCAAGCTGTGCTGCTTCTAAACGGTTAACAACATCGTATGGAACGCTTGCAACTAAATGTGCAACGGATTTTTCGGGACGTAATGCTCTAAAAGGTCTAATTACTGCCATTCCTTCCTCATATTCTTATCTCAAAATGATCACAAAACAATAAAAATTTTACACTAGAAATCTATTACTTTTCCGCCTCATTGTCCGCAAATTATTGAGGAAAATTAGAAAAGCG
>Ga0180009_10005304_pt1 | contig 13865 bp, 10 predicted proteins | sample OS_PC_MetaG_FD_123537 | JGI IMG/M metagenome (GOLD analysis project Ga0180009, IMG submission 123537) | Groundwater microbial communities from the Aspo Hard Rock Laboratory (HRL) deep subsurface site, Sweden - OS_PC_MetaG | ecosystem: Environmental > Aquatic > Deep subsurface > Groundwater... | reverse complement strand
GTCTGCGAATCGGGTTGCCTTCAGCGCCGAATTGGCTTGACTTGGGTTTTCTGGATAACCAGAAAACTTTAATTATGACTAAATTTTATTGTTCTTCTGACGGATGACATTTTGACTCTAAATAGGATAGTAGAGAATAGGAACCGCTTCATGATTCATGTTCTCATATTTACTTCGGGAGGAAAGGCAATCAAGAAAAATCCATGGCAATCAGTTAATTTTTTGCTGTCATGGCGAAAAATCTTAAAAGCACTTGGAGCGATAATATCATTCGATCAATTCTAAAACGACTTGTTTTCTTGACTTACCTGAAACGGCATTCAGAATAGTACGAATGGCATTCACATTCTGTCCGCGTTTACCGATAATTTTTCCTATATCTGACTTAGCCACTCTAAGTTCGAATACTACGGTTCTACCTCCTTCGATCTCCGTTACCGATACCTGATCCGGTTGATCAACCAATTCCCGGGCAATACGTTCGACCAATTCTTTCATAATAGTATCTCCAGTTGAGGGTGAATGCATCGAACAACTTAATTGAATGGGTATTCGTTTCTGCTTTCCTATAAATATCGCTTATTGGTCGTGTAGGTCAAGTAAATATCATCATTTAATTAACACATTTAGATCGGTTTTGACAATGCCTACCACTTTACGTAAACCGTATTCTATTTCCGTCCCTGTTTCATCAGTGTCCACTACCCTATATTTTCAATGCTCGCCAGGGTCTTTTCGGCCTTGATCTTCTTTCTGATTCGTGAAGCAAATAAATAGGTATCATTATATGTTAAATGATTAAGAGGGCTAAATCATTTTATGCTTTGCGCTTTGATCTTTCAGCTTTTGTTGACAACCATACCTACTAATTTATACATTCATCATCAAAAACACAAATGCTAATATTTCTCCTGTCGATTATCGAAAGGATTTCTCATGGGCGCATTGACTGCAGAAAAATATTCGCTACACATTGAACCTGATCTAAACGATTTTACATTTTCCGGTTTGGCGCAAATACAACTCCATGCGTCTGAGCCGGTGATCGAGATCTCACTGCATGCAAAGGATCTCAGCGTGCAGGGATGCAGTGTACTTAAGAACAACAAGAAAGTCGAATGTTCATTTCGGACAGCATCCGAAACAGAAGAGTTGATTATATCGTTACCGGATGAAATTTCCGGCGCCGTGCATCTAAAAATTATTTACAGCGGTGAAATTAACAACCGGATGGCAGGCTTTTATCGAAGTGGATATGGACCGGACGATCACCGGCAGTATATCGCCGTGACTCAATTTCAGGAAAGCGATGCCAGACGTGCGTTTCCATGCTTAGACCATCCAAGGGAAAAAGCGATATTTGAAATCGAAATGATCATAGACAACGGTGTTGTCGCCATATCCAACACGCCCGCAGCAGAAGAGAAGAACTTGGAAAACGGAAAAAAATATATACGATTCGATCCGAGTCCTAAAATGTCAACCTACCTCGTATTCTTCGGCGTCGGCGATTTCCGGATTAAACAGGACAAGGATGATCCCCGGGTCCGCATGGTTTCCCTTCCGGGAAGAGAAAGATTTGGAAATTTCGGATTGGACTTTGGCAGGAAATCACTCCGGTTCTGTGAGGATTATTTTGCCGTCCCCTACCCCCTGCCGAAACTGGATCTCATCGCGGTTCCGGACTTTGCATTCGGGGCGATGGAAAACTGGGGCGCCATCACATTCAGGGAAAACCTCCTCCTTCATTATCCTGGAAAAACATCGAAGTCGGGAAAAGAAAGAATATGTGAAGTCATCGCGCATGAAATCGTTCATCAATGGTTCGGCAATCTGGTAACCCCTTCGGACTGGCAGTACCTTTGGCTGAATGAGAGTTTTGCCACCTATTTCGGATTCGGCGTTGTGGATTATTACCATCCGGAATGGGATATATGGGATCAGTTTGTCAATACCCAAACCAGGACCGCAATGGATCGGGATGCACTCCACGAGACTTTTTCCATCGAAATACCCGGAGGTGATCATGTGGTCATAAATGCTGCAACGGCTCCTATCATTTACAACAAAGGCGGGAGCATTCTGAGACAAATCGAGGGCTATATCGGTGCCGGCAATTTCAAGAAAGGACTTCGGAAGTATCTGAAAACCCATGAATATGGATGTGCGGCCAGTCACCATTTATGGGAAGCGTTCGAATCGGCTTCGGAAAAACCGATCACACAAATGGTAAAGAGCTGGATCGAACAGCCGGGATATCCGATCCTCGAGGTGGAGCGGAATGATGAGCATCTGGTCATCACCCAAAACAGATTCACCCTTTTGCCCAACGCGATGAAACAAACCTGGTCTATCCCGCTGAGCATCCGGTTATTCGAGTCATCCGGCAAGTCCCAACTGGTCTCATCGCTTCTTGAAGATAAGACCACAAAGGTTCGCGTGGGAAACAAGGCTGCTGCCTACAAGGTTAATGAAGGACAAACCGGATTCTACCGGGTAAAGTATTCGGATCGGGATTGTTTAAAAGATTTGGGAAGCCGTGTCTTAAACAAAGAACTGCCCCCTGTGGACCGATGGGGTCTGGAAAACGATTTTTTTGCACTGGTACAAAGGGGAGATTATTCTCTGGACGACTATTTTGGGTTCTTGAAAAACTATATGGAAGAAGATGCTTACCTGCCGCTCAGCAGCATCGCCGGCAACCTGTACCATGCGTATCTGGTGGTGGACAGGCAAGGAAAGGAAAAAATTGCAGATTTCGGGAAACCGTTATTTGAAAAGGTTCTCAAGGCCGTTGGCCTTGAGCCGCATCCCGACGAACGGCATACCACTTCCGTATTGAGGGATAATCTCATATGGCATGCTGTAGTGTACGGGTCCGATAATACAGGCGATTTCGTTAAGGAAAAATTCGAACGGCTTCGCTCCGGGGAAAATGTCCACCCGGATATTCAAAAAGGTGTCATGCAGGCAGGCGCCTTTTTGGAGGATATGGACACCCTGAACTGGATGGTGAACAGATTCAAGGGTTCGGAGAGCGAACATGAACGGATGAATGTTCTAATTGCCATGGGCTGCCACAGCAAAATGGATACAATGAAAAAGGCGCTTCGCTTCGTCTTGGATAATGTTCCGGATCGAAATAAATTTATACCCATTGTTTCAGCCGGGGTGAATCCGAACATCAGTCCATATCTCTGGAACTGGTATCTCGCTAATCTGGATGAATTGGAAGGATTTCATCCGTTGTTGTATGAACGGGTGATTTCCAGCATCGTCCCCATCGGCGGTCTTGAGGACCCGGACGGGGTAAAAGATTTCTTCAATGATTATTTAAAGAAAAATACCGTCCCGAAAGACGCTATTAAAATGTCTTTGGAACGGCTGGAGATCAACCGGTTAATGAAATTGAATATGGATTGAGGACGGATCATGACGCTTTTGAATCACCTGAACAACTACCGTGCCTTGCTGTTCGTCCTGCTGCTGGTTGCCCATGCAACCATGCGGGCTCCATCGTCAAGTATTGCCGGCCAGATCATTACCATCGATGCGGATCAGCAGTATGAATACGCCGATAAGGCCTTCCATGACGGCGAATTTGATCGGGCTGTAATAGAATACCGGCGATTTTTGGACTTTTTTCAAAAGGATGAACGCGCCCGAAAAGCCCGATTTCAAATCGGGTCGGCTTATTATAAAGCCGAGCGTTTCACTGACGCCATCACGGCATTTCTGCCCGTGATTCAAACAGAAACGGTTGATGAATTTTCAATAAAATCCTATCGGGCCGTCAGCGAATGCTACCTGAAACTGGGACAAGCAAAACAGGCTGTAGCCATTCTTGAAAAACTGATCGATCGGGTTCAAGACCAAAACCTTAAGGATCACACTTATCACTCAATCGGGTGGATCTTTCTGGAACGGCTCGATTTCGATCATGCGGAATCTTATTTCAATAAAATTCGTGCTCTGAACAGGAAAAAATACAAGGCCGATTCATTGATCCAGGATATTGAAAAAGCTCGATCCATAGGACAAAAAAGCCCGACAACCGCCGGAATGTTGTCGGTCATTCCCGGAGCCGGTTATCTTTATCTGGAAAGATACCAGGACGCTTTGATCTCATGTCTGGTAAACGGTGCACTGATTTATGCCGCATATGAGGCGTTTGATAATGACCTATATGTTCTCGGCGGTATCATTTCATTTGTCGAATTGGGCTTTTATGCCGGTAATATATACGGGGCAACAACCAGCGCTCATAAAACCAACCGCTCGCAGCAGTATGATTTTATTGAAAAACTGAAGCAGCGAACCATGGTCGGTATACAGCCGGATCCACGATTGAAGGGGATTGTTTTTTCACTTCAATACAATTTCTAGAAGCTATCTCGAGCGTCCTTCCCGGTTGACAGGCGATATTCCTTTCTTTATATATTTAAAGAACCATTCTCAAATCCTGTAAGCGAAATTCCGGAGCCTTTTCGTCTATGAACCGCAGAACCTTTTTAAAGATTGCAGGATTAGGAACTATCTCCATAACAGCCGCCTGCTCATCTCAACCCGATGAAACGCTCTATTCCCTTGTCCACGCACCGGATGACATGGTAACCGGTCAGGCCACGTGGTATGCCTCCACTTGCAGGGAGTGCCCGGCAGGATGCGGGGTGTTGGCAAAAAACAGGGAAGGCAGAATCGTAAAGATCGAAGGCAATCCCCTCCACCCCATCAACAAGGGAAAACTCTGTATTCGGGGTCAGGCAGCGGTTCAGGCTATTTATAATCCCGATCGAATTCTCACGCCGATGCTAAAAGAATCGGGAAAATGGCATGCGGTAAATTTTGGTCAGGCCGAGGCCATTCTCAGGGGTAAAGCGAAACAGGCAGCGGAAAAGGGCTATAATCGGGTTCGGATGATCACCGAGGTGATTGGCGATACACTCCATGCGCTGTTCACGGACGCTTTGAAAAAATGGAAATCGGAAGCGCCCTTGGTCTTCGAACCGTTTGCATATGAATCGTTGAAGACGGCCAATAGAGAAGTGTTCGGGGTGGATGGTCTTCCCTCATACCGTATGGATAAGGCCGACCTGCTGGTGGTATTCGGAGCTGATTTTTTGGAAACCTGGCTGTCACCTGTGGAATACGCCCGTAAGTTTAAAGCCATGCACGCCGTACAAAAGGGTAAGAAAGGGCGTTTCATATTTATCAGTCCCTATCAATCTCTCACAGGCGTCAATTCAGATCTCTGGATCCCATGCAACCCCGGAGGAGAAGCTGTACTGGCATTTGGGATTCTCAAAGAATTACTGAGCCGAAACATGGGACACGATCTGCCCGAAGGCATCGGGGCTTCGATACTGAAGCAACTAGCGCAATTCGACCGAACCTATGTAACAAAGCGGTCCGGAATTTCAGAGCATCAGTATGAGCGCCTGCTCAAGGCCCTCTTATCGTCCGAAAATCCTCTGGTTTTGGGAACACCGTCCGCAGGTGCCGGACCGAATTCGCTTCAAACCAATGTTGCCGCCAATTTGCTCAATCTCTTGCTCGACCCCCGGTTAACACTGCTCGACTTTCAAAACCGGCATCGTGTGGAAACGGCTGCCAGGAGGATCGATGTTTTAGACTATATTGAATCGATCCGTAAAGGGGCATCCGATCTGGTGCTGCTGAATAACGTCAATCCAATATTTTCCCTACCGCCAACTTCAGGAATTAAAGAGGCGCTGGATAAAAAATCCATGTTTGTAGTCTGCTTTTCCAATTTTTGGGATGAAACGGCCCGACTCTCGGACATGGTTCTTCCCGTGAGGCATCCTTTGGAAACCTGGGATGAATATGGCGGCCATCAGGGAATGGTGTCGACACTCCAGCCTGCCGCAGGTCTCATGAATGACGCGTCAACCCTGGGCGATCTAATGCTTCGGACCGCATATGGTAAGACGCCGCCGGCTTCAAGTTATAAAGTACACTTACTCGCCCGTATGTTTGACAAAGGAAAAGTCAGTGGTAAAACCGGCTGGCTGAAGACCCTCCAAAACGGAGGCGGCTTCGGCAAAGCAGCACCGACTGATAAAAAATTCAAGCCTTCAACCAATACAGACATTGCAAAGACACTTTCCGTTACAGAATCGAAATCCGATGGCATCCGCTTAATAGCCGCACCGTCCATCCGTTATTTCGACGGTAGAGGGGCCAACAAGGTCTGGCTATCCGAGATTCCCGACCCCCTGACCAGGGTGTCATGGCAAACCCCGGTTCTGATCCACCCGGACACATTGAAGAAAAAGGGATGGAAGCAGGAAAACCTGCTCCGGATCGAATCTAAAACCGGTGCGCTGGAAGCCCCGATTTACAAGACTGAAAGCGTAAAACCCGGTATCCTGGTGATGAGCATCGGTCAGGGCCATGAAGCCTACGGAAGATACGCCAAAGGATGGGGCCAAAACCCGTTGGCGGTGTTGCCGCCTGCAACAGACCCTGCCTCGGGGGGGCCTGTGATGAGTTTCCACCCGGTGAGCGTAACCGTATCAGGAAAGAAAAAAAACCTGGCAATCACATCCGGAAGCCGGATACAGCATGGACGAAAAATTGCGCTGACGGTTTCTCTTGGAGAACTGATTTCCGGCGGCAAAGGGAAAAAGCAAGGCCTGGATATGAATGCGTTTCCCCTGGCGCTGCCGCTACCGGAAGGATACCATCCCAAAAGGGACATCTATCCGCCCCACGACCATGATACCTATCGATGGTCCATGGTGGTGGATCTTGATCGATGTGTCGGATGCAACGCCTGCGCCGCCGCCTGTTATGCGGAAAACAACATCGGCATTGTCGGTGAAAAGCGTATCATCGAAGGGCGCGAAATGGCATGGCTGAGTGTAGAGCGTTACCATAACCCCGACCGCATGGAAGAAATCGTATTCCTGCCCATGCTTTGCCAGCATTGCGATAATGCACCCTGTGAGTCGGTCTGTCCGGTATACGCCCCCCACCACTCCAAAGAAGGAATAAACAACCAAATCTACAACCGATGCATCGGCACCCGGTTTTGCGCACAGAATTGTCCCTACAAGGTGAGACGATTCAACTGGTTTGAGTGGGAATGGCCGTCACCGTCGCATATGCAGCTGAACCCGGATGTCACGGTGCGGGCCAAAGGGGTCATGGAGAAATGCTCATTCTGTATCCAGCGGATTAAATCCGCGCACACCGATGCAAAAAATGAAAAACGGCTGATTCTGGACGGTGAGGTCCTTCCGGCTTGTGTGCAGACCTGTCCGACCGAAGCACTGATCTTCGGAAATCTGATGGATAAACAGAGCCGGGTTAGAAAACTCGTGGCAGACCCCCGAGCTTACCAGGTCATGGGGTATCTGAACACCAAACCGGCGGTGATATATCTGAAAAAGGTAGTTCAGGAGATTTAAATACTGCTAATAGCTGAGGACTCTATTTCGTAATGATGGTAACGTATTTTTATCAGGACATTCGGTATTACCTGAAGTTGAAAAGTTAAAAATTTGAAGTGAGCTAAAATTAATGAATACTGTCTGATTCATAAAAGCTGGAGAGAAACGACACCTCAACTTTAGGCACTTTACACTTTAGTTCACTTTGATTTTTTCTATAAAATCTTAAAATCAATTTTAATACCTAATCGTATATGAATGAGTGTACTAAGGAATATGGATACCGACGTCACATACAACGAAATAGACCAAACCGTTCTTAAGACCCTGGAGTCGCCTTCTCGGTCTTACTGGCTGGTTATTGTCCTATTGTTTCTCGGTGTATTGGTGGGAGCTGCCTGCTGGCTGTATCAGATATTTATCGGTATCGGTGTGGGCGGGCAGAACAACCCGGTGGCATGGGGCACCTATCTCATCAACTTTGTTTTCTGGGTGGGTATAGCGCATTCCGGAACCCTTATTTCCGCAATTTTATACCTGTTCAGGGCCGGCTGGCGAAACCCCATCGCCCGGGCTGCCGAGACCATGACAGTGTTTGCTGTCTGTATAGCGGGACTTTTTCCGTTCATCCATTTAGGGCGGGTGTGGATGGTCTATTACATGCTGCCGTATCCCAACCAGCGGAATCTCTGGCCCAACTTCCAATCCCCCCTCATGTTCGACGTGGTGGCCATCAGTACCTATCTCATGGTGAGCTCTCTGTTCTGGTACACGGGAATGCTGCCGGATCTGGCCACCGTTCGAGACCGGGCGACCGGATTTCGTAAAAAAATATTTTCTATTATTTCAATAGGCTGGACCGGTGATTTTGAGCAATGGCGGCATTACACGAGAGGATTTCTGTTTTTCGCCGCATTGGCAACACCTCTGGTCATATCGGTTCATAGCGTGGTGTCATGGGATTTTGCCCTCGCCATCGTTCCCGGCTGGCATACCACCATTTTTGCCCCCTATTTTGTGGCAGGGGCCATCCATTCGGGATTGGCAATGGTCATAACCCTCATGATCCCGCTTCGGAAAATATTCAATTACCAGCGGTTCATCACCATGGATGTTTTGGAAAATGTGGCCAAAACCATCATTTTTACCGGTTTGATCGTCGGCTTTGCCTATGCGACGGAATATTTCATCGCCTGGTACAGTCACAATATTGTGGAACAGGAATCATTCCGATGGCGGGCCATGGGAGAATACCAGTTCGGATTCATTCTGATGGTCACCTGCAACTCAATGATACCGTTACTTTTTTTTGTCAAACGGATCAGACGAACCATTGCCTGGCTGTTCGGCATATCGATTTTGGTAAATATCGGTATGTGGTTTGAGCGGTTTGTCATTATTATCGGCGGGGTGGCCCACGGGTTCATGCCCCACTCCTGGGGCCTTTACAAACCCACCGGCATTGAATTCGGCATCATGCTGGGCAGTTTCTGTTTGTTCTTTTTCCTATTCGTTTTATTTGTGAAGCATCTTCCATCGGTTTCCATGACGGAGCTAAAAGAGATGGTTTCTGCAGGGTCGGACAATGAACATTAATATGAACACTGAAAAATATATCATGGGATTCTTTCGAGATGAAGATCAGGCCGCACAGGCGGTCACGGATCTTAAGGAATCACCATACACTTTAAAGCGGGTTCACGGCCCTTTCCCGTCTCACAAGATATCCCGAGCGTTGGGGCAGAAAAAGAGCAAGATCGGTTACTTTACGTTGGCAGGCGGCATCTTCGGCTTTTTTGCCGGGTTTGTCCTCGCCGTATACGCGTCAATACAATGGAATTTAATGGTGAGCGGAAAACCGGTGATTTCCTATGTACCGTTTTTTATAGTCGGATTTGAATTCACAATTCTGTTTGCGGTTTTCGGCAATATCATCGGCATGCTCCTATTGTCTCGGTTGACCAACACTAAAATACCGGTTCAATACGATGACCGCTGCTCGGGGGAATATTTCGGACTCCTGGCGACCTGCAGCAGGGGTGAACTGGATACGCTCGCAGACTTTTTCAAGTCAAAGGGCGGAGAAACCAGAATATTTGAATGACATGGCGCAAAATGAACACAACACATTGATTCCGCTAAAAAAATCGGTGATTACCGTTTTTTCTGGGTTTATTGTCATCGGGTTTGGCACGTTTGTTTACAATTTGCTCGGCCAGCATCCCGAACGGGCGTGGCAGGCCTATATGCTCAATTTTCTCCTTTGGTCCGCAGTTGCCCAGGGAGGGTTTCTTTTCTCGGCGGTCATGCACACGGTGAAGGCTCGCTGGAGCGGTCCGTTATCGGGTCTTTCCGAATCCTTTGCCGCCTTTTTTCCCATCTCCTTTGTGCTGTTCCTGATCCTTTTCATCGGTAAAAATCATCTGTTTCCCTGGATTCATGAAGATCTCCATGGAAAGGAAATCTGGCTGAATATACCGTTTTTGTTCTCCCGGGATGCCATCGGGTTGCTGCTGCTCTACGGGTTTGGAGCCGTCTACCTCTATTATGCACTGGGATGGAAATTACAAAGGAATTCATCCGGGAGGCCCATCCGTAACTCGTTGATAAAATTGTGGAACACTGAAAAGTGGGACGAAGGCAATTACCGGAAGCGGATGACCGTTTTCAGTATTCTTTACATCTTCTTATTTGCGGTTATCCTGTCGCTCATCGGCTATGATCTGGTGATGAGCCTGGATCCCCATTGGTATTCCACCCTTTTTGGGGCGTATTCGTTTGTCAAGGCATTCTACATCGGGCTGGGGGCTCTCATCATCCTGGCTTCCATCCATTACAGGAGGCTAGGTCCCGCTTCAGGGATCAAAACCGACCACCTTGTTGATTTGGGAAGACTTTTTTTTGCATTCTCCCTGGTTTGGGCCGACTTTTTTTACTGTCAATTCGTGGTCATCTGGTACGGGAATATTTCTGAAGAGACCGCCTATATTATTGAACGGACCATGGTGTCTCCGTGGAACTCGCTGGCATGGACGGTGTTTATCATCAGCTTTATTATTCCGTTCTTCATACTCCTGAACCGAAACATCAAAACAAAGCCGATTCCCATGATTCTGTTGAGCGGGATGATTATCATCGGCATCTGGCTGGAGCATTGGCTGCTTCTCGGACCGGTGTTTCACCATGATGCCGCTTCGATACCCATGGGTTTCACAGAAGTATTGATCACGTTGGGGTTCTTCGGGCTGATGGCGTTGGCCTTGTCGATCTTTCTGAACCTGTTTCCCGAACTGATACCGGTAGAGCAAAAGGACGCTGCCCGTTGAAGCGAAACAAATCGATAATCGTGCTGATAGGATGCTGTTTTCTGCTGGTGGCCCTGTTTCTTTACTTTTTCTATATTCCGCCGGCAACCGATATCGGCTCTGCACAGCCCATACCCTTCAGCCATCGAATACATGCAGGGGTTAAAGAAATACAGTGCGCCTATTGCCACCCTTATGTTGCCCGGTCCAACCATCCGGGATTGCCGCCGGTTGAAAAATGCCTGCATTGTCATAAATACATAATCATTAAACATCCTTGGATAGAAGAGGAACACCGGTACTATAACACCAAAACGCCCACACCATGGAAGAAAGTGAATCGCCTGGCCGAACATGTGCTGTTCAACCATCAGCGCCACATTAACAGTGAAATCAAATGCCGGGAGTGTCATGGAGCGGTGGAAACCATGGACCGGATCAAGGGCACACAATTTCAAATGGGGTTTTGTATTAACTGCCACCAGCAGAAAAAGGCCAATCTCGGCTGCTGGCTGGCATGCCACAGTTAGTGCTTTAATAATTATTTTTGTGCTTTTTCTGGTAGAATATTTTTTAATGCAATAATAAACTGCTCAAAGAAGTGCCTAAAATTAAAAGTGCCTAAAATGTCTAAAGTTGTGGAATTCTATCCTTTTTATAAAAAAAGATAGAGCAAAGCGAATACCTTAACTTTAGGCACTTCAAACTTTAGTTCACTTGTACCTTTTCCGGCTTGTCCGGGTTAGGTTGGATAAAGAATGAATAGACTGAAAGATGCCCTGTGTTAAACGCAAGGAGTAAACAGATTGTCGACGCAAATACCGGAAACTGAGTCTCAAGGTTATGGGACGGCCAAGGGTTTCTGCATTACCGCTTCTTTCTGGATGGTAATCGCAACGCTCTACGGGCTTACGACTGCCATCGAATTCATTGCACCTGATCTATTGGGCAATATCAGCTGGCTTCAGTTCGGAAGAATCCGCCCGATACATACCAACCTGGTTATTTTCGGTTTCGTCACCCCGGGACTGTTGGCTGTCGGCCACTATATCGTGCCGAAACTCTTGAGAACGAGACTCTACAGTGAAAAACTCGGGATCTTTCTCGTGCTGTTGTGGAATATCATGCTGGCGGCCATCGTCGTCACCCTGGCAACGGGTCATACCCAGGGCAGAGAATATGCCGAGGCCATCTGGCCCATCGATATACTGGTGGCTGTAATATTCGTACTCATGTTTTACAACATGGCAATGACCATCAAACATAGAAACGAACCGATTCTCTACGTATCGGTATGGTATATTACCTCGGCTGTCATCTTGACGGCTTTTGTGTACTGTATCGGAAATGTGATCTGGGTCCCCCACGCCGGTGCGCTCACCGGTATCCCCGATGCCATCATCTTATGGTTTTACGGTCACAATGTTCTCGGCCTGCTTCTGACGCCTCTTGCAGTCGGTATAGCATATTACGTGATTCCCAGTGTCTGTCGAACCCCCCTATACAGCCACACCTTGTCACTGGTGGGCTTCTGGTCGCTGTTGATCCTGTATTCACACATCGGCACCCACCATATCATTCAGGCGCCGGTCCCCACCTGGCTGAAGGTCATCTCCATAGTGGGCAGCATCGGTATGATCATTCCGGTTCTGGTGGTGTTGATCAACCTATGGTTCACGGCAAAAGGAAAGCTTGCGGAAATTCACGCAAATATCGGCGCCAAATTCGTATTTACCGGCACCATCATATATCTTTTCACCTGCATACAGGGCCCCATGCAGTCGCTGCCTCAGGTTCAGCGCCTGACGCACTTCAGCAACTGGGTGGTTGCCCATGCACACATGGGGGTTCTGGGTTTTTCGGGCATGATCGCAATCGGCGGCATTTATTTTATTCTGCCCAGATTGACGGGAAAACCGATTTTCAGCAGGGCCCTGGCAGACTTTCAATACTGGATGATTCTGATCGGGCTGTCCGGTTTTATGGTGACCCTGACAATGGCCGGATTGGTTCAGGGCAACAGCTGGTTAAACGGGGAGACCGTCTACCGAATACTTCCCCAGATGCATATGTATAATATCGTGCGGGGATCCATGGGATTTTTGATCGTAGTCGGGGCGGTAATCGGTCTCTATAATATTATCCGATCCCTGTTCTTCAATCCTGGAGAGAGTTTATGAATTTGAAAATGACACCCATCGCGGTTGTCTGCGGCGGAATCTTGATTCTGGCTGCCGTTGTATTTGCGGTGGTTTACTGGCCTTGGGCCACACGAATTGAAACCCCCTCTGAAATCTTCCGGAATCGGGCGCCTGAAGAGGTTAAAGGGAGAAAAATATATATCGCCAACGGATGCAGTTATTGTCACACCCAGTCCATTCGCAGCGTAGACTGGGGTCTCGGGGCGGAACGGATCGCCCAGGCAGGAGATTATGTGGCGGACCGACCCATTCTAATCGGCTCGGAACGAACGGGGCCGGATCTCTCCCAGGAAGGCGGAGAGCATCCGGATGATTGGCATATCGCACACTTTGTGAATCCGCGTAATACAAGACCCAATTCCATCATGCCGCCGTTTGAATACCTTCAAACGGCGAATATTAAGACGCTGATCCGTTATGTTCAAAGTCTTGGATTTAAACAGGCCGATAAACGGATGGAACGTCAGACACATTGGAAGAAGGAAGCCGTCAAAGCCTATGAAGCCGGCCCGGATGAGAATGTTCGATGGATTCATTCCCAAGTGCCGGAAGGTTGGCGAAAGGTCCCGAACCCGTATCCGACAACGGAGGCAGGGCTCGCCCGGGGCCAGAAAATATATCAGGATTTTTGCATCGGATGCCACGGTTCGGTGGGGGACGGCATGGGAGCCGGCCAGCCGTATATCTATCCACCTCCCCTAAATTTCACCATTCTCAAAAATCGGGGAATATCCGGCGGTATACTCTATTATCAAATCATGAACGGCATTACCGGAACGGCCATGCCGTATTTCAAGAAAGAGTTGGAATCGGAAAAAATCTGGGATGTGGGTAACTATACAGCGGTCTACTTCATCGGTGAGACCGACGCAAATACCGAACCCAAAGGCATCGATGCATCGTATGAACCGGAAGGGTAGTTCAGAGTTCTGAGTTCTGAGTTC
>Ga0180009_10005303_pt1 | contig 13866 bp, 6 predicted proteins | sample OS_PC_MetaG_FD_123537 | JGI IMG/M metagenome (GOLD analysis project Ga0180009, IMG submission 123537) | Groundwater microbial communities from the Aspo Hard Rock Laboratory (HRL) deep subsurface site, Sweden - OS_PC_MetaG | ecosystem: Environmental > Aquatic > Deep subsurface > Groundwater... | reverse complement strand
ATTATTGCACTTCTTCAATCACCAGTAAAGAATGTTATTTCAGGACTTCAGTCTGGTGGCTATAAAATTGTAGGAATATTAAAAACACTTTCAGAGAGTGAAAGGTAAAAGGTGAAAGATAAAAGGTAAAAGGTAAAAAGTAGGAAAATAAGGGAATATAAGGGCGAGGGGATAAAACGATTTGTTAAATAATTTAGTGGGATTTAGTGTTTTAGTGCCTTAGTGGCAAAAAAAGTAAAAAAAGTTAATAAAAATTATTGTTAAACAATTAAACAAAGAATAAAATGGCAGACATTAAAAAATTAGCAGAACAATTGGTTAATTTAACCGTAAAAGAAGTAAACGAACTTGCAGAAGTTCTAAAAACCGGGTATGGAATTGAGCCTGCAGCAGCCGCTCCTGTATCTGTAGTTGCTGGTGCCGGTGGCGAAGAAGCACGGGAAGAAAAAACAAAATTTGATGTTATCTTAACTGCTTCCGGGCAAAGCAAACTAGCTGTAGTTAAGCTGATTAAAGAATTAACAAGCTTAGGTTTAAAAGAATCAAAAGAACTAGTTGACGCTGCTCCAAAAGCAATTAAAGAAGGTATTTCTAAAGATGAAGCTGAGGCATTAAAAAATTCACTGGTTGAAGCTGGTGCTGAAGTTGAAATCAAGTAATTTTTATTACTATTCAGTAACTCCTACGAATTACGAATGAAACCGAATTACGAATCTATCAGATGACGAACGGATTGCTTTTTTATTCGTAATTCGCTCAATTCGTAATTAGTAGGGTGAATAGTTACTAAATTTTTAAATATTTTTTATTAATCCCAAAAATTAAAATACCTTGGATAATCAAATAGAAAGAATAAATTTTGCACATACACAGCATCCTGAGTATCCCGATTTTCTTGAAATTCAATTAAAATCATTTCAGGATTTTTTTCAATTAGAAACAACTCCTGAAAACAGAAAAAATGAAGGATTATTCAAAGTTTTTTCTGAAAATTTTCCAATTACAGATACCAGGAATCAATTTGTATTGGAGTTTATTGATTATTTTGTTGACCCGCCAAAATATTCATTAAAGGAATGTCTGGAAAGAGGTCTTACTTATAGCGTGCCCTTCAAAGCAAAATTAAAATTATATTGTACTGATGAAGAACACGAAGATTTTAAAACAATAATACAAGATGTTTATTTAGGTCAAATACCCTATATAACCGAAAAAGGCACTTTTATTATTAACGGAATTGAAAGGGTTGTAGTTTCGCAGTTGCATCGTTCCCCCGGAGTATTTTTTGGACATAGCAGACATGCAAACGGATCTATATTATATTCTGCCCGTATCATTCCTTTTAGAGGCTCGTGGATGGAATTTGCTACTGACATTAATAATGTTATGTATGCATATATTGATAGAAAAAAGAAAGTTCCCGTTACAACTTTATTGCGTGCAATAGGATATGAAAGTGACAAACAAATATTAGATGTTTTCAACCTTGCTGATGAACATAAAGTTAATAAAACAAATTTAAAAAAACTAACAGGTAGAGTTTTAGCTGCAAGAGTTGTTAAAAGCTGGATTGAAGATTTTGTTGATGAAGATACCGGAGAGTTAGTTTCTATTGGAAGGACGGAAGTAATTCTTGAAAGAGAAACTGTTCTTAAAAAAGAGCATATTCCTCTGATAATTGAATCAGGGGTTGAAACTATTTTACTTCACAGGGAAGATATTAACATTTCGGATTTTTTAATAATTTTCAACACCTTGCAGAAAGACCCTGCAAATAGTGAAAAAGAAGCAATTGAATATATTTATCAACAAATTAGAAATGCGGAGCCTCCGGATGAAGAAACAGCCAGAGGCGTTATAGACAAATTATTTTTTTCTGATAAAAGATATGACTTAGGAGATGTTGGAAGATATAGAATAAACAGGAAGCTAAATAGAGAAAATAGTAATATTCAAAGTAAAGTTCTGACAAAAGATGACATAATTGAAATTATTAAGTATTTAATTGAACTAATAAATAACAAAACAGAAGTAGATGATATAGATCATTTAAGCAACAGAAGAGTTAGAACCGTTGGGGAGCAATTATATACACAGTTTGGTATTGGTTTGTCAAGAATGTCGAGAACAATCAGAGAGCGAATGAATGTCAGAGACAATGAGGTTTTTACTCCTATGGATCTTATTAATGCTAAAACATTATCATCAGTAATAAATACTTTCTTTGGAACAAATCCGCTTTCTCAATACATGGATCAAACTAATCCATTGTCAGAGGTTACACATAAAAGAAGGATTTCTGCATTAGGTCCTGGCGGGCTTACTCGGGAAAGAGCCGGATTTGAGGTTCGCGATGTTCATTATACGCATTATGGCAGATTGTGTACTATTGAAACCCCTGAAGGGCCAAATATTGGCTTGATTTCTTCTTTATGTGTTTATGCAAAGATTAATAATCTTGGATTTATTGAAACACCATACTATCCGGTAGAAAATGGTAAAATAATTAAAACTAATGGTCCTAAGTATTTATCGGCAGCTGATGAAGAGGGTAAAATTATAGCTCAAACACTAGAAGAAACTGATAGTGAAGGAAATTTAACTGCAGAAAAAATTAAAGTTAAAAAAGAAGCAGATTATCCTTTTGTTGAGCCTAAAGAAATCCATTATATTGATGTTTCAACAAACCAAATAGCTTCGGTAGCTGCATCTCTTATTCCTTTTTTAGAACATGATGATGCTAATAGAGCTCTAATGGGTTCAAACATGATGCGTCAAGCTGTACCAATAGTAAATCCTGAAGTTCCTATTGTAGGTACCGGATTGGAATCAAAAGTCGCTCAACATAGTCGTGTGCTTATTAATGCAGACGCCAATGGTGTTGTTGAGTATGTTGATGCAACAAAAATTATTATAAAACATGAAACAAATGAAGTAGAAAAGTTAATATCTTTTGATAAACCTGTAAAAACTTATCCTCTTGCAAAGTTTACAAGAACTAATCAAAATACTTGCATTAATTTAAAACCTATTGTTGAAAAAGGAGAAAAAATTAAAAAAGGGCAAATTCTTTGTGAAGGTTATGCAACTTGCAAAGGAGAGCTTGCGCTTGGCAGAAATCTTTTAGTAGCATTTATGCCATGGAAAGGATATAATTTTGAAGATGCAATAGTAATTTCTGAAAAAATTGTTCGGGAAGATTATTATACATCAATTCATATTGAAGAATTTTCTGTAAATGTTAGAGATACTAAAATAGGTCTTGAAGAATTAACCAAAGACATTCCAAATGTTAGTGCTGATGCACTTAAAGATCTAGATGAAAATGGAATGATTCGTATAGGTGCAGAAGTTGAAGAAGGTGATATTTTAATTGGAAAAATTACACCAAAAGGTGAGAGCGACCCAACCCCTGAAGAAAAACTACTAAGAGCTATATTCGGAGATAAAGCAGGAGATGTTAAAGACGCATCTCTTAAAGCATCATCCTCAATGAATGGAGTTGTTATTGACAAAAGGTTATTTTCCAGAATTATTAAGGATAAAAAATTAAAAGCAAAAGAGAAGACCATAATTACACAAATAGATACAAACTATAATAAAGAATCTTTAGAGTTAAAAAATAAACTTATTGATAAGTTGATGAAGGTTGTTGATGGTAAAACATCTCAAGGTGTTTTTGATAATATTAAACAACAGATAATTCCTAAGGGGGCAAAGTTTACTAAAAAAACTCTTGAAGGGATGGATTTTATTAATATTAATTCTGCAAAATGGACATTGAATAAACAAATTAATAACCTTATTCAAAAAATACTTCATAATTACGAAATAAAATACAAAGAAATTTTAGGACAATATTCCCGTAATAAGTTTGCTGCTCAGGTAGGCAATGAATTACCTTTAGGTATTATGCAGTTGGCAAAAGTATATGTTGCCAAAAAGCGTAAACTTAAAGTGGGTGATAAATTAGCCGGAAGACACGGCAATAAAGGTATAATTGCTAAAATAGTACGTCAAGAAGACATGCCCTTTTTAGAAGATGGAACCCCTGTTGATATTGTATTGAATCCGCTAGGTGTGCCTTCTCGTATGAACTTGGGGCAAATTTATGAGACTGTTCTTGGTTGGGCAGGAAGTAAGTTGGGACTTAATTTTGCAACACCAATTTTTGAAGGACCTAGTATTGATAAAATAAATCAATATCTTAAAGATGCTAATCTTCCTGAAAATGGTGAAGTTAACTTATTTGACGGACTTACCGGAGATAAATTTCATCAAACAATTACAGTTGGAATGATTTATATGATTAAACTACATCATTTAATTGATGATAAAATGCATGCCAGATCAATAGGTCCATATTCACTAATTACTCAACAACCTCTTGGGGGTAAAGCTCAATTTGGCGGACAGCGATTTGGTGAAATGGAAGTATGGGCGCTTGAAGCTTTTGGTGCTGCCAATATTCTTCAAGAAGTTCTTACGATTAAATCGGATGATGTTGTTGGTAGAGCAAAGGCTTATGAAGCTATTGTTAAAGGTGAAAATATGCCCGAGCCAGGTATCCCTGAGTCTTTCAATGTATTAAATCATGAGCTAAGAGGATTATGTCTTGATATAACATTTGAAGAGTAATTATACCAACCCGTTATCAAGATGCGTAAAATAAATTTCAAAAAACAAAAAACAAAAAACAAAAAACAAATAAATTACAAATACCAATGACCGAATGTCCGAAACCCTTGTTGATTGTTGATTTATGGACTCGGAAATAAGTCAGCGCGATAGGGAAATATACTTTGTCCCGATTTATCGGGATTTTGAGTTTTTTTGTTTATGCTGAATATTAGAATAATAGTTTAATGGTTGGATGGTTAGATGGAATATTGGAAGAATGGAATATTGGAAGAATGAGATCCCACCATTCCATCTTTCCATTATTCCATTATTCCAATCATCCACCGACAAAAGCGTAATTTATGACCTTTAACAGTATAATTTTTTTAATAATTTTAATAACCCCTTTATATGTCCTTTAAAAAAGAAACCCAGGTAAATAGTAATTTTTCCAGTATTTCAATTGGTTTAATGTCTCCTGATAAAATTTTAACAATCTCACATGGAGAAGTCACAAAACCGGAGACAATAAACTATAGAACATATAAGCCCGAATTAAATGGCTTGTTTTGTGAAAGAATTTTTGGTCCGGTCAAAGACTGGGAATGCCACTGCGGCAAATATAAAAGAATTAGATACAGAGGAATAGTTTGTGATAGATGTGGTGTTGAAATTACAGAAAAAAAAGTTCGCAGAGAAAGAATTGGTCACATACAACTTGTTGTTCCTGTTGCTCATATTTGGTTTTTTAAATCACTCCCCAATAAAATTGGTGCATTAATTGGATTACAAACAAAGAAACTTGAGCAAATAATTTATTATGAAACTTATGTTGTAATTAATCCGGGCATTAAGCAAGGCGATGGTTTAAATTATTTGGATTTTATTTCGGAAGATGAGTATCTTGATATTTTAGAGACTCTGCCAAAGGAAAATCAAATGCTTGATAATTTAGATCCTGATAAGTTTGTTGCAAAAATGGGAGCTGAAGCTATATCAGATATTTTATCAAGATTAAACTTAGATGAGTTATCTTTTTCATTGAGACACAGCGCAAATGCAGAAACTTCGCAACAAAGAAAAACTGATATATTAAAAAGACTTAAGACAATAGAGAGTTTTCGGGATGCAAATACAAGAATAGAAAATAGGACAGAATGGATGATAGTGAGAATAGTTCCTGTAATTCCTCCGGAGTTAAGACCGCTTGTGCCTTTGGATGGAGGAAAATTTGCTTCATCCGACTTGAACGATTTATACCGAAGAGTTATTACTAGAAATAACAGATTAAAAAGGCTTCTTGAAATTAAAGCGCCTGAAGTTATTTTAAGAAATGAAAAAAGGATGCTGCAAGAAGCGGTTGATTCATTGTTTGATAACTCCAGAAAAGCAAATTCAGTAAAAACCGAATCTAATAGACCGCTAAAATCTTTATCTGATAGCTTAAAGGGCAAGCAAGGTCGTTTTCGTCAAAACTTACTCGGCAAACGTGTAGACTATTCGGGGAGATCTGTTATTATTGTCGGTCCTGAATTAAAATTACATGAATGTGGTCTTCCTAAGGAGATGGCTTCAGAGTTGTTTAAGCCCTTTATAATTAGAAAGATGCTTGAGCGTGGAATTGTTAAAACCGTAAAATCAGCAAAAAAAATCGTTGATAGAAAAGACCCGGTAGTTTGGGATATATTAGAAAGTGTGCTAAAAGGTCATCCTATCCTGCTTAATCGTGCACCTACACTTCACAGATTAGGAATTCAGGCTTTTCAGCCAAAATTAATTGAAGGTAAAGCTATTCAAATACATCCGCTTGTTTGTACTGCATTTAATGCTGACTTTGATGGAGACCAAATGGCTGTCCATGTACCACTAGGCAATGCAGCTATCTTAGAAGCACAGTTTTTGATGCTATCTTCTCATAATATTTTAAATCCTGCAAACGGCTCTCCTATTACTGTTCCATCACAAGACATGATATTGGGGTTATATTATATGACCAAAGGGAGAAAAAGTTCTCTTCAGAACCCTGTAAAAGGAGAAGGAAAAGTATTCTATTCTAATGAGGATGTAATTATCGCCTATAATACAAAAACAGTTGATTTGCATGCACTAATTAAGCTAAGAATAGAAAAAGATGGTAAATTTGAATTCATCGAAACCACAGTAGGAAGAACATTGCTTAATGCTATAGTTCCAAAAGAATATGGATTTATTAATAAAACGCTTACAAAAAGAGAATTACGTGATATTATTGGTGGAATTTTAAAATCCACAAATACTATGGTTACTGCTAATTTCCTTGATGACATAAAAGAACTGGGATTTAATATGGCATTTGAGGGAGGGTTATCTTTCAAGTTTAGTGATGTTGTTATCCCTGAAGAAAAAGTTAAGTTTATTGAAGAAGGAAATAAAGAAGTTGATGAAATAATTACTAACTACAAGATGGGGTTCATTACTGACAAAGAAAGATATAATCAAATAATTGATGTTTGGACACATGTCAATTCAAAGCTCACATTTACATTAATTGAGAAATTATCTAACGATTTAGATGGTTTCAATCCTATTTATATGATGATAGACTCAGGTGCGCGCGGTAGTAAAGAACAAATCAGACAGTTGAGTGGAATGAGGGGGCTTATGAACAAGCCTCAAAAATCAACAGCAACCGGTGGTGAAACTATTGAAAATCCCATTTTAGCAAATTTCAAAGAAGGATTGTCTGTATTAGAATATTTTATTTCTACACATGGTGCTAGAAAGGGCTTGGCGGATACAGCTCTTAAAACTGCTGACGCAGGTTATCTTACAAGGCGTTTGGTTGATGTCGCTCAAGATATTATTATTTCAGAAGATGATTGCGGAACATTAAGGGGATTGATAGTTTCAACTCTTAAAAAGAACGATGAGGTTGTTGAAACATTATATGATAGAATACTAGGAAGAACATCGCTTCATGATATATTTCATCCAACAACAGAAGAGCTTATTGTTAAATCGGGGCAAGAAATTACGGAAGAAATAGCCAACACTATTCAAAATTCTCCAATAGAAAGTATAGAAATTCGTTCGGTATTAACTTGCGAATCAATGCGTGGGGTTTGCGCTAGTTGTTATAGTAGAAATTTATCTACAGGAAAACGTATTCAAAGCGGTGAAGCTGTGGGTGTAATAGCAGCACAGTCGATAGGTGAGCCCGGAACACAGCTTACTTTAAGGACTTTCCATGTTGGTGGTGTTGCAGGAGTTACTACAATTTCTAATAAATTACTAGCCAAGTTTGATGGTATAGTTGAATTTGATGAACTTAGATACGTTCCCTATAAAAAAGATAACAAAGAATATAATATTATTATGGGGCGTTCAGCAGAGTTTAGGATTTTAGATAAAAAAACCGGAGTTATACTAACATCGTCTAATATCCAATATGGTTCTTATCTATATGTTAATCATGGTCAGGAAGTTAAGGTAGGCGATTTGATTTGTGATTGGGATCAATATAATGCTTCAATACTTTCGGAAGTTAAAGGAAAAATCGCTTTTGAAAATATTATTGAAGGGGTTACCTATAAAGAACAAAAAGATGAACAAACAAGATATTACGAGAAAATTGTTATAGAAAGTAAACATAAAATTAAAAATCCTATTATTAATATTCTGTCTCCTAATGATGAATTACTAAAATCTTATGATATTCCTGTGGGAGCATATATTATAGTGAATGATGGTGATAGTATTGATGCTGGAGGTGTTTTGGTAAAAATACCACGTAACATTGGTAAATCTGGTGATATAACCGGTGGTTTGCCACGGGTAACGGAACTGTTTGAAGCTAGAAATCCATCTGATCCCGCGGTTGTTTCAGAAATTGATGGTGTTGTTTCAATGGGCAGAAAACTTAAAAGGGCGAATAGGGAAGTTATTATTACTTCTAAAACAGGAGAAGAAAAAAAATATTTAATACCCGTTTCAAAACAAATTTTAGCCCAAGAAAATGACTTCATAAAAGCAGGATTCCAGCTTTCAGAGGGGATTATTTCACCGTCAGACATTCTTGCTATCAAAGGACCAACTATTGTTCAGGAATATCTTGTTAATGAAGTTCAGGAAGTTTATCGTTTACAGGGTGTGAAAATTAATGATAAACATTTTGAAGTTATAGTAAGACAAATGATGCGTAAAGTGCAAATTGAAGATCCTGGTGATACTAAATTTCTAGAAGGTGAACTTGTAAATAAAATTGATTTTTACGAAGAAAATAACTCAATCTTTGATAAAAAAGTTGTTGTTAATGCAGAAGATTCCTCCGAGTTGAAACCAGGACAAATTATTACTGCCAGAAAGTTTAGAGATGAAAATTCAATTATGAGACGTAAAGATAAAAAACCAGTTCAGGTAAAAAATGCTCACCCTGCAACTGCAAAACAAATATTACAAGGTATTACAAGAGCTTCACTTCAAACATCAAGTTTTATTTCTGCTGCCTCTTTCCAGGAAACCACCAAAGTATTAACTGATGCCGCTGTACAAGGAAAAAGAGATGAATTGCTGGGATTAAAAGAAAATGTTATTATTGGACACCCTATTCCTGCCGGCACTGGTCTTAGAAAATATGATGATATTATTGTCGGGTCGAAGGAAGAGCATGATGCTTTGATAAAATCTAAAGAAAATCAAGATGAATTAATTTTAAAATAAAAATAATATTATGACAGAAAATAAGAAAGAACAAAAAATTAATATTGAATTACCGGAAAATGTAGCCGATGGTTTATATTCTAATCTTGCAATAATAACTCATTCTCATTCTGAGTTTGTTATTGATTTTGTAACCGTTATGCCAGGCATTCAAAAGGCTAAAGTAAAACAAAGAATTATTTTAACTCCACAACATGCGAAAAGATTAATGAGAGCTTTGCAAGATAATATTACAAAATTCGAACAACATAATGGTAAAATTACCGAAACTCAAAATTCGCATATGATACCTCCTTATAGCGGACCGATTGCTGAAGCTTAATTTTTTTTATTAACTTTGCAAAATTAAATGGTGGTTGTAGCTCAGCTGGTTAGAGCATCAGATTGTGGTTCTGAGGGTCGTGGGTTCGAATCCCATCATCCACCCTCTTCGCATTAATTCATAAGTTCTTCAGCTGTTTTAATTGAGGCGGATGATATTTTTTCGCCGGCAACCATTTTTGCAATTTCCTCTGCCCTGTCTTTATTTGCTACAATTTTTAGATTAGAAAATGTTGTGTTTTCGGTTTCGGTTTTATAAACTTTGATATGATTTGTGGCTTTAGCAGCTACCTGGGGCAAATGTGTTATAACAAGAAGCTGCATTGTTTTCCCCATATTTTGAAAAATATTAGCCATTTTTTTAGCAATTTCACCCGAAGTTCCAGTATCTATTTCATCAAAAATAAGAGTAGGCAACTGCGAAACTTCTGCAATAACAGATTTTAATGCTAACATTATCCTTGACAACTCTCCGCCGGATGCAGTTTTCATTAGTTCCTGAAGAGTATCGCCCTTGTTTGCAGCAAAATAAAATTTGATATCGTCTATGCCTCGTATAGAAATTGCGTTATTTGTATCATTTTTTATCTCAAATTTTCCATTAGGCATTCCAAGCTCTTGAATTATTGATGTTATTTTTTTTTCCACTTTCGGAATTACACTATTTCTTTGCTTAGATAAACTTTTGCTTAATGCAACTAATTTAGAGTGCAGTTTTTCTAATTCTTTTTCTGTTTCGTCAATTTGTTTAGATAAATAATCTGTTTCATTAATTTTATTTTGAAACTCTCGTTGTAATTCAACTAGCTCTTCAATTTTTTTGACTTTATGCTTATGCAAAAGATGATAAATTTTATTCAATCTGTCTTCTATTAATTGAATTTTAGACATCTCTGATGATGAAAAATCTATTCCCGATAATTCTGTCGCAATATCCTCAATTTCTATTTTGCAGGAATTTAATCGCTCTGAAAATTCGCCGGCTTTAGAAAAGAATTGAGAAATATCGGAAAGTTGTAAAATGGTTTTATTTAATTTGTTGATTATTGAGTTTTCAGAGTCGTCAAGCATTGCATTGGACGAACTAACAACTGTTTGAATTTTTTCGGCATTTTGCAAAAAAGACAATTCTTCTTCCATTTGATTTTTTTCATTCGGTTGTAGTGATAGTTCGGTTATTTCTGATAAAAGAAAATTGTAATAGTCCTTTTCTTTTTCACTATTACTAAGATTTATTTTGAGTTGGTTTAAATTTTCGGATAATTTTTTGTGTTGAATAAATAATTTTTGAAATTCAGAATATTCTTTTTTTGTATTTGCTATAGAGTCTATTAGTAAAAGATGAAAAGCCGGCTTGGCTAACATCATAGTAGAATGTTGGGAGTGAATATCAATCAGTTCTTCACCAAGAGTTTTTAACAATGCAACATTAACGGGAGTATCATTAATAAAAGCTCTTGACCTGCCTTGTGGCAGAATTTCACGTCTGAAAATACATAAATCATTATATTCTAAGTCATTATTTTGAAAAAACTTTTTTTTGTTAAAAAAAGAAATATCAAACTCTCCTTCAATAATACATTTTTTATTTTTGTCGGATAAAATAGAACCATCCGCTCTATCGCCAAGAAGCAAGCCTAATGCGTCAAGAAAAATTGTTTTTCCTGCACCTGTTTCTCCTGTAATAGCTGTAAATCCATTATTAAAGCTAATATATAGAGAACGAATAAGAATGAAATTTTCAATTGATAATTGTTTTAGCATTTTGATAAAAATAAATGAGCATTCACAAAAATATCAGTAACTACTCACCCAAATGAATAATAGAACACGGATAACACAGATAATACAGATTTAAACGGATTTGCTTTGTTTTATGTCATTGGTAAATAATTTTCTTTTGAACTAATGCTTTTAAAATTTTATTTGTAATCTCTTTATGAAGTATTTCCACTTTTATCAGTGCTAATCCGTTTAATCAGTGTTATCCGTGTTCCATTTTATTACCAGTTAAGTAGTTACAGATATTACTGCTGTAAAATTTCATTATACTTAGAAGAGTTGGCAGGGTCAATGTTTCTCAGAATAGTTACTATTCTCATTTTTTCGGCAGCGGGAGCGGGAATAAAAATATTAACCAACTCATCACTTTTAGCAGTCATAAAAAGTGTTATGAAAAAAAGTCCGGGTTTTTGACGATAAACAGTTTGCACTTTTTGCATAGCATTTACTATAGCTTGTCGGCCCGAAGATAAGTCGTTATGTAAAACATCAAGACCTGTTCTGTGATATTCATATATACCTTCTCTTAATGCAGAATATGACTGATTTAGGAGATTTTCCACTAGCCAATATCTGTTTCTTTGATTTTCGAATGATTTCCAACCTTTATCCGGAGCATTTTGAGCGGAAGTAACGATAGATTGAGCTTTGTCGTAATATTGAGTTCCTTCAAATTTTGAGAAAGAGTCAAAATCAAGACCGATGATTATGTAGGCATAGAAAGCCAAAACCGAAGCCAGGTTAGAAGTAAAAGTATTTTCAATAAAATCAATTGGTTGTCCCTGAACATATTTAAAAGTAAAATCTTTGTCCATGTGATTTATTAGTACAGAATTGTATGAAGAATTATATACGGGTCTTCCTGCTTGTACTTGAATAGTGGCTGTAAAATTTTCAATATTATCCCATCCTGATATTGTGATTTGAATATTACTTTCTATTTTTTCATTTTGTTTATATTCATAATCAGTCCATCTTCTGCTATTCATAAATTCATAAATGTCCTGGCGGAGATTATCAAAAATCTCTATCTCGCTGGTTTGCACCTGAGAACTATTAACCTGTACTATACAGTTGAGTTCTTGTGCATTTATTTTACTGAAAATTAGAAAAATAAATAAAAAAGTTTTTAGTACTTTCATATGGTTATATTTTATAATTACCCACGAAATACACTAAAAGACACGAAATTTTTCTTATTGTATTTCGTGTGTTTCGTGGGCTATTTTTGAACTTTTCATATGCTTTTTCAAAATATATTCAACTATGTCATCAGCGACTTCTTTTTTATGTTTAAGTTCAAAAGGATAAGTATTTTCTTTATCAATAATAGTAATTTTATTTGTGTCAGTATTAAAACCGCTACCTTTATCATTCGGAGAATTTAAAACGATAAAATTCAGGTTTTTATTGTGAAGTTTGCTTTTGGCATTTTCAATTTCATTATCAGTTTCCAAAGCAAATCCACTTAATATTTGATTTTCTTTTTTAAGTTTGCCTAGTTCATTTAGTATGTCAGTAGTTTTTTTAAGTTCAATCCCGATTATATCGGGATTAATTTTCTCTTGTTTTTTTATTTTACTGGTTTTAGGAAGTTTTGGGGTAAAATCTGCAACAGCGGCTGCCATAACTGTAATATCCGATTTAGAAAATAATTTTTTACATCGCTCAAACATTTCCTGAGCGGTTTGAATTTTAATCAGATTTATTTTGGAAGAATTTAACTTAAGTGATGAAGGACCTGAAACCAGTGTTACCTGAGCTCCCAGTTTTTCAAAGGATTCAGCAATAAAATAGCCCATTTTTCCTGAAGAATAATTACCAATATATCTGACAGAATCTATGGGTTCATAAGTTGGGCCGGCTGTAACTAATACTTTTTTTCCTTTTAATAGTTTATTATTAGAATAATAATTAATTACATAAGAAAATATATTTTCAGGACTTTCCATTCTTCCTTTACCCTCATAACCACAAGCTAAAAATCCAGTTGCAGGTTCAATTATTTCAACATTATCGTTTTTTAGGGTGTAAAGATTTCGTTGCACAGAATTATGTTCATACATTTTAGTATTCATTGAAGGAGCGATAAATACTTTTTTGTTGAATGACAAATATATTGTTGACAGTGCATCATCGGCTATTCCTGATGTAAATTTGCCGATAATATTTGCTGTTGCCGGAGCGACTATCATACAATCAGCCCAATCAGTTATTGAAATATGTTCTGTGGTGTATTCATTAATATTACTGAACATCTCATAATACACAGGATTACCTGATAGTGTTTCTAAGGTAATTGGAGTAACAAATTTCAATGCAGAGTATGTTGCAACAACTTTAACTTCTATGTTTTGCTTTTTGAATAAACGAATAAGCTGCGGAATTTTATATGCTGCAATTCCTCCGCTGATACCTATAATAATTCGTTTTATATCGTACATT
>Ga0180009_10005302_pt1 | contig 13867 bp, 9 predicted proteins | sample OS_PC_MetaG_FD_123537 | JGI IMG/M metagenome (GOLD analysis project Ga0180009, IMG submission 123537) | Groundwater microbial communities from the Aspo Hard Rock Laboratory (HRL) deep subsurface site, Sweden - OS_PC_MetaG | ecosystem: Environmental > Aquatic > Deep subsurface > Groundwater... | reverse complement strand
GGGCAACGGCATGCGGCAGCACCGCCACGACCTTCTGGGCTCGGTGCTCAAGATCAACCATTCGAGAAACGATCTGCCGGCCGCGCCGCCTTCCGGCTATCGCGAATTGCTGATCGCGCGCGAAGGATTGCTCGGCCCCAAACGCCTTACCGATCCGGACGGCAACCGCGTGACGCTGGTGCCGCCGGGCGCCCACGGCATCGAGCGGATCGGCATCCGCCTCGGCGTGCGCGACGTGAACGCGCATCGGCGCTTCTATGCCGTGTCGCTCGGCCTGCCGGATGTGCCGGAACGGGGAGGCGACAGCTTTCTCTGCGGCGACAGCGTCATCCTTTTCGAGAAGGCGGAAGACGCACAGCCCGACCCCCTCATGGAAGGGCCGGGCTGGCGCTACATCACCATCCAGATCCGCGATGTCGACGAGGAACACGGCCGCATCCTCGCCCGCGGCGGCCGCGAGGGCCGCGCGCCGATGACGCTGGGCAAGGTCGCGCGCATTTCCTTCATCCGCGATCCGGACGGCAACTGGATCGAGATGTCGCAGCGCGCTTCCCTGACAGGCCCTGTCGGCTGATCAGACCGTTTTCCAGGCAGGTGGAACCACCTGCCGGTTCGGAAAACGGTCCAGACCAGAAGCGACGAGCAGATTTTCACGATGAAACGGGATCGCAAAGCGATTGCGTTTCATCGTGATCTGCTCTAGCGGCGATTGACACGCCGCCGCATCTCCTCGGGAATGAACATCGCGTCGTTCAGCCCGGAAGCTTCGAAATCGATCCCGCTTTCCTCGTTCTTGAGGTTCTGGATCACATATCGTCCTTCGGTGAGGTCGTAGACCACATCGGACGCGTTGAAGCAGGTCGGCACGGTGTAGTACTGCATGATGTGCGCTTCCTGCACGCGCCATAGCCCGCCGCGCGCATCGTAGAGCTCGCCCGCCACCATATTGTAGCCGTCTTCGTCGAAATAGGCGGTCCGGCGGCTGTAGATATGCCGTTGCGACGGCTTCAGCACCGCTTCGATTTCCCAGACGCGATGCTTCTCGTAACGCACGAGATCCTGATTGATATGGCCAGGCCCGATGATCTCGGCGTATTTGCGGTCCGGCGAACTCAAGGCGTAGGAATTATAGGCAATGTAGCGTTCCGTCCGCCCCGTCACCGTCCAGTCGAAACGGTCGAGCGGGCCGCTGAAGACATCGAAACTGTCCGCCGTCGACATGGCGTCGGAATAAATCTGCGGCGTGTCGTAGTTGATGGCGCTTGTGCGCTGAACGCGTGGCGAGGTCGCCGAGCCTCCGACCGTGTATTGCCAGGAACGCCGCTCGCCTCTCTGCGGATCGACCGTCTCGTGCACAAGCAGCATCTGCCCCGCGCGGCGCGCCGGCGCGATCGTTTCCTGCAGGTAACGGAAGGAGGTGTTGTCGAGTTGGTTCACCGAGGCGAGATCCGGCGCCGCGTAATCGAAGATCAGTTCGTCGCGCACCTTGACCGGCGTGTAGGTACCGTCTTGTGTCGGCGCGGCCGAAATGAATACGCGCGAAACCTTGTAGCCGCGATAACGCAGATTGTGGTTCCACGCGATCTCATAGGCATTGGACGGGATCGGAAAGGGCGTGCCGCGCACGACGTCCGAGAGGCTGTCGCCCCTGCCGCCGAGCTTGCCTTGCACCGCGTTGGCGCGCGTCGCTTCGTAGATGGATGCAGGCAGCGCACAGCTGCGGCGCGACGGATAGACATTGAGCTTGTAGTCGGGATAGGTCGCAAGCATTGCGCGCTGGCCCGGCGTCAGCGTCGCCTCGTGCTCGGCCATATTCTCCTTCGTGATCGTGAAGAGAATGGCGTCATCCGCATAAGGATCGGGATAATGTCCGCTGCCCGGCCGCCACGTCACATTTTCCGGAACCGTGGTGAGCCCGCCCTCCCATGCCGGCACTGAGCCGTCGGCGTTGCCGGCCCTCTCGCCGCCAAGCGGCGTGAGATCGCGGCCGAGCCGCGCCGCCTGCTCCGCCGGAACCGCCGCGGTCGCAGCACCCGCCATCGCGACCGACAACGCGGACGCAACGATACCTTTCGAAAAACGCATGACCCCTCCCACTTGATAAGTCCCTTTTACTAATCTTGGACCAAACGGCTTCTTCAGGCTACCTTTCATTCGAGGGAAGCGTTGGCGTGGGGGAGTTTTCTGTGAACGCGATCGAGTTCGTGATCTTCAAGGCGCGCGCCGCGATTTTGCTGGCGCTCGCGGTTTTCACCGTGGCGATGGGCTACTACGCCGTGCAATTGCGGATGGAGGCCGGTTTCCTGAAGCAGGTCCCGACGGGCCACGAATACGTCCAGACCTTCCTCGAATATGAAAACGAAGTGCCGGGTGCAAACCTCATCCTCGTGGCCGTGAAGGCGCGCGAGGGCACAATCTGGAATGCTCCTTTCATGAAGCGCCTTCAGGCCGTAACCGAAGAGGTGACTTTCCTGCCGGGCGTGCGCCGCACCACGGTCCGCTCGCTCTGGTCGCCCTCGACGCGCGTGACCGAAAACACCGAGGAGGGCATCAATGCCTATCCGGTGATCCCCAACGGCGTCACGGCCCGGAATGTTACGGACGCGGACGTGGCGGTCATCCGCGACCGGACCCTGAACGGCAAGCACGAAGGCTTCCTCGTCTCCAACGATCACCGCGCCGCCCTTGTCATGGCCGAACTGCAGGAAGTCGATCCGGTCACCCGCGAGCGGCTCGATTATCTCGACCTCGCCGCCAGGCTCGAAGCGAACCTCCGCGACCGGTACGAAGACGGCGACATCGAAATTCAGATCGTCGGCTTCACGAAATTCATCGGCGACATAGCCGATGGCGCAAGCGACGTTCTCGTCTTCTTCGCCCTCGCCTTCGTGCTCACGACGCTCGCCGTCTTCATTTATTGCCGCTCGCCGCAACTGACTTTCCTTGCGGTATTCTGCTCGCTCGTTTCCGTCGTCTGGCAGTTCGGCCTGCTGCATCTCATGAACCGGGGGCTCGATCCGCTTGCCGTTCTCGTCCCCTTCCTCGTCTACGCGATCGGCGTGAGCCATGGCGTCCAGCAGATCAATCTCATCGGCACCGAACTGAGCGAAGGCCGCACCCCCAACGAGGCGGCGCGCGCGACCTTCCGGCGGCTTCTGATACCCGGCTCGCTCGCCCTCATCACCGATCTTGTGGGCTTCGGCACGCTCTATCTCATCCCGATCGAGGTCATTCAGGATCTAGCCGTCATGGCGGGCCTCGGCGTGGCGCTGAAAATCGTGACGAATCTGATCATGCTGCCGCTCGTCGCGTCCTGCATGCCCGAACGGCGCGGCTTTGCCGAGACCTTCGCGAGAGTGCGGAAATCGCGCGAATGGCTCATGAACATCGTCGGCGGCATCGCGCGCCCCTTGCCCTCCGCATTGGCTCTTGCCGCCTTTGCCCTGCTTCTCGCAACCGCCATGTATGAAACCCGGCACCGGCATATTGGCGACCTCACAGCGGGCTTCTCCGAACTCTGGCCCTCCTCGCGCTACAACCGGGACATCGCCGAAATCGTCAGCCGCTTCTCGATCTCCGCCGACGCGCTGATCGTCGTCGTCGAAACGCCCGAGGATGCCTGCATCGACTACCGGACGATGCACCTGATCGAGCGCTTTTCCTGGGTCATGCGGAATGTCGCCGGCGTCAATTCGGTGCAGTCCCTGCCATTGTCGGTTCGCAAGACCTCCGCCATCTGGCGCGAGGGCAATCCGCGCTGGATCGGCCTGCCGCATTCGCAAACCGATCTCATTCAGACCACCTCAATTTACGAACCCTCCAGCGGGCTGCTGAACGAAGCCTGCACGATCCTTCCCGTCATCGTCTATCTCGACGACCACAAGGCCGAAACCATCGAGACGGCGATTGCCGCCGTGAAGAAATTCCGCTCGACGGACCCCGGCGCCCTCGCGCGCGAAGACATCAATTTTCGTCTCGCCATGGGCGGGGTCGGCGTGATGGCGGCAACGAACGATGTCATCGAGGCGAACGAAATGCCGATGCTCGCCTGGGTCTATGCCGTCATCGTTCTGCTCGTCTACCTCGCCTATCGCGACTGGCGGGCGATCGTCTGCTGTTGCATGCCGCTCCTGATGGCGACCTTCCTCGGCTACTGGCTCATGACAGCGCTCGACATCGGCCTCAAGGTCTCGACCTTGCCTGTGCTTGTTCTCGCAACGGGGATCGGCGTCGACTATGCCTTTTACATCTACAGCCGCCTGCAGAATTTCCTCGATGAAGGTTTACCGATCGAACGGGCTTACCCGCTGGCCCTGCAGCAGATCGGCGTCGCTGTGATCTTCACAGGCCTCACGCTCTCCGTCGGCGTATCCACCTGGGCCTTCTCCGGGCTCAAGCTTCAGGCGGATATGGGAATTCTTCTGTCCTTCATGTTCCTCGCGAACATGATCGCGGCGATTTTCTTCCTGCCGGCCTTCGCCGCAACGCTCGAGCGGCTCTTCCCCCGCGCCTCTCGCGGGTGACAGGAACATCCGCTAGACTGCGCGGGTCTGCAATCGGCGAAGGCGCACGCCAGAGGCGCCGCTCAGGGAGAACACATGCTCAAGGTCTATCACGCGAAAAATACGCGTTCCATCCGCATCGTTTGGCTCTGCGAGGAGCTTGGCATTCCGTATGAGCTGAAGACCCTCGATTTCTCGCCCGCCGATCTTCAGTCGGAGGCCTATCTGGCAATCCATCCGCTCGGCAAGGTGCCGTCCGTCGACGATGACGGGCTCATCTTGAACGAGTCGGGCGCCATCGCTCAGTATCTTCTCGCCAGGCATGGGAATGGCCGTCTTGAGCCGAAGCCGGGCACCGCGGACCACGGCAAGTATCTGCAATGGTTCCATTTCGCGGAGGCGACCTTCATGGCTCCCCTCGGCAACATCGCGCAGCACTCGTTCATCCGGCCCGAAGACAAGCGCATTCCGCAAGTAGCCGCCGAGGCGGTCGAGAACGCAAAGAAGATGCTCGGCATTCTCGACAGGGAACTGGCGGGCAAGGAGTTCATCTGCGGCAAGGACTTCACCGCCGCCGACATCATGCTCGGCTACTCGCTGCTGCTCTGCAAAATGTTCGGCCTGCTGACCGGCGACTATCCAAATGCCGGCGCTTATTTCGCGCGGCTCGCCGCACGGCCCGCCTTCCAGAAGGCGACGGCCTGAACAGGAAACGAGGGAGGTTTTCATGGGATACAAGACCATCGGCGTGAAGCCGGTCTCCGGTGCCCTCGGCGCCGAGATCGAGGGCGTTGATCTGTCGAAGGAGCTTTCGAACGAAACCTTCGACGACATTCACCAAGCCTTCCTCGACCATGTCGTGATCTTCTTTCGCGACCAGCACATCGATCACGACCGGCACAAGGCGTTCGGCCGCCGCTTCGGCACGCTCAACATCCACCCTTACGTGAAGGGCATGGATGGGCATCCGGAGATCATGCAGATCGTGAAGGAACCGGAAGACCGCATCAACTTCGGCGGCGGCTGGCATTCCGACATGTCGTTCCTGGAGGAGCCCGCGCTCGGCTCGATCCTTTATGCGAAGGAAGTGCCGCCCTATGGCGGCGACACACTCTGGGCGAACCAGTATCTCGCTTACGAAACGCTGTCGGACGGGATGAAGAAAATGCTGGATGGGCTGAAGGCCATCCACACGGCAAAAGGCGAATACAGCGAACGCGGCGCCTCCGCTCAGCGGCGCAAATCGATGGACGTGACGGTCGCGGGCGACGACACGCCGTCCTTCGAGCATCCCGTTATCCGCACCCATCCCGAGACAGGCCGGAAGGCGCTCTACGTCAATCCCGCCTTCACCGAAAAGTTCGTCGGCATGACGAAACGGGAAAGCCGTCCCCTTCTCGATTTTCTTTTCGAACATTGCACGCAGGAACAGTTCACCTGCCGCTTCCGCTGGACGAAAAACGCCATCGCCTTCTGGGACAACCGGGCCGCACAGCATTTCGCGCTGAACGACTATCATGGTCACAGGCGCCACATGGAACGCGTGACCGTGAACGGCGACCGGCCTTTCTGAAATACGCGCGCGGATTTGAGGCCATGCGGGCGCCGCGACCCGCTATGTTTGCGACGAGCGGAACGCGGAGCCCCGGCAATGGAATCCATCTACTATGTCCTCACCTACGCCTGCCACAGAAAGTGCAGGCACTGCTACGACACGCGCTTCCGGCCCTATGTCCGGGACGAGTTGAAGGCCGTCGTCGGCGAAGGCATTGAAAGCTACCGCCGCATTATCGCGAACCTGCCCGATACCATGACATACCTCGATCCCGCGCATCCGACTGCCGGAGGGGCGCCCTCGGAGCGTGTCGGACGCATCATCATGGCCGGTGGCGAACTGCTCATCGACCCCGTGCGCGAGGCGCTGTTCTATCCGGCGATGGAAGCCGTGCGCGAGAAATACGGCGCCCGCGGTGCCCGGATCAGCATGCAGACGACGGGCGACGTCGTGACGCCGAAAATTCTCGACGAGCTTCTCGAGCGTGGCGTCTGGATGATTGCCGTGGCGAGCCTCGACGATTATCACGTCGGCATGGAAGGCGCGAAACGCGACGCTTTCGTGGAGAAACTGACGCGGATGTTCGAAAACGCGGGCTTCTCGTCCGTGCCCGATCCCGCGAGCGGTCGCGATCATCTGACGGAAGACGGCCCGTTTTACGTCTTCTTCGGTGCGCAGCCCGGCAAATGGATATCCGAACTCTGGCCGCGCGGCCGCGCCTGGGAGAACGGCCTGTCGACCGCGACGATGGAGACGAATTTCTGTTCGCGCTGGTCCGGCGCGAAAAACTTCCTCAATCACGGGGTCGCGGGTTCGGAGGTCGCGATCGAGCCGAACGGAGATGTCTATCCCTGCTGCCTCAAGACGAAGCTGCCCATCGGCAATCTCGTCGAGGAACGGCTGGTCGATATTCTCGAGAGCCTGAAGGGTCACCCTGTCTTCGAAGCGCTGAACGCGGGCGACCCATTGCATATGGGTGCGAGCATGGGCTGGACGGACGACGATTTCATCGCCGCCTCGCACACGGAGACGCCGCAAGGGGCGCCTTACGCAAACCTCTGCATCGGCTGCGACCGCTTCCACGAACAGAAGCTCGGTCCCGTCATCCGCGACTTGCGCGAGCGGCGGCTGGGCGTTCTGAAAAATGCCGCAATGAGCGGCAACGGGCGGGGATAAGTTTCTTCACGGGGCAGCGGAGCCGTTTATCCCCTGATGCGCTTGCGAAGAAAATTTGGACGTCTCTTTTCGGACATCTTCAAGCGCGCCGGGGAACAGTACAACGCCCGGTTCCAATTGCGGGATAAGTCGCGGTGGACTGAATTTGTGACGGTTTCGTGACATTCCGGTGACGGTCGAGCCGGCTTATCCCCGCTTTCCGCCATCCGCTCCGTATACGGATCGTCTTATTCCGCCGGCGCCCGCGAACCGCGCGCCGCCTTCGCCTCAAGCCGGCGCTCGCGCCACCCGGCAATAATGAGATAGACGGTCGGCACCACGAAAAGCGTGAGCAGCGTACCGAAGCTGATGCCGCCGACGATGACATAGCCGATCGACCTGCGGCTCTCCGCGCCGGCCCCCGAGGCAAGCGCCAGCGGCACCGCGCCGAGCACCATGGCGCCGGTGGTCATGAGGATCGGCCGCAGGCGAAGGCTCGACGCTTCGACGACGGCGTCGTAGATCGGCATCCCCTTCTCGCGAAGCTGGTTCGAGAACTCGACGATCAGGATGCCGTGCTTGCTGATAAGACCGACCAGCGTGATAAGACCGACCTGACTGTAGATGTTGAGGGTTGTGTTCGTGAGGAAGAGCAGCATCAACGCGCCCGCAAGCGACAGCGGCACGCTGACGAGAATGATGACGGGATCGATGAAGCTCTCGAATTGCGCCGCCAGAACGAGATAGATGAAGAGCAGCGCCAACACGAAGGTGATCGCAATCGTACCGGAAGATTTCACGAATTCGCGGAGCTGACCGTTAAGATCGGTCTGCGCGGTCGCGGGAAGAAGCCTCTGCGCCGTGTCGTCCAGAAAGGCGAGCGCTTCACCCATCGAATAACCGGGAGAAAGCGATGCTGAAATGGTTGCCGAACGCAGCTGGTTGAAATGATTGAGCGCGTTCGGCGCAACCGTTTCCTTCACCTCGATGAGGTTCGATAGCTGCACCATTTCGCCCTTGCCGCCGCTCACGTAAATGTCGCGAATATCGGTCGGTGTCCGGCGTTCGTCATCGGCCACCTGGATAATGACGTCATACTGCTTGCCGCCTTGCTCGTAACGCGTCACCTGCCGCCCGCCAAGCAGTGTTTCCAGAGTGCGGCCGACGGTTGCAACGCTGATCCCGAGATCCACCACCTTGTCGCGATTGACCCGGATGTCGAGCTGCGGCTTCTGCAGTTTGAGGTTCGTGTCCGGATTGACGAAACCGTGATGTTGCCGAACCTCATCCATCATCGCGTTCACGTAGCGTTCGAGATCTTCATAGGTGCCCGAAGCCTGGATGACATATTCGATCGGCTGCGACCGGCCGCTCTGGCCGAGCGACGGCGGGTTGACGGCGAACGCCATGATGCCCGGTATGCGTCCGAGCTTCGGCTGCAGCTGTGCAACGATTTCCTGCTGCGAGCGGCTGCGCTCGCTCCAGTGTACGAGACGGGAGAAGGAGACGAGGTCGGTGATCTGCGGAAAGCCGGAGACGACGAGATATCCCGTCACTTCGGGAATGTCGACAAGAAGCGTCTCGATCTGCTTTGCATAGCGCCGTGAAAACTCGAGAGTCGCTCCCTGCGGCGCCTGACCGACAATGAGCAAGGTGCCGCGATCCTCGAACGGCGCCAGCTCCTGCCGCAACACCGAAAAGAGGCCGACGCAGGAAAGGGCGACCGCCGCCGCAACGCCGACAATCAGCCCGCGACGGTCAAGCGCCTGACCGAGCATATGCTTGTATCCGGCATCGAGCGCGTCCAGACGCTCGCGCAACCATCGCTGAAGCCGGCTCTCCTTCGTTTCGTGGCGAAGCAGCTTCGAGCAGAGCATCGGTGTCAGCGTCAGCGCGACGAAACCCGACACAACCACAGTCCCGGCAAGTGTGAGAGCGAATTCCAGGAAGAGCTTGCCCGTCCGCCCTTCGGCGAAACCAACCGGCGCATAGACCGCGGCAAGTGTGAGCGTCATCGCGATGACCGCGAAGGTGATCTGCTTCGAGCCGTCGATGGCGGCCTGGAAGGGTGCCTTACCCTCCTCGATATGGCGATAGATGTTCTCGAGCATCACGATCGCATCGTCCACAACGAGACCGATCGCCAGAACCATCGCCAGCAGCGTCAGCGTATTGATGCTGAAACCGAGCACCAGCATGATCGCGAAGCTGGTGATCAGCGAAATCGGGATCGTGACGACCGGGATGAACGAGGCCCGGAGCGTCCGCAGGAAAACGAAGATCACGAGCACGACGAGGATGACCGCCTCGAAGATCGTCTCATAGACAGAGTCGATGGACTCGGCGATGAAGATGGATGTGTCGTAGCCCACGAAGGAAGCCATGCCGATGGGAAGCGTCGGCGCCAGATCGTCGAGCGCCTTTCGCACATTCGCCGCGACTTCCAGCGGGTTCGCCGTCGCCTGTTTGATCACACCAAGCGAGATCGAGGTCTCGCCGTTATATGTCGCCGACCGGCGCTCGTTTGCAGCCGCCACCTCGACGCGCGCCACCTGGTTGAGACGTACCTGAAAACCGTCCGTCTCCTTCACGACAATGTCGCCGAACTCCTCCGGAGTCTGGAGTGCGGTCTTTGCCAGCACAGTGAATTCGCGGTCGATACTCTCGATGCGGCCGGAAGGAATTTCAGCATTCTGCGCGCGCACCGCGCTCTCGACATCCTGAATGGTGAGATTGTAGGCCGCGAGTCGCGAGCGATCGACCCAGATGCGCATCGAATATTCGCGTCCGCCGAAAATCGTCACCTGCGCGACGCCCGGCTGGTTTTGCAGCCGGTCGGTAACGATGCGGTCGAGATAATCCGTGATTTCGAGCCCGGACATGCGATCGCTCTTGAAGGCGATGTACATGATGGGCTGCGCGTCCGCCTCGACCTTGGCGATAATGGGCTCGTCGATCTCGTCCGGCAGGAACCCGCGCGCACGGCCGACGCGATCTCGCACGTCGCTCGCGGCGACATCGGGGTCGGTCTCCAGCGTGAAACGCGCCGTCACCTGGCTTTCCTCGGCGCGGCTCGTGGAGGAGAGAACCTCGATGCCTTCGATGCCCGCCATCGAATCTTCGAGCGGTTGCGTCACCTCTCGCTCGATGACGGAAGCGCTCGCACCGCGATAGGTTGTCGTCACCGTCACGACGGGCTCGTCGATCTCCGGATATTCGCGCACGGAAAGGCGGTCATATGAGACGAGACCGATCAACATCAGAATAAGGCTGACGACGGTCGCGAAAACCGGACGACGGATGAAGAGCTCGGAAATATTCACGTCCCTTTTCCCTGCCTATTCGCTTGCAGCTTCGTCGCCCGTCGGGGGCGACACGGATTCCGCTTCTTCGCCATTCGCGATCTCGACCGGCGCACCGTTCTGAACCTTGAGCTGGCCGCTCACGATGACCATATCGCCGTCCTCGACACCAGCCAGGATTTCGACTTCGCCCGGCACGCGCGTGCCGATCGTCACGGGGCTCATCTTCGCATGGCCGTCGACGACGACGAAGACAGCCTTGTCGCCGGTTGGCGTGGTCACGATCGCGGCTTCCGGCAGCATGATCGAACGGCGCGTGTCGGTAACGATCTCGACGCGGCCGAAAAGGCCGGGCCGGAGCTTCCCGTCGACGTTCCGGAGGACCGCGCGAACGCTGAGCGCGCGTCCCTCGACGCTCACCACAGGATCGAGCGCGCTGATGACGCCGGTATAAACCTGCTCGGGCAGCGCATCGAAGATGACGTTCACTTCCTGTCCCTTTCCAACTTCCGTCAGAAAGACTTCGGAGACGCGAAAGTCGATGCGAAGATTGTCCACATCGGCAAGCGTTGTGATGGCGTGTCCGGCGGTTATGTATTCACCGAGACTCACCTGCCGCAAACCGATGATGCCGCTGAAAGGTGCCGTGATGGTTGCCTTGTGCAGCGCCGTTTCCGCCGCTGCGACTTCCGCTTCCGCCGATTTGAAATCGTTGAGCGCTTCGTCGCGCGCGCGCGCCGTGCCAGAGCCTTGCTTCAGCAGCCGCTCCGCACGTTGAAAATTGGCTCGCGTCAGCGTCAGCCGCGCCTCGGCCTGCATCAGTCGCGCCTTCAGGTCCTTGTCGTCGAGCGCGATGATGAGGTCGTCTTTTTCGACGCGCTCGCCATCCTCGAAATCGATTCTCGTGACGATGCCGGTAATTTCCGGACGAACGGTGATCGCCTGATCGGCCTGCAGCGTGCCGAGCGCGGAGACCTGGATGTCCACATCCTTCTTCTGCGCTTCGACCGCCTCGACCACAGGTGTCGGCCAGCCGCCCTGCTGCCCCTGCCCCACAACAACGCCGTAGAGCCTGTAGACGAACAGCGCCACGAGCGCCGCCAGAAGAACGGCGCCGAGAACGATCAGCATGCTGCGGGGAGAAAGCGTCTTCAGGGACTGGCTATCGAACTTCATGAAATTTGCTCTTGGGGCTGCAACCTGTCGGACGGTTCACGCGCCTGCCGGTCGGCGCGGCGCGCAACGGAATAGGTCGGCGGCATGGATGATCTGGAATAGGCCATTTGCCGCGCCGCGAAAATGGCAATTTGCCAGCATGTGCCTGGGGATGCCGCAAAATGCGGTCACACCGCAACAACTTCACGTGAGGGAAAAGGTGGCAATGGTGGGCGTGACAGGGATTGAACCTGTGACCCCTTCGATGTCAACGAAGTGCTCTCCCGCTGAGCTACACGCCCATTGCCACGGGGAGGGTCCGGACGCTTGCGGCATCCGCCAGCCGCAAGCGACCGGAGGCCGTTCGTATATCTAGGATGAACCGCAAAGACAAGCCGGAAACGCCGGTCCGGGACTGGATTGAAGCCCCTCAGGCAGCCGCCATCAGCCGGTCGACCTCGGCCACCAATTCGCGCAGATGGAAGGGCTTGGAAAGCACCTTCGCCTCGCGAGGTGTCGAAACCTCCGGATTCAGGGCAACGGCGGCAAAGCCCGTGATGAACATGATTTTGAGCGTCGGATCGAGTTCCGCCGCCAACCGGGCGAGTTCGATTCCGTCCATTTCCGGCATCACGATATCCGTCAGCAGGATGTCGAAAACATCTTCCTTCAGGCACTCATGGGCCTCGTCGCCCTGACCGCAGGGCACAACCTCATGTCCCGCGTTTTCCAGCGCCTTGGCCAGAAACCTGCGCATGGATTCATCGTCTTCCGCAAGGAGAATTCGTGCCATTTGCCCAGCCCGATAATCGTCAGATTTGCCCGTTTTCCGCGGTTTCGTGGCAACCCGGCCGCCCGCGAATCCGTGAAGGAACACTAGGATGCGAAGAGTAAACAGGATGTGAAGCCCTGGTGGAATGACGTCCATTCCGGCGTTAATTTCGATGGTTGTGGTTCCGGTGCCCGTTGCGCGAAGGGCGATGGCTTTTAGTTTCCCGCCTTGTCGCGCCTCGCGCTACAGGCATGCTATGGTTTCTTGCGTGCGCTCCGGCGCCGGCAAGCAACTGGTGACAAGGCAGGCAGCGACCCCGTCCGATGGATCTGGCCCCCGAGACAACCGCAGACGACACGACGCCCGGCGGCGCGGCTTTTGGGGGCGATGAAGCCGGTCTTTTCGAGCAGCCGATTATCGTCGAACGGCCTGTCACACAGCGGATTCCCTTTGTTTTCAGCTCGCCCCATAGCGGCCGTTGCTACCCGGAATCCTTTGTAAGGGGGTCGAACCTCGACCCGGTCACGCTGCGCCGTTCGGAGGATTGCTTCGTCGAGGAGATTTTCGGCGGAACCGTGGCCCTTGGCGCCCCTCTCCTGCAGGCGCGTTTCCCGCGCGCTTATCTCGACGCGAATCGCGAGCCCTATGAACTCGATCCCACCATGTTCGCCGAGCCCCTGCCGCCACACGTAAATACACGCTCGCTCCGCGTTGCCGGCGGCCTCGGCACCATTGCGCGCGTGGTCGCCGATTCGGCGGAGATCTATCGCGAGCCCCTCGCCTATGCCGTTGCCGAACAACGCATCGCGCATCTCTACATGCCGTTCCACGAAACGCTCCGGGAACTTCTGGAGCAGACGCTCAGGGTCTTCGGCTGTGCCGTCCTGATCGACTGCCATTCCATGCCCTCTGTCGGGGGCCCCGCGGACGAAGACAACGGCTTCGAGCGGCCCGATATCGTGCTCGGCGATCGCTATGGCACCTCCTGCGCCGCCGCGGTCACGGCCGAGGCCGAACGCATCCTGAAACGCCTCGGCTACAGCGTCGCCCGCAACAATCCCTACGCCGGCGGCTTCAACACCGAGCATTATGGCCGCCCGGCACAAGGTCTCCACGCCCTGCAGATTGAACTCAACCGCGCGCTCTACATGGACGAACCGCGGCTCGAACGGTCCCGGAATTTTGCGCGGGTGCGGGACGACATGGCGGCCTTCGCCGCCGAAATGGCCGAACGCGACTGGTCTGCCCTCGGAGCCGGCATGCGCGGCACCGCCTTCTGAAAACCTTGATGCTCTGGAAGGAAGTTCCGGCAACGGGACAAAAAAAGGGGCCCTGGCGAACCAGGGCCCAAGTTTAGGGAGGAAACGCCCAGGAAGGGCTACGGCAGAGGGAGAAAGTCTCAACCAATGCCGCGATGCACAAGATG
>Ga0180009_10005301_pt1 | contig 13869 bp, 13 predicted proteins | sample OS_PC_MetaG_FD_123537 | JGI IMG/M metagenome (GOLD analysis project Ga0180009, IMG submission 123537) | Groundwater microbial communities from the Aspo Hard Rock Laboratory (HRL) deep subsurface site, Sweden - OS_PC_MetaG | ecosystem: Environmental > Aquatic > Deep subsurface > Groundwater... | reverse complement strand
GCAACATCCCGCCCGCCGAAGCCGAACAACAATACTACGCCATGCTGGACGATACCGCCATGGCAGCATAACTTAAACCAAATAGCCTCCGACAATCCCGGGGCGGTTCATTGTCGTAACAATTACCCTTGCCGCTCATCGATGGGCGCAGGCCATGGGCCTGCAGCTTCTTCTGATAGTTGCAGGAGCAATATTGGCTGCCGCGATCCGAGTGGAAAAGGCAGTTTGGCGGTGGATTACGCAGCCGCACCGCCATATCGAGTGCACGGATCACCAGATCCTTCTTCATCCTGTCGCTGACGGCCCAGCCCACCACACGGCGGCTATGCAGGTCAAGGATGACAGCCAGGTAGAGGCTACGCTACGCAGCCCCTTGCTTCACCTGCCCAGCTGGGCAACAACAACGCCGAGACTCTAATCGCAACTGGATGAAGGTTGGGGGTCACGTCACTCGCCCTCCTCATGTGAAGATCGGCTCGGCCCATCCGAGCACCCCTCGGATCACAAGTGTAGGCCGAACCACCTCTAACCACGAGACGGACATACGGCCTTACGATCGGGCGGATGTGTCCTGCTTATGTCGAGGGGCTGATTGGCCTCGGGGACCGCCCTAGCGCTTTTGCCTCGACCGCAGCGCCAAACCCATGCCCAGCAGCGCCAGCGCCGCGCCGCTTGCGGTTAGCCACGTCCAGCGATAGCCTTCAAACAAAGTCGACAACAGCATCGCCACGCACACGGTAACAATGGCATTATAGGCCGTGCGCCCCGCGCCGATCTCGCGCACCAGATTGTAGTGCAGTGGGAAGGTCACCACCGACCCGATCAGCGCCAGATAGGCTGTCCCCGCCCAGAACTGCCAGCCGCCCGGCACCGCCGGAGGGCCAGCGGTCAGCAGCGCAAATCCGAGATCGAAGATCGTGCCATACAGCATCGCCCATGCCAGCAGGCTGACCATCGGCACCGCGCGTCCGGTGGGGTTGGCCTGCACCACATTGGCAATCGACGCCGCCAGCATCCCGCCAATCGCCAGCGCAATCCCCAGCCCGACATTACCATCCAGCGGAGCCGCGCGCCATTCGTGCACCAACAACATTGCCACCCCAGCAATCGCGACAAGGCTACCGCCGATAAAGCCGCCTTGCACCTTTTCGCCGATGAACACCTTCGCGAACACTGCATTAGGCACCATCAGCAGCGCGAACATCACCGCGACGATGCCCGACGTGATGTGGCTTTCCGCATGATAGACGAACAGGAAATTGCCGCTGAACTGCGCGATGCCGACGCCGAGCGCCAACAGATGTTCAGGCCGGCCCAACCTCAGCCGGTTGCCCATCACCACAGCCAGCAAAAACAGCGCCGGTGTCGCCAGCAGGAAGCGGTAGAACACACTCCACGCCGCAGGTACTCCGTCGATCTGTCCCGTAATCACAAACCAGGTTGACCCCCAGATCGTGCCAGTCAGCATGAACGGGACCAGCACCTTGGGGCTGAGCATTGAGGGGCCGAAAGTCGTCGGCGCGGGGGCTGACGTCATAGTGCGGCGATGGCCTTGCCAAGCGCCTGCGCGTCCTCTGCACGAGTGTTCCACGCGGTAACGAAGCGGGCGGCGTTGGTGCCCCAATCGTAAAAGGCGAAATCTTGCGCGCGTAACGAAGCGCGTTCAGCCTCGCTCAACCGCACGAACAATTCGTTAGCCTCAACCGGGTGAAGCAGCCGGTCGCCGCAGCCTGCCGCCACTTCCTGCGCAGCGGCATTGGCGTGGGCGGCGTTGGCAAGCCACAAGTCGCCATCCAGCATCGCAAGAATCTGCGCGGCGAGATAGCGGCCTTTGCATTGCAGGTGCCCCGCGCGCTTGCGGCGATAGCGGACTTGCATGGCGGCTTCGGGTTCGAACAGCACCACCGCCTCCGCGCCCATTCCGCCGTTCTTGATGAACCCGAACGCGAGGCTATCAACCGGGCCGCTAGCCGCGCGTGCCGCATCCTCTGCGCTGTCGCCAAGGAAAGCTGCCGCATTGGCAAAGCGCGCTCCGTCCATGTGCAGACCCAGCCGCCGTTCCTTCGCAAACACACCCAGCGCCGCCAGTTCGGCAGCCGTGTAGGTGCGGCCATATTCGCTCGCCTGCGTGATCGCGATGGCGTGCGGCTGCACTTGATGCACATCGTCGCGGATCGGGTCGATCAGCGCGGCAATATCGGCGGGCGTCAGCTTTGCGCCATCGCCGTCTGCCAGCATCAGCTTGGCACCGTGGAGAAAAAATCCCGGCGCACCGCCTTCATCGACCTCGATATGCGCCTCGCGGTGGCACACCACCCCGCCGTGGGGGGCGCACATCGTCGCCAGTGCAAGGCAGTTGGCTGCCGTCCCGGTCGCCACCCACAGCGCGGCGCATTCGCGCCCGAACAATGCGGTAAAGCGTGCGTCCAGCTCTCCCGAAAGCGAATCGCCATCATAGGGATTATCCGGATGGTCGGCTGCGCGCATCGCCTCCCACAATCGGGGGTGGACGGCGGCGGCATTGTCCGACAGGAAGGGCTTGGCAAGGGTCATGGGACAACGCCTCTAATGTGCCACGCGGCCATGGCAAGCGGCCAAATATACGGTCAACGCAAGCGGGAGAAACGGTCAGTGGGCGAGGAAACCACAGAACTCACCATCACCCACCATGTTCAGGGGCAGGGTGGATGCTATTTTGCGGTGGTGCGCAATTCTTCGCACGAGGCCTATCTCCAGTGGGAACCAGGCGGCGTGCAGGCGGGTAAGGACGTGCGCATTGCCGCGCATACCGTGGTGCCGCGCGCGATCGGCGGGCGCGGGGTAGCGGCTGCGCTGGTGATGCGAATGGTCGCGGATGCGCGGCGGCAGGGTTTCCTGATCCGCCCGGATTGTTCCTATGTCGCCGCCAAATTTGCCGCCAACCCCGATTGGTCCGTGTTGAAAGCCTGATCAAGCGGCGCATCGATCTGCGAATAATCAGTCGCGGCGATGGTATCGAGAATGCTGGCCCGCAATATTCGAGCCGTTTTCAATGGCATGCCGGGAATTGAAAAACTGCCGCCAGCCAGCCCCAGATGCACCGTGGCATAGCCACGCCACCGCGCGAGCGGTCCCTGCGCGATTTCCACCGAGTGCAGCTTTTGCCGGGTCGCAATCCGGCTGGTGGGTGACATCAGCCCGGTGGTGGAGAAAATCTGTTCTGGATCAATCGCATGACGCCGGAACTCCCACGCATAAAGTTGCGCCCCCGCCATCACTACTGCCAGGCCAAGCGGGATCAAGGCCACACCAAGAGGCGCCAAGACCGCACCTAGGATCGCCGCCACGACAAACGGCAGCGCGCTGATGATCGCCGTGTCATTGCGGTGACGCCGGCTGGCGCGGTGCCAGTTGATCCGCTCATCAGGCAAGTGGAACCCTGCCGCCGCTACGATTGGCGCGATCTCGTCCATCTGCGCAAACGGTGCAACAACGTGGCTTTCATTGCCGGCATCCTGCGCCAGGCTCACGAAGCTCAAACCGTGCCAGCCAAACCGATAGCGCATAAACCCGGTGCCGATCACCAGCGCCTGCACCCGGTGTGCCGGCATCACCACATCGGTGCGGGTGAACAAGCCGCGCTGACGCCGGAATCCGCGGGTGCTGCGGGAAAGGGTGAACCCCCAATCGCGCGCAAAGGTTCGCAGGATGCCGGTTGCCAGACCGATCAGCGCCAATCCGAACAACCCAGCGGTCGCGCCCGCCGCCTGCGCGTAAGGGCCAAGGCTGGCAATGATGGTGCCCTGTTCCTCCAGCCAACCGCGCCACAGATCGCCGTTCCAGAGGTCAATATCGGTGACCATGTCGACATATTGAAGCAGGCCGCCCAGCACCGCGAATACCGCAAGCGAGAATTCAAACAATCCAAAGCGCAATAATCGCCTTGGCCCCATTGCAAACAGCACGTCGCCTTTATCCGCGTCGCCCGACGTGGATGCCGCTGGATCGGCGCTCGTAGCAGCTTGTTGTCCATCATCGCGGCGTTCGCGCACCAATCGGCGCAGGCGTTCGCCCTCGGCGGTGGTGAGGTAGGTCAGCGCGAGGTCTTCGCTCCCGCCCGCTCCGGTTTCAAATTTGACCGCGACCAGGCCCAGCAGACGTGGAAGCAGCTTGGCTTCCAGGCTGACATCCTGAATTCGCTCATAGGGAACCGAACGCGCCGAACGGCTCAGCACGCCGCTTTCCACCCGGATATCCTGTTCGCCGATGGTATAGGTCAGCCGCCGCCAGGCGATATAGCTGAACAGCGTCCCGATAATCGCCGCCGCCACAACAACCCCGATGGCGCCCAGCATCCGGCCCGCACCGCCAATCCCGGAAAACGCAACCGCGATCGCCGGAATAATCGCGCTGCGGATGCTGCCGATCGCGCCCAAAACAACGCTGATCGGCGCGGTTCTCTGCGGCTGGATCACAGGCTCTCCCGCCGGATGTGGGCGCGGATGTCTTCGCGCATTTCCCTTGCGCGCGCCTCTTCCAGTCCGGGCAATGCCACGCTGGCATTGTGATTGCCTGCGGTGTGAAGCGTCAGCGTGGCGATGCCGAAAAACCGTTCGAGCGGCCCCTGATGCACATCGATATGCTGCACCCGGCTGAACGGCACAACAGTGTCCGAACGCCACAGCAAGCCGCGCACCACCCGCAACCGGTCAGCGCTGATCTGATATCCGCGCGCATGATAACGCCGCGCGGGGATGCGGATGATCAACGCCAGTGCAATCAGCAGCACCGGCCCGGCAATGATCCCGCTGGGGAAGGCCGCCTGATCGCGAAAGGCCGTCTCCAGCACCAGCGATCCTATCAGAAACGGAATCGCGGTCAGTGCCGCCTGCACCCGCAGCGCGTGAGCGTAATTGGGGTGCAGTCTGGTAAGCTCGCCCTCGTCATCGGACGGCTGATCGACAGGGGTTGGCGCAGATGATTTATCCATGGTGGTTTACTTGCGCAATACAGCGCACCCGCGCAAGCGCTTTCGTTCACACCTGACGACAACCACTGTTCGGTCTGTTGCATTCCTATGACGTGTCGCTAGGCGAGGCGGATTACCTGCCATCGGGGATTCGCGCGCCATGAAGATCATGTCCGGCAATTCGAACCTGCCGCTCGCCCGTGCCATTGCGGCCTATCTCGAAATGCCGCTCACCGATGCCAGTGTGCGGCGATTCTCCGACGAAGAAATATTCGTCGAAATCCACGAAAACGTGCGCGGTGAAGACGTGTTTGTCGTTCAGCCGACCAGTTTTCCGGCCAACGACAATCTGATGGAATTGCTGATCTGCATCGACGCGCTGCGCCGCGCCTCGGCCAAGCGGATCACGGCGGTGGTGCCCTATTTCGGTTACGCCCGGCAGGATCGCAAGCCGGGGCCACGCACACCGATTTCGGCCAAGCTGGTGGCAAACCTGATTACCGAGGCGGGGGCAGACCGGATGCTGGCGGTGGACCTGCACGCGGGACAGATTCAGGGCTTCTTCGATATCCCGACCGATAATCTTTATGCCGCGCCGGTCATGGCCGCGGATATTCAGGCGCGGTATGGCGATCAGGATCTGATGGTGGTGTCGCCCGACGTTGGCGGGGTGGTGCGCGCGCGATCGCTTGCCAAACGGCTCGACAACGCGCCGCTGGCGATCGTCGACAAGCGCCGTGACCGGCCGGGCGAAAGCGAGGTGATGAACATCATCGGCGACGTTTCGGGTCGGCACTGCATCCTGATCGACGATATGGTCGATTCGGGTGGCACCCTGTGCAACGCGGCCGAGGCGCTGTTGGAAAACGGCGCAAAGTCGGTCGCGGCCTATATCACCCACGGAGTGTTGTCGGGCGGAGCGGTGGCGCGGATCAACGGGTCGCGCCTTAAAGAGCTGGTGATCACCGATTCGATCCGGCCGACCGAGGCCGCCGAAGCATCAGACCGCATCCGCATTTTGCCGATTGCCCCGCTGGTGGGCGAAGCGATCCGGCGGATTGCGGATGAAAGCTCGGTTTCGAGCCTGTTCGACTAGTTCGTCATTGCGAGCCGAAGGCGAAGCAATCCATGGCCAGACATCGCGGCAGATACGGCGGTGGTTCATGGATTGCCGCGTCGCTTCGCTCCTCGCAATGACGGATAAGGAACCCCATGGCTGGCATTGTAAATGACCGATAAAGACCTCGTTCTCGCCCTGCGCCTCGCCGATCTTGCCGGGGCGGCGATCCGTCCGCTGTTTCGCGGCCAGTGGAGCGAGGAGCGCAAAGCCGACCGCTCCTTCGTCACCGAAGCCGACCGCGCTGCCGAAGCCGCGATGCGGCGGCTGATCGAGGCCGAATTCCCTCGCGACGGCATCATCGGCGAGGAATATGGCACCCGCAACGAAGGCGCAGGCCGTCAATGGGTGCTCGATCCGATCGACGGCACCACCAGCTTCATCGCCGGCCGCCCGATCTTCGGCACGCTGATCGCGCTGTTGCAGGATGGCTGGCCGGTGCTGGGCATCATTGACCAGCCGATAGCGGGTGAGCGCTGGGTCGGGCGCATCGGCCAGTCGACTTTGTTCAACGGCAAGCCCGCTCAGGCCCGCCCGCTGAAGGAACTGTCCGACGCGGTGCTCGCCACCACCAGCCCGCACCTGTTCACCAATGAAGAAGCCGATGCCTTCATGGCGGTTGCCAAGCAGGTGGCGGAAAAGAAGATCATCTACGGCGGCGATTGCTACAATTACGGCCTCGTCGCATCCGGTCATATCGACGTGGTGATCGAGGCCGGGCTGAAGCTCTATGACTACGCCGCGCTCGTTCCGGTGGTCGAAGGCGCGGGAGGGATAATGGCCGACTGGCAGGGCAATCCCTTGGATGCGGCAAGCGACGGCACGGTGATCGCACTGGGCGATCCGGCGCGGCTGGAAGATGTGCTTGAGGCGATGGGGTAGGCCGCCAGCGGGCCTTTTCGTCATGTGACCCTGTGCGCTCATCACGGTGGCGAAATGTTGCTCCGGTCGCTGATCCGGTGCCCGCTACGACAGCGCCGCGTCCGACAATTCGCTGAGCGCTTTCATGCCGAACAATAATGGTGCCGCGCCGCCCGATCTTGCGATCTTGTAAGCGGCGCGGCCCCGACCAGCAGCAGGGGTTGGGGGGGTAGCTGCTGGTTAACTGGAACGTTCGTTATAAACCGGCAATAGGTTACAACGCTGGCATCCACGCGCGATTGGCAAAAGCTGCGTCGAGTTCGGTGTGGAATATATGCGCGGCTTCAAGGACGGGTTTGATTCTGCCTCAACACCCTTGCCTTTCCACCCCTTCCCGCCTATCCGCGCGCACTTCACTGACACGAATCAATCAGCCAGCCTGGCGACAAGGGCTGCCATGGCCGGTTCCGACGTGTCTCTTACAGGAGATGAAAATGCCCAAGCTGAAGACCAAGAGCGGTGTGAAGAAACGCTTCAAAATCACCGCCACCGGCAAGGTCAAGCACGGCGTCGCTGGCAAGCGTCACCGTCTGATCAGCCACAATGCGAAGTATATCCGCCAGAATCGCGGGACATCGGTACTGTCGTCGCACGACACGCCGACGATCAAGAAATGGGCGCCCTACGGGCTGGATTGATGCAGCAGGCCTGATGGCCAGCGCGTCTTCAAGATAAGGATATACTGATATGTCTCGCATCAAACGCGGTGTTACCACCCGCGCCAAGCACAAGCGGATTCTCGACCAGGCCAAGGGCTATCGCGGTCGCCGCAAGAACACTATCCGCATCGCCCGTCAGGCGGTCGAAAAGGCTGGGCAATATGCCTACCGTGACCGCAAGATCAAAAAGCGGACATTCCGCGGGCTGTGGATCCAGCGCATCAATGCGGCTGTCCGCATGGAAGGCCTGACCTATTCGCAGTTCATGCACGGCATCAAGCTGGCCGGGATCGAGCTTGACCGCAAGGCGATGGCGGATCTTGCCATGAACGAAGGCGGTGCCTTCAAGGCCGTGATCCAGCAGGCGAAGGCCGCGCTGCCCGCATAAGCGGTTCACCACGGCGAAAGACATCAAGGCGGGCTCCAGCGGGAGTCCGCCTTTTTTGTGCTGTCCGCAATTTGTATAAAACTGTCATCAATCTTGTAGAATCGCGCCAGAGACGCCATTTGCAAGCCATGGGGGAATATTTGCACACGGGTGCTGAACGCGGCTTTGCGCCGCCGACTGGCTATCGGCTGAAGGCCGAGTTCCATGAACCGCCGCCGCAGTTCGAAGGCTGTTTCACAACCTTTTACCGCGCGACGCTCGAAATCGACGAGGGCGGCGACCGCCTCCATGATCACCTCCAGCCGGAGTGGGCCAATCTGAGGTTCTTTTGCGGCGGTGCGCCCGATGCGGCCATCGGCACAACGCGCATTAGCGGAGCGCATTTTATCGGCACCGGGCCGAGTTCGCTTGCCTGCCAGTTTACGATACCGCCGATGCAGATGTGGGGCGTGGGCATTCTCCCGCTCGGCTGGGCGCGGTTTTTCAGCGCCGATGCGGCCAGCTGTGCCAACATGGTCTGCGACGGCGCGCAGCACCCGGCCTTCAGCCATTTTGCAGGTCTTGCAGACACGCTGTGCAATCCCGAAATCGATCCCGAGGAACAGCTTGCGGCGATTACCGCCGCCATGACCAGAGCGATGCGGCCCACCCGCGACGATGTTCGCATCCGCCGCGTCCACAACGAGTTGGTGAACGGCGATTTTGCCTCGGTGCATGATCTGGCCGATGCCTGCGCCATGAGTATCCGCACGCTGGAGCGGATGTGCGCGCGCTATTTCGGCTTCTCGCCCAAGCTGCTGATGCGCCGCCAGCGCTTCATGCGCAGTCTCACCACCTTCATGCTCCAGCGCGGCAGCCGCTGGACCGAAGCGATGGACGCGCATTATCACGATCAGGCGCAATTCACCCGTGAGTTCCGCGAGTTCATGACCATGAACCCAAGCGAATATGCCGCGCTGGATCATCCGATCCTGACATCGTTCATGGAAGCCCGCGCGCGGGTGTGGGGCAGCGCGGTGCAGACGCTCGACACACCGGGCTGATTCGATCACTCCAGCGACAGGCGCTTTGCAAAACGCGTCAATTGCCGCTAGCGGACGGCCCGCGATATCCCGCGTGCAGAACACCTGAGGCCATGACCGACATCACTTCGCAAACACAGGCCGCGCTAGCCGCGATTGCCACCGCGACCAGTCTTGAGGCGCTTGAGGCGCAGCGGCTCGATGCGCTGGGCAAAAAGGGCTGGGTCAGCCTTGCGCTCAAGACGCTGGGCGGGATGAGTCCGGAAGAGCGCGCTGTGGCTGCGCCTGCGATCCAGACTGCGCGGGCGGAAATTGCTGCGGCGCTGGATGCGCGCAAGGCGGCGCTGGAGACTGCGGAACTCGAAGCCCGGCTGGCGCGTGAGACGCTCGACCTGACCCTGCCCGCGCATGCAGCGCCCAAGGGTTCGGTGCATCCGGTGAGCCAGGTGATGGACGAGCTTGCGGAAATCTTCGCCGATCTGGGCTTCGCCGTGGCGACCGGGCCGGAGATCGAGGACGACTGGCACAATTTCACCGCGCTCAACATGGATGAGACGCATCCCGCGCGGGCGATGCACGACACGTTCTACTTCCCCGACAAGACTGCCGAGGGACGGGAGGTGCTGCTGCGCACCCACACCTCGCCAGTGCAGATTCGGGCGATGCAGGAACACGGCGCGCCGCTGCGCATTATCGCCCCGGGCCGGGTCTACCGCTCGGACAGCGACGCCACCCATACGCCCATGTTCCACCAGATCGAAGGTCTGGTGATCGACAAGGACATTCACCTCGGCCACCTCAAGTGGACGCTGGAGACCTTCCTCAAGGCCTTCTTCGAGCGCGAGGATATCGTCCTGCGGCTGCGCCCCTCCTACTTCCCCTTCACCGAGCCGAGCGTCGAAATCGACGTCGGCTATGCGATGGAAGGCGGGCGTCGGATCGTCGGCGGGTCGGGCGACGAGCCGGGCCATGCGTGGATGGAGGTGCTTGGCAGCGGCATGGTCAACCGCCGGGTGATCGCCGCCGCCGGGCTCGATCCCGACGAATGGCAAGGCTTTGCCTTCGGCACCGGGGTCGACCGCCTCGCCCAGCTCAAATACGGGATGAACGACCTTCGCGCCTTTTTTGACGGCGATCCGCGCTGGCTGGCGCATTACGGCTTCTCGCCGTTCGATCAGCCGACGCTGTCTGCCGGTGTGGGAGCACGGACATGAAGTTCGCGCTGACCTGGCTCAAGGATCACCTTGAGACGACCGCCACCGTAGGCGAAATCTGCGATGCGCTGAACGCCATCGGGCTTGAGGTTGAAGGCGTCGAAGACCCGGCTACGAGGCTCGCTGGTTTCCGCATTGCCCACGTCCTGACCGCCGCGCGGCACCCCGATGCCGACAAGCTTCAGGTGCTCACCGTCGACACGGGCGACGGTGAGCCGCTGCAAGTCGTGTGCGGCGCGCCCAATGCGCGCGCGGGGATGAAGGGCGTGCTCGGCCTGCCCGGCGCGGTGGTTCCGGCCAATGGCATGGTGCTGCGAAAGAGCGCGATCCGCGGGGTCGAATCCAACGGCATGATGTGCTCGGTCCGCGAACTGGAACTGGGCGAGGACCACGACGGGATTATCGAATTGCCGGACGACGCGCCGGTGGGGGCGCGTTTCGCGGATTACCATGGTGCGTCCCCGGTGATCGAGGTCGCGGTGACGCCCAACCGGCCCGATTGCATGGGCGTGTATGGCATCGCCCGCGATCTTGCGGCGAAGGGGCTGGGGACGCTGAAGCCGATTGCGATCCCCGCGTTTGCCGAGCGCGGCGATTGCCCGGTGGAAATCCGCACTGACGATCCGGAAGGCTGCCCGGCGTTCTATGGCCGCGTCATCACCGGCGTCACCAACGGCACCTCGCCCGATTGGTTGCAGGCGCGCCTGAAGAGCGCGGGCCAACGCCCGATTTCGCTGCTGGTTGATCTGACCAACTACCTGATGCTCGGCTTTGGCCGTCCGGCGCATATCTACGATCTTGCCAAGCTTTCGGGCGCGGTGGTGGCGCGGCGTGCCCGCGCGGGCGAACAGGTGCTGGCGCTCAACGAGAAAACCTACACGCTCGATGACAGCATGGTGGTGATCGCCGACGACGCCCAAGTCCACGATGTCGCCGGGATCATGGGCGGTGAGGATTCGGGTGTATCGGAAACGACCACTGACGTGCTGCTCGAAATCGCTTATTTCGACCCGGTACGCATCGGGGCGACGGGGCGCAAGCTGGGACTGGCATCTGACGCGCGTATCCGGTTTGAGCGCGGGGTGGACCCGGATTTTCTGGACGACGGGCTTGATCTGCTGACCGGGCTGATTGTGGAATTGGCCGGCGGCACGCCAACCGAAACGGTGCGCGCCGGTTCGCCGCCCAGCAACGCCAAGGTGATTGCCTTCGATCCCGGCCTGACGCTGCGGCTTGGCGGGTTGGACGTGGCTGAGAGCGAGCAGAAGCGCATCCTCGAAAGCCTCGGTTTCAGCGTGGGCGATGGGTGGCAGGTCAGCTGCCCGCTGCGCCGCCACGACATCGAAGGTGCGGCCGATCTGGTCGAGGAAGTGGTGCGCATATACGGGCTCGACAAGGTGGCAAGCGTGGCGCTGCCAAGGGTCGAAGGGGTGGCAAGGCCGACCGCGACCCCGCAGCAGAAGCAGGAACGCGGGCTGCGCCGGGCGACGGCTGCGAGCGGGCTGAACGAGGCGGTGACGTGGAGCTTCCTGCCCGAATGGGCGGCGGAGCATTTCGCGGCTGACGATCAGGCGCTGTGGCTGCTCGCCAATCCGATCAGCGAGGACCTCAAGGCGATGCGCCCGTCGTTACTGCCCGGCCTGCTGATGGCGGCCAAGCGCAACGCGGATCGCGGCGCAAGCGGCTCGCGGCTGTTCGAAATCGGGCGGCGCTATTTCCGCGGGCAGGCTGGCCTCAGCGATGAAAGGCCCACGCTCGGCATCGTGCTGGCGGGCGAGAAAACGCAGCGCGGCTGGCAGACGGGCAAGGCCAAGACGTTCGACGCCTATGATGCCAAGGCGCTGGCACTGGAACTGCTCGAAGCGGCAGGCGCACCCGTCGGCAACCTGATGGTCATGGGAGAGGCTGGCGCGCAGTTCCATCCCGGCCAATCGGGCACACTGCGGCTTGGCCCCAAGACTGTGCTGGCGCGCTTCGGGATGGTGCATCCGGCAACCCTGAAGGTGTTTGACGTTGATGGGCCGATTGCCGCGGTGGAACTGTTCCTTGACGCGATCCCGGCGCGGAAAAACGCGGCCTTCGCCCGACCCGGCTTCACCCCGCCCGCCTTGCAGGCAGTGACGCGCGATTTTGCTTTTCTGGTGCCTGAGGCGTTGGCCGCAGGCGATCTCGTGCGCGGCGTGCAGGGCGCGGACAAGGCGGCAATCACAGCCGTGCGGGTGTTCGACGTGTTCGCCGGGCAGGGTGTGCCGGAGGGCTACAAGTCGCTCGCGCTCGAAGTGACGCTCCAGCCGGGGGAGGCCAGCTTCAAGGATTCCGACCTCAAAACCATCGCAGAGAAAATCGTCGCCGCTGCGGCCAAACAGGGCGGGGAGTTGCGCGGATGAAAACCGCCTTTGTTACAGGCGCCACCGCCGGCATCGGCCTCGCCACCGTGCGCCGTCTCGTCGCGGACGGCTGGCGCTGCGTTGCCACCGGTCGGCGGCAGGAGCGGCTGGATGCGCTGGTCGCGGAGCTGGGCGCGGGCAAAGTTCACACGGCGTGCTTCGATGTGCGCGACACCGCGGCATTGGATGCTGCTCTGGCGGCGCTGCCCGAGGGGTTCCGCGATATCGATCTGCTGGTGAACAACGCGGGGCTGGCCCAAGGCCTTTCGCCCGCGCAAAATGCCGATCTGATTGATTGGCAGACGATGATCGACACCAACATCACCGCCATGGTGGTGCTGACTCGCAAGCTGCTGCCCGGTCTGATCGCGCGCAAGGGTGCGATCATCGCGATCGGTTCGGTCGCCGGGAACTATGTCTATCCGGGCGGCAATGTCTATGCCGGTTCAAAGGCGTTCGTGAACCACTTCACGCTCGCCCTGCGCGCCGATCTGCACGGCACCGGCGTACGGGTGACGAGCATCGAGCCGGGCATGGTCGAGACCGAATTCACCGTGGTGCGCACCGGCAGCCAGGAGGCCTCGGATGACCTGTATCGCGGCGCGAACCCGATGACCGGACAGGACATTGCCGACACGATTGTCTGGATCGCCAGCCTGCCGCCGCATCTCAACATCAACCGGCTGGAACTGATGCCGGTCAATCAGGACTTCGCGGGCTTCCGCGTCGCACGCGATCCGCGATGACAAGCAATCGCCGCACCTTCGCGATCATCTCGCACCCTGACGCGGGGAAAACCACGCTCACCGAAAAGCTGCTGCTGCAAGGCGGCGCGATCCACCTGGCGGGTGAGGTCAAGGCGCGCGGGGCTGCGCGGCGGGCGCGGTCGGACTGGATGAAGATCGAACAGCAGCGCGGGATTTCGGTCACGTCATCGGTGATGACGTTCGAGCGTGACGGGATCGTCTTCAACCTGCTCGACACGCCGGGGCACGAGGATTTCTCGGAAGATACCTACCGCACGCTGACCGCCGTGGATTCCGCCGTGATGGTGATCGACGCGGCCAAGGGGATCGAACCGCAGACCCGCAAACTGTTCGAGGTGTGCCGCCTTCGTTCGGTGCCGATCATCACCTTCGTCAACAAGGTCGATCGCGAAGGCCGCGATCCGTTCGAGACGCTGGACGAGGTGGCCGATATGCTGGCGCTCGAT